>Ga0209588_1000296_pt1 | contig 13094 bp, 6 predicted proteins | sample Rivendell_Oct201_10_FD_188351 | JGI IMG/M metagenome (GOLD analysis project Ga0209588, IMG submission 188351) | Vadose zone soil microbial communities from the Eel River Critical Zone Observatory, Northern California, USA -... | ecosystem: Host-associated > Plants > Roots > Rhizosphere > Soil ...
ATGTCGTCGCGGATACGCTTCGCGACTCGGTCGCTGTCGGTGAAGAGCGTGCCAAATTGCTCGTTGAACGTCTTGAGGATGTTGCTCAGGCGGTCGAGCTCGAGCTCGCTCTTGCGACCGCCCGCCTCCGTCGGCACGGGCTCGATCTCCGCATCCTTGTCCGCTAGTGCGATCTTCAGCGCCGCCTTCTTCTCGACGCGGTAGCTGTCCATGTCGATGGCTTCGAGGATGCCCTTGGCGAGGTCGTCCTCTTTCGGAGCTGGGAGCTTGGGGGTGAGGAGGTTAAGCAGGATCGAGAGCTTCTCCCATTGAGGATTGTTGTAAGGTATCACTGAGGAGAGAAAGCTATAAGTCCGGCAGAACACCTTGGCCTTACCTTTGAAATCCACCTGCCCGTCCTCGTTGAGCGTGCCGGTGTAGACCGCCACGCACGCATCAAGGATCGGGTCGAGCTTATCCCTGTCGGCGCCAGCGAGGAACAACTCTACTACCTGCCGAACCTGCTCTGGCGAATACACCTGAGCGTTGTCGAGCGCCGCCTTTAGGTCGTGCAGCTTGTTGGGGTCGGTCTCCTCCGCGAGCAACGTTGTTCGGTAGTAGTCCTGAAACGCGAAGGTGATCGCCTCGCTGTTGTTCTGAAAGTCGAGTACGAAGCAGTCATGCTTCTGCGGGTGCGCACGGTTGAGCCGCGACAGCGTCTGCACCGCCTTAATGCCCGAGAGCGGCTTGTCCACATACATCGTGTGCAGCAGGGGCTCGTCGTAGCCGGTCTGGAACTTGTCGGCGCAAATCAGGAAGCGGTACGGCTCGTTCTGGATCTTCTGGGCGATTTCGCTGCTTGAAAAGCCGTTGAGCGACGGCTCGCTCACCTTGGCCCCGCCATATTCGTGCTGACCCGAGAACGCGACGATCGCCTGATGGGGGCTCTTTCGCTCGATGAGATATGACTTGAAGGCGTGGAAGTACTGAATCGCCCGCTCGACGCTGCCTGTGACGACCATCGCCCGTGCTTGACCACCGATCTTCCCCGCGGCGAGGACTTGCTCATGGAAGTGATCTGCCATGATCTCGGCTTTGAGTCGGATCGCGTGGTCGTGGCTCTCGACGTAGCGACGGAGCTTCTTCTGCGCCTTCTTGGTGTCGAACTCCGGGTCGCTCTCGGTTTTCTTGACCAGCTTGTAGTAGCTGTCGACCGGCACGTAGTTCCTAAGCACATCGAGGATGAAGCCTTCCTCGATCGCCTGCTTCATCGTGTAGACGTGGAAGGGCCGGTGCTTGACCTTACCCTCCGCGTCTGGCGGCAGAGCTTCGCCGAACATCTCGAGCGTCTTGTTCTTGGGCGTCGCGGTGAACGCAAAGTAGCTGGCGTTGCTCAGCATCTTGCGCGCCGCCATCCGCTTCTCGAGTGCCCCGTTCACCGTGTCCTCAGGGTCGGGCCCCGCGTCATCGTCCTCCACCTGGTCACCGAGCGCCTGGCTCATCGCCGCCGAAGTCTTGCCGCCCTGGCTGGAGTGTGCCTCGTCGATGATGATGGCGAACGTCTTGCCGCGCTCGGTGGCGAGCTCCTCGAGGATGAAGGGGAACTTCTGGACGGTTGAGACGATGATCTTCTTCCCTTGCTCGATGAACGTACGCAGGTCGCCGGAACCCTCGGCGTGACCCACCGTCGCTCCCACCTGCATGAACTGCTTGATGGTCTCCTGGATCTGATCGTCGAGGATGCGCCGGTCGGTGACCACGATGACCGAGTCGAAGACCTCCTTGTCGTCGCGCTTCAAGCCGATAAGCTGATGTGCGAGCCAGGCGATGGAGTTCGACTTGCCGCTGCCCGCTGAGTGCTGGATCAGGTACCGCTTGCCGGCCCCGTGGGCGCGGACATCGGCCAGGGCTTCCCGCACGACGCCAAGCTGGTGGTAGCGAGGCCATACCTGGCGGCGCTTCTTCCTGCCGGTTCGCGGGTCCTTTTCTTCGACGACCTGTGCATAGTTCTCGAGGATGTTGGTCAATCCCGCCGGGGTGAGCAGCGCCTTCCAGAGGTAGTCGGTCTTGAGGCCGTTGGGGTTAGTCGGGTTGCCCGCGCCGTCGTTGTAGCCCTTGTTGAAAGGCAGGAACCATGAGGCCTTGCCCTTGAGCTCTGTGCACATCTGCACTGCACTTTCATCCACCGCGAAATGCACTACGCAGCGCCCGAACTCGAACAGCCGCTCGCGCGGATCACGGTCGCGCTTGTACTGCTGCACAGCATCCTCGACTGTCTGCTTGGTCAGGTTGTTCTTCAGCTCGAAGGTGGCGATGGGCAGGCCGTTGATGAACAGGCCCAAGTCGAGCGCGCGGCGTGTCTCGTCCATACTATAGGCGAGCTGGCGCGTGATCGAGAAGCGGTTCTCTGCGTGCAGTCTCTCAGCCTTGGCGTTGCCCGGCGACGGCGTGCCATAGAAGAGGTCGAAGTGCATCGGCCCGTGGTCGACGCCCTTGCGCACCACGTCGATGACGCCGCGCTTACCGATCTCGCCGGAGAGGCGGGCGAGGAACTTGAGGCGGTTGATGTCTCTCGTGTCGTTTGCGTCGGCCATCGCCAGCTTCTTGAACGCCTCCGGCTGCGTGGCGCGGAGGAAGGCGAAGAGCTGCGGCACATCGACCACATGGGCTCGGTCGTAGTCCTGCACGCTGCCGGCGGTGTAGCCGGTGCCAGCGCAGGGCGGTGGTCGTTCGGCGACCCGGTTCGGGACGACGGCAAGGCCGTCCGTGCCGGCCATGTGCCGCATGATAAGCGTCTCGAGGCCCCTCTCGCTCGTGTCGGTGGTCATACAGCGACCTCCTCCTCGGCGACGTCGGTCTCGTCGCCGAGATCGGCGTCCTCGACCGAGTCGAGCGGCGCGTCGTCGGGCAGCCGCGCCGCCGCCCCGCGCACGTCGAGCTTTCCGGTCACCACGTCAGCGACGAGGCTGGTGCGGTATTCGCGGAGGAGGTCGATCTCGCGTTCGAGGCGGGCAATGGCGGTATGCACGCCCTCAACGGCCACCAGGATCTCCTTGAGGATTCGCTGCTGCTCGCGCAGCGAAGGCACTGGCAGGAAGGCACCCCGATACTCGTTCATCTTCAGATTTGGGTACGTCGTCGTCGACACCATTCTGCGAACACGTTCCTTCGTCAGGTACGATGTCAGCAGTAAGAAGAGATACTCCGGCTCAATGACCTCGGACTGTGCAACAAATCGCGCCAAGAAGTTGCTGAAAACGAACCTCGGCGTTGAGTCCCTCACGATCCCGCACTTGCCAGAGATGACGTTCGCGGCTGAGCCACTCGACTTAACCACGAGGATGTCACCCGGTTTACATGCGTAGCGGGCGGCCTCGTGGCTGGTGAATCCGCGAAGGGGCATTCGCTCGACATCGAAGGTGCCGTCGCGATCAATTTGAGCCGTTGTGGCCACTGGTATGGTTTCGAGGATCGAACTGGGCTCGTGGCCGTAACTGCCGCCGTTCTCGCAAGTGGCTACTCGGCGTAGTGGGAGTTCCTCCCAATGCTCGGGGATCTGTCCAGTCCACTCGATACCGGAGCGTTTGAGGGGGACGGAGGGGTCGAGGCCGCGGGTGACAGCGCAGTGGATAGTGCCCTGCTTTTGTTCGTTGAGCAGCGCGATCACTTTGCGCTTTGCCCGGATCGCTCGCTCCAGCCGCCCGTTTGCCCAGTCCAGGAACCGCACAATGGCCACCTGCTCCACGGGCGGGGGGAGCATCGCCTCAATGCGACCGAGGTCGTCAGAGTAGAGTCGGAGGCGGCTCTCTACGACGCCAGTTGATGACGCTTTGATTTGAGCCTTGTAGGCGGGAGAGCGCAGCAGATTGTGGAAGAACCACGGATGAGCATCCTGCCCGAAGCGGTAGACACAATACGCCGGACTTGCAATGCCGGAGTATCGGGAGACGCCCATGCTTCCGTTCCACGCGAGCATGATGTTGATCACCAAGTCGTTAGGCTCAACACGCTTGTAGCCAATCAAGGAGTCGGCGCGCGTGTCGGGCTCGTCGAGCCCGTCCGCGCGACGGCGCTCAGTCACACCCGTGTACTGCGAGATGCGAAGCAACTGCTCTTTTCCGCTCGTTGAGCGCGAATCGGTCTCACGAACGACGTACTTCATTCGGCGGACCGCCCAATGCGACGGGATCTGGCCGATCCATCCTCCTTCTGCAGCGCGGTACGCCGGATACGGCCTAAGGTCGTCGATCATGCCTCAGGTTCCTCGTGGACGAGCATCCACACTCGCTTGAGCGGCAGCTCGGCCTGGATCTCGGCGGGCAAGTGTTCGTAGTTGCGGTAGATAGCTTCGACCAGGTCGCGGCTCTCCCACAGCCGCACGGCGAAGTAGCCCTGCTTCGCCTCGGTGAGCACCACCTTGTTGAAGCCACCCCAGGCGACGAGCAGCCCTTGCTCGGCCTTAAAGCTCTGCATCGATCCCTGCAACGTCCGGTAAACTGTGACATCCACTGGACTCGCCTGCGACTTCACCTGAGCGCACAGCCGAGGCTGATCGAGTCCGAGTGATCCGCGTCCACCGAGGATGTCCACGCCGCCGTCGGCGCCTGCAGGCGAGAGCTTCGTCACCCATCCCTCGGCGGTGAGCACGGCATCCACAAGACGCGCGAGGCCGTGGCCGCTGAAGCGACTCTGGATGTGGGCCACGATCTGGTCGTGCGCGGCTTGCCCGAGGTCGAGCGAAGCGTCCTCGGCGTCGCCGGCAACGGTCTCAGGCTTCGGAGCCTTGCCGGGAGTCGGTGTGTAGCCCGGATCGGGCTTGCCGGCGAGTACCGCCGCCACCCGACTCTCGGCACCGTTGCGCGTGATGTTGCAGACGGTCATAAACGCACCGAAGGAGTACAGCAGATCCTGCCCAAACACCGAGCGGGCAACGTCCGGGCGCACCCACTCGACTGCACGGGTGTGCCGAACCACGCCGTCTACGCTCTCGTACTTGTAGGGGCCGGTCACGCGGCCGAGTGCGACCTGCGAGGTAAGTTTTCGCGGAAGCACAACGAGGTCGCCAGGCTGCATGGCGAGAGCAAAGGCCCACAGTTGCCCGGCGTGGTTGCCAGCCGCGCGGGGCTTCAACTCGGGCTTGGCCGCCTTTACGAGAGCAAGGATGGCGTCGTAGTCTTTCGCCTCCGCAAGCGAGGGATACTGTTGGAAGCCGATGATTGCGACCCCGTGGTCGAGAGCGTAGACCTCGTCCTCCCCATTGCCGCCCGCGCGGGCGAGATAGACCTTGGGGGCTGTGTTGTTCATGGTGTGGCTCCCTTGAGCAATCCATCCAGAAGCCCCTCGGCCTCTTTCTCGATCGCGAGAATGTCGGCGCTGATTTCTTCGAGCGTGCGCAGCGGCTGCGGCTTGTAGAAGTGCCTCGTGAAGCTGATCTCGCAGCCGATCTTGGTGGCGTCTTCCTTGATCCACGCGTCGGGCGTGTAGGGCAGCACCTCGCGGCGGATGAAAGCGTCGATGCCCCCGTCTTCCAGGAGCGGCACTTGCTCGGTGTCGCGCAGGTCGGGGTCGGGCTCGTACTCAACGATAGCCGGCTTGCCGTCCACCATTGCATCGAACAAGCCGCGGAGCGGGTCGGCCTTGGCCTTGCTGTGCTTGTGCACCTTGGCGATCACGGGCGGCGCCGTCTCGACACCCCAGCTCACGGCCTTGAGGATCTGCTTCAAGTCGGCGGTAGCGAGCTTGATGTCCTCCGTCTTGAGCGCGGCTTCCACGCGGTCGCGGAAGATGTTGTGGTCCTCGAAGAGCTTGTCACCCAGGGCCGTGCGCAGCTTCGTGGCGACCTCGACCAGGCGGCCGTCGCGCTCCCAAGTCCTGGGGTCAAGTAGCTTTTTTCTCTTCTTCTCGGCCAAGCCCTTCTTCGTACTGCCGCCCTCTACTTCATCGCCTTCGTCTTCGTCGGTGCCCCAATCGGCCAGGCGCTTTTCTAGCGCCGCGGAGACCTTGGCGAAGTTACCGAAGAGGTCGTCGCGGAACTCCTCGTAGAGCGAGGCGCGCAGGTCTTCATCGCCTGAGATGAAGCGCAGGGTCTCGATGGCCTTCAGGGTGAGCTGGCTGTGCAAACGCAGCGGGCGCTCGACCGTGACCTTCAAGTAGCCGAACGCGGAGTTGGGAAAGATTTTCGATTCAGCCGTTTCCTTAAAATCGAGGAAGGTGCGGCTGATGCGCTCGATGTCCTCGGGCGAGAGCTCGCAGTTCTTCTTGCCGAGATTCTTGCGCAGCGGCTTGGACCATTGGGTCGCGTCGATGAGCTGCACCCGCCCCTTGCGGTGCGCGGGCTTCTTGTTGGACAGCACCCAGATGTAGGTGGCGATGCCGGTGTTGTAGAACAGATTGAGCGGCAGCGCGACGATGGCCTCGAGCCAGTCGTTCTCGATCAGCCAGCGGCGAATGTTGCTCTCGCCCTGGCCGGCGTCGCCTGTGAAAAGCGACGATCCGTTATGGACCTCGGCGATGCGGCTGCCCAGGGCGGAGCTGCCGTTCATCTTCGACGCCATGTTGGCGAGGAAGAGCATCTGACCGTCGCTGGACCGGGTGACGAGCGAGAGCTCCTCGCCCATGTGCATCACCTTGAAGCGCGGGTCGCGCATCCCGTCTTTGCCGCCCATCGACTCGAGGTCTTTCTTCCAGCTCTTGCCGTACGGCGGGTTGGCGAGCATGAAGTCGAACTCTTGCGCGGGAAAGGCGTCGTGCGAGAGCGTGGACCATTCAGCGCCGCCGACGATGTGGTCGGCGCTTTCGCCCTCGCCTTTGAGCAGCATGTCCGCCTTGCAGACGGCGTACGTCTCGGGGTTGATCTCCTGCCCGTATAGAACGCTGGTGACTTGCTGCTTGCGTTTGGCAGCGATCGCCGTGAGTGTCTCCTCCCCGACGGTGAGCATACCTCCCGTTCCGCAGGCGCAGTCGTAGAGCAGGTAGGTGCCGGACTTGAGCTGGCCCTCAATCGGCAGGAATACGAGATTCGCCATGAGCCGTACCGCGTCACGCGGCGTCCAGTGCTCGCCCGCTTCTTCGTTGTTCTCCTCGTTGAACCTGCGGACCAGCTCCTCGAACACGGTGCCCATCGCGTGGTTGTCGATCCTGGCCGGCGACAGGTCGATGTCGGGATCAAGGAACTTGTTGATCAGAGTGCCAAGTGCGTCGGCTTTCGAGAGCGTGGGGAGCTGGTTCCGAAGTTTGAAGTTATCGATGATATCCTGGACGTTGGGCGAGAAGCCGTTCAGATAGTCCTCGAAGTCGGCGAGCAACTGTTGCTGGCTGCCGCGGGACTGGAGATCGCGTAGTCCGAACTTCGAGGTGTTGTAGAAAGACTGACCTGCTGCATCGCATAGCGCCGCACGCTGCTCGGTAATACCGCTCTTGTCGAGCATCTTCTTGGTATCGAGGACCGCCTGCTTCGTCGGCTCGAGTACCGCGTCCATGCGCCGGACAACGCACATCGGCAGGATCACATCCGGGTACTTGCCGCGCTTGAACAGGTCACGCAGCACATCATCCGCGATGCCCCAGATGAGAGAGACGATCCCGTTGTGAGTTACTTGGTTCACTATCTATTGCGCTCCCTCTCGACCATCGGGTTACAGCGGGCGAATGCCACCGGAATAAGTCGACTGCAGCCGCCGACAGAACTACAGTTACGCCGGCGCTTCTCAGGGGGCTACGAGATCGTGCTTAACCTGCGGGCGTTCTGTAGAGGGGCGCAAGGAGGACGGCAGAAACGGCGATGCGATCAGCAGAGAAGCCAGGATCTTTGTCAAGCACGTCTACGAGTCGTATCCGGGAAGGGGAAGCGCGTCAATAACGAGGTGGTCTGATCCCCAAGTGGCCCCGTCTCCCCGTGCGGGACTCCTCCTGTCGCATCGCGGTAAGGCGCTACAAGATGAAGGGAATACATCCGTATCATCCGTCACGCACCCCGTGACTGCGCCCGCCATACAACGACCGCGATCAGGAAACCTATGGCTAAGCAAGCTGACTCGTCCGCACCTCGGCTTCAGTACGCGACGTATCGTGATTTCAACCGCGCCCTGAATGGGCTCTACAAACGAGGTGGGGCGTTTCAAAAGGCCGCCGATCGTATTTATGGAGCTGTCGGCCGGATGCAAGCGGGCGAAAACCCCTTTGTTGGGCTGGCGACGACGAATTATGGGGAGAGCCGAATCAAGCACTGCATCAAGTACGATCTGACCGGATTCTGTCGCCTTATCACGGTTCAGCTCGATCATGTCTGTGTGCTTGTCTTTTGCGGGACGCACGAGGAGTGTGACAGGTGGCTCGACCAGCATCGAGGCTGGCAACCTGTCGTGGGGCCCGATTTGGTGGTTACCGAGACGTACGTCTCCGAGGATGACGGTCCTCGAATTGGCGGCCCAAGCGGTCATTCGCTGGACCCCTTGTACAAGCGACTGCCCAATGATCTTCTGGACCGGCTTATTGCAGGACTGCCGAGAAGCCAGGCCCGACGACTGGAATCCCTCGATACCTCGGTGACTGAAGGCGAACTGTGGCAGATCGTATCCGAAATAGATGACTCGGATCTTCGTATCGCCATGCATGATGTGTTTGCTCTGCTGCGCCAGGACAAGGTACGGGAAGCGGTGCAGCGGACTCTCTTGTTTTTTGGCGACGCCCAGCCGCTCTCCGAGTTTGGACCTAGTGATCTTCCCGAGGTTATCGATGGCGATACAATCAGACTCATTCCTGCTGGTTCACCGGCCTACGCGGAAGCGCTCAAACGATTCATCAAGACGTCACGATATCGCGACTGGATGCTCTTTATGCATCCAGAACAGGAGGCTATTGTCGATGAAGACTTCGCGGGACCGGCAAAGCTCGTAGGCGTTTCCGGGTCCGGGAAAACCTGCGTGGCCATTCAACGTGCCGTCCGTCTCGCCCGGAAGTACCCGGCCGAGCGAATTCTGGTCCTAACGATTAACAAAGCGCTGGCGGCGCTAATTTCCCAACTTGTTGGAGAGGTTGCCTCGAAAGAGGAGCGGGCTCGAATTGATGTACGTCCATTTTTTGCACTTTGCCGACAGCTTGTGCTGGAGTTTGAGCCGCGAGGAGAACGAGTCTATGTGGAGGTGACTTGGAAAATCAAAGAGCATGTTGACGAAATCTGGCAGGAGTTCTACCGATGTGAGGTAAACAACTATGATGCCCGAACACTCCAGCCCGTGCACGACAGCCTTCTTCCTCGACGGCTCAACCCGGAACAGTACCTGCGTGAAGAAATCGACTGGCTACGAAGTGCACTCAAGCCCGAAGAGCGTGACCGATATCTCGATATGCCGCGGCCGGGCCGGAGCGTGGCGCTTCCTCGGCACTTTCGTGAAATGATTCTTGAAGGCTTGAGAGGTTGGGACGATAAGATGGGGTCTGTGGGCGTAGTGGACGGGTTGGGGATAGCACAGGCACTGATGCGACACCTCGCAAAGATAAAGGCGCGATATCGTTGTGTTCTGGTGGATGAAGCGCAGGATTTCGGCAATATCGAGCTTGAAATCGTCCGCCGACTAGTGGACGAGCAGGAGAATGATGTTTTCCTTTGCGGGGATGCTGCCCAGGCCGTAACCACGAAGTACCAATCGCTGCGAACCGCCGGCATGGATGTACCCGGGGCGAGATCTCGCAAGCTCTCTCTCAACTACCGAAACAGCCGAGACGTGCTTCAAGCCGCGTATGCCGTCCTCATGAAGAACCTTACCGAGCACTTGGCGGACAGAGAGGACTTCGAGATACATGATCCTGAATTCTCGAGCTTCAGTGCATCATCACCTCTCCTGCTAAGCGCCGAAACCCTAGATGAGGAGATGGCTCATGCTCTACGGTTCGCTACTGACACGCTATCCGATAGAGAAAACGGCAAGGCGTGCATCGCGATCTGTGGATATTCCCTTTTTGAGCTAACCAAGTTTGGTGAGAAGATCCGCGTGCCAGTTCTCGATGGTTCGACCGACATTGATGACGGGAAGATCTTTTTGTCGGATCTCGAGCAGACAAAAGGGTTCGAGTTCGATACAGTCTGTGTTCTAAACTGCGCCGCCGGAGTACTCCCCAGCGCCACAGCTCCCGATGACGAACGATTTCGTGACCTCGCTCGCCTCTACGTCGCAATGACGCGGGCAAAGACGCAACTAGTCTTGTCGTGGTCGAGAGAACCATCCCCCTTTCTTGATGGAGTGGAGGGGTCGTTTCTCGAAGGTAAGTGGAATGAGTACAACACCGGTGCGGTCGGATCTGTTGGTGCACCACGGCACTTGGAAGCCCATCGCAAATACGGGACACACAAGAAACCGTGGCGCGAAATGTCGGGCGAACAGTTCCTCTACACGGATCTCGCAGTTGGTCTGTCGCCCGAGCTTATCGACAAGATCCGAACGCTCGTGGATGGCCAAGGAATGATTCGAAACCGACTGCGTGAGAGATGGATCGCGATGGGCACCGCGGTTGATGACTTCGCGGGCGTTCCACGAGCCAAGGTAGTGTGGGGGCCCGAGGTAGGCCGGCAGTTCTTTGAACTCGCGGAGCGTCTAAAACAAGCTGCGGCGCTCTGAGAAGGATTCATTCCTAGTTTACGCGCGCCCCCAGCTCCAATCGCTTGTTGGGCAGCGCGCATTCAGGGAGTTGCGGCACGCGACGGAACAGCTCGCAAGGCTTCGTCGAACTTCTCGGGCGTTGGACAGCGATGCCCAAGCCAACTGAACTCGAAGACTCGAGCCTGCGCGCCTGGTACTAGGTGGGGTTCCGCGGCTGTGAAGCCCGAACTTGGCAATCCACTTTCCTTACTCACTACCAGCGCGGTGAGAGGTGGTAATCTGTTCAACTCACAGTATGCCTGAATTGGGCCGAGAACCTGACCGATGCCTTGAGGCGCAACACCGATCAATTGAGACAGGATCTCATACGTGAGCACTTGGCGGTTCTTAGCCGCGAGTGCCAGCACGGGCCAGATTTGAACAGCTCGTTCGGGTGTTTTCATAGTTACTCCCCGCGCTTCCTAACGGGATGCGCCAGAGCTGCGGCGCGCTGAAGAAGAATGAGTCATTACTTAATCTACGCGCGCGCCGTCGGGTTCAGGCGCGTGTTAGGCCGGGACGGATTCAGAGGACAGCCAGTATCGGGCTCAGGGAGTTGACGTCGGCGAGTCGGTGAGCGGGAAGGTCGTCGGGCATCACGAGGAAGTATGCATCGCCCCGCACCTCCACTGTGAACGTGCGCCAGCGGGTATCGTCTGAATGAGGCTTCGGAAGGCGCTTCAGATACAACTGAAGCAGTTCACCGATTGGGACGACGACGTAACCGCTTCGAATATTGTCGATGACGATGGCGAATGCCGGGGGCAGTGTGAGGCGAGACCCATGCAACGCGACATAACGCTCTAGAACGAGGTCCAAGCCCTCGATCCAAAGTCGATTCGGTCTGGCGTAATCGTCCTTCTGCGCGACGTCTCTGAATGCCACGATGGCTGTTGGCTTGCCGCCCTTTCGAAACTCGAAGGTCTGGGTTTGCTTGCCGCCAAGCGGATAGAGTGTGGTGTACCCCTTGGACACCGCTGCGCGGCGCAAGGCATTACGGATCTGCTTCCATGCTGGTAGTGCTGGCACGTGATCGTTTCTGACTGAGTTGCGGCCTGATGCTGAATTGCGGTGACCTGCTCATTCTACGGGCAGCGATTCATCCTCGCTACATCCTCTCGTAGAACCCACATCCCAGACTCCCGTTGGTGACATGGCGAGTTCATCGCGCCCCTTGAGTGTTGTCATGGGGTCGCGTGCTGTGAGTTTGCTGTGAGTTTTTTCGGCGTCGAAAGCGACGACCCCCCGATTCCTGCAGGGGGTCGCGGGTTGACATTCCGCCGTCAGCGCCGCGTGAAGCGCTTCCGCCATCCCGTCGTGTCGGGGAGCTCGGAGCTCTCCTGACCCCAGATCGGGACTGACTCCCGCGAGTCCTTACAAAGCGTTTTGCAATCGTTTCTCCGGCCCGATCAGGACATTTCGCTCGCAACGTGAGGGCGCCGATGCTTGGCGGGCAACCATTTGCGGACATGGTGTCCTCTAAGCAATCCCCCACGCATGAGCTCTGGATCTGGAGAGCGATTCCCGCTTACTCCGTGGTCGTGGGTTGAGCACCAAGATCGGCGGAGATCACGCCAGACCACACCCCCGCACATCAACTCAGTGTTGGCTCGAGTCTTGACTATGCGTTGACGCGCGTTACGCGCCGAGACGGCGGGGAAAGCCCTTTGTGCCGACCGTGTTGACGGTCGATTGAATGGCTGCGCCTAGACTGGGTCGGCGCTATGGGACGTCCTGGGAAACTCTGGCCGGAAGAGTCAGAGCTGATTCAGCTGGTGCGCGACGCGCAGGGTGGAGGGCCCGGAGCGCTGGACACCCTGCTCGCGCGACTCCGCCCGTCGTTCGTGGCGTACTTCGCTCCCACGATGGGGCGGGACGATGCAGAGGACGCGGCCCAGACCGCACTCCTGTCGATCGTGCGGACGCTGCCCAGGATTGACGCGGAACGGGCTGCCGGGTATGTCCTCGCCGTGGCTCGCCACCGCCGGGAAAACGCGCGCCGGCGGCGAGCTACCGCGGCACGACGCTTCGCTCCTCTCGAACTCGCCGAAGATGTCGAATGGCCCGTCGCGGCAGACTGGGACACTTACTACCACGACCTGACCCGGGCCCTCCGAGCGAGCCTTGCCGCCCTCCCCGCAGAGCGCCGCGAGGCCCTCCTCGAATCACTGCACGGGGTGCCGTCATCGACCCTCGCCGCCAAGCAGCACGTCAGCCGCGCGACGGTCCGGTCGCGCCGGCGGCGCGCGCGGAAGAGTCTGCACGCCGCGCTCGCCGCGCTACGCTGACCAGGTTCCGACCTGTTGTTGATCCTCGGCGGGCACGCTCGGGGGCATTCGAGACTATTCCCTTATAGAGGGGTCCACGTGGCCCCGCAGGAGACCGCGGATGCGGATAGCAGCTGTGGGACAGGAACCCGGTGCGCGCTACGGCGAGATGATGGCCCGCTATCTCGGACCGGTCATCCTCCGGGCGTTCGCG
>Ga0209588_1000298_pt1 | contig 13010 bp, 13 predicted proteins | sample Rivendell_Oct201_10_FD_188351 | JGI IMG/M metagenome (GOLD analysis project Ga0209588, IMG submission 188351) | Vadose zone soil microbial communities from the Eel River Critical Zone Observatory, Northern California, USA -... | ecosystem: Host-associated > Plants > Roots > Rhizosphere > Soil ...
AGTTTGTGTGTCGGTCCCATGAAGTAGCCGTGGTCTACTGCTAACATCACGGCGTGACCGGTAGATGGCTTGATGATTCGTGATAGGCGATTTTTCATTCCCCAATCCATGGTGGAAACCTAATCGCCAAGCATAGCGCGATGAAATATTATGGTTTCTTTTGGAGTTACAACACTCCTATATCGCTTGAGACCTGGGGACCCCGATGCACTCATCGTTAGTGTCCGAGGACGCCTGAATAGATGATCAGACAGGGGTGGCCGTACTTTGAGGGGTGGCCCTTTCAGGAGCGTTGGCTCCAAATCGATGGTCTCGGCATCCACTATGTAGACGAGGGCTACGGAAGCCGCCCTGTCCTAATGGTCCATGGCAATCCAGCCTGGTCCTACATGTGGAGAAATCTCATACCCGCAGTCTCATCCGGTCATCGAGCCATCGCAATGGACCTGATGGGCTTCGGTAAGTCTGACAAGCCAAACCCATTGCTCCATGATTTTCCGCATCATTCCCGAATAGTCACTGGACTAATCCAGTCCTTGGGACTCAGAAATATCGTTCTGGTCGTTCATGATTGGGGAGCCCCCTTCGCATTACAGTACGCGGTGCGCAACCCGCAAAATATTGCTGGGCTGGTTATTCTCAACACATTTCTCACAACAGACTTTCGCCTGCCACCAGCCGTTGCTGCGAAAATCACTCCCGCCATCATCAAGGATTCCGCGATGCATCCAGAGAAAATAACTGAGGATACTATGAAGGCGTACTGGGCGCCTTTTCCCGATGATGAGTCAAAACAGGCGTACCAGGCCTTTGCACGCATGTTTCCCGATTCGAATTTTCATCCCAGCTTCAAGCCGCTGAAGGAGGTCGAACAGGGACTCGCGAATCTCAAGGTCCCAACGACGATAATTTGGGGCACAGGAAGGTCGGGGACTACGTATGCTGAAAGAATCTCCAAAATGATTCCCGACTCGAAGCTCGAGACAGTGAATGCTGGGCATTTCGTTCCCGAGGACTCTCCGCAAGAAGTAGAGAAACTCGTTCAGAATTTTCTTGAAAGTCATAATCTCTAGTCGTTACGTTAGTTCATTCACCCTCTCTCTGCACCTTCTCGCTTCATTCTGAGGGAATGAATTAATAGCAACTAGTCGAAACCGGAGAATTCGCTGAGAGACCATGAAATCTGAGGTTCTTCCGATCGAAGGGATCGACTATGTGGAAATGTACGTTGGAAACGCCAAGCAGGCGAGCTATTTTTACCAGAACGGTTTCGGGTTCACACCCATCGCATTCGCGGGCCCTGAAACGGGGGTCAAGGACAAGACCTCTTACCTCATGCAGCAGGGGGACATTCGATTACTCCTCACCACGGGCCTCAACCCTGACCACCCAATCTCAAGGTTCGTTCTCACGCACGGCGACGGGGTCGCCGATATCGCACTCCGTGTAAAAGACACTGATTGGACCTACAAGGAGGCACTCAAACGCGGAGCTAAGGGCATCAGAGCTCCCACCGAGCTAAAGGACGACCAGGGTATTCTCAAGGGCTCGGCAATCGCCGCCTACGGTGATACCGTTCACACTTTCATCGAAAGGGACCAGTACAAAGGCGTCTTTGCTCCAGGATTCGTCCCGATCAAAGGTAGTGCCGAGCCAGTTGGACTTCAGCGAGTCGACCATGTCGTGGCAAATGTGGAAGAGGGAAAGATGGACTATTGGGTGGAATTCTACGGCAAGGTCTTCGGCTTCTCACAACTAATCAGCTTCGACGATAAGGACATCAGCACGGAATACTCTGCGCTTCGCTCCAAGGTAATGCGGAACCCCTCTGGAACGGTCAAATTTCCGATAAACGAGCCGGCGAAGGGAAAGAGAAAGTCGCAGATTCAGGAGTATCTAGACTATTTCAAGGGCGCCGGCGTTCAACACCTCGCCATATCAACTGACAATCTGATCGCGACCGTGTCCCGCTTGCAGCAGAGAGGCATCGAATTTCTGAATACTCCCGACTCGTACTATGCGGAACTGCCGAAGCGTGTCGGAGGAATCTCAGAGCGCATAGACGATATCAAGAAACTCCGCATCCTTGTCGACAAGGATGAAAAGGGGTACATGCTTCAGATCTTCACCAAACCCCTCCAAGACAGACCCACACTCTTTTTCGAGCTGATACAGCGGAGAGGTAGCGAGTCTTTTGGAAAGGGCAATTTCAAAGCCCTCTTCGAGTCGATAGAGCAGGAACAGGCAAAGCGCGGCAATCTGTAAGAACGCATGAAGCTGGTCACCTACAGCGAGCTCAAGACCCCGCTGAGGACTCGGCCAGCACTTCTCTGGGGAGAATGGATTCTAGACATTCACGACCTGCCACGAGTATCATCTCCTCTCGGCATTCGAACCCCGCGTCCGATCACGACTCTCTCCGAGAGCGCTTCTTCGACTCTCGACGTACTTGCGAAAGGTCCCAGAGTCCTTGACGATATTCAGAAATTGTCTTGGCGAATCTTCAACCGCATCGACCCGGAAAAAATCCCCCGAATGATGAAGAAGTTGAGGGATGTGAGAATTCGACCCCCCATCTCTCGCCCGCCAACTATTCGGGACTTCTATGCATTCGAGGATCACGTGAGAGCCGCAAGATCGAGAAGAGGTCTTCAGATGCCAGAGGAATGGTATGAATTCCCAGCCTTCTACTATTCCAATCCCACCATGCTTTACGGTCAGGAAGACGAAGTCCCGTACCCATCGTACACCAAAGCCCTCGACTATGAGCTGGAAGTCGCTTGCATCATCGGAAAAGGCGGAACAAACATTCGAGAAGAGGAAGCCGAAACCCACATCGCGGGATACACGATAATGAATGATTGGAGCGCACGGGACATCCAACGACCAGAAATGAAGATTGGGTTGGGCCCCGCAAAAGCGAAAGACTTCGCGACATCACTCGGACCATGGATCGTCACCCCGGATGAGCTACAAGATAGAAGGAGCGGGCCCGCAAGATTCGACCTACGCATGAAGGCCGCGGTCAACGGGAAACGATTGTCTGATGGGAACATGAAGCGGATGCACTGGACGTTCTCACAAATGATCGCTCGAGCCTCACAGTCGGTTGAACTGAAAGTTGGCGAGGTGTTCGGCTCGGGCACAGTAGGGTCCGGATCACTTCTAGAGCTTGGACATGAGGCTCACGCTTGGCTAGAGCCTGGAGACCGTGTCGAGCTGGAAGTCGAACGGTTAGGGGTCTTGGGGAACAGAATTATAGAGACCGCAAGCTCGTAGAGCCAGTCGAACTTGCCAAGTTATCAGCGACTGGGAAAACTTCCTCCGAAGCGTCACACGCAATTCAGGAAGCCCGACGGGTCATTATACCACGAGGAAATCTTCGGGACGGAAGCCTTCTCCGGAGTCTACTCGACCCTCTATCACGAGTACGCTCCAACTAGGGTCTCACACATCAAAAAGCTTAGAGATCTCAGTATCTCTGAATGGCAACCAAACGAACACCGACATCACCACATTCGTACCAAGAATCTTGAAACCACGAAAGACGTCGTTGAAGGCCGCCAGCCGCTCTTCTACAACAATGACGTGTTCATCTCATCAGCACGTCCGACGGAATCAATGAAGTCCTTCTTCCGAAATGCCCAGGGCGACGAACTCTACTTTGTCCACGAAGGCAAAGGAACCCTAGAGTCAGTGTTCGGGCTTCTTCCCTTTCACGAAGGTGACTTCATAGTAGTCCCACGAGGGACCACTTACCGAATACTGTTGGACTCGAAAGAAAGCCGGTTCCTGGTTACCGAGTCAGCGGGGCCGATCGAGATACCGCGACGATATCGGAACGATTACGGGCAGTTGGTAGAGCTGGCCCCATATTCAGACCGAGACTTTCGAGAGCCCGAGGAACTTGCTATTCACGATGAGACGGGAGAATTCGAGGTCCGAATGAAAGTTGACAACGCCTTGATGTCGTACACCTTCGACTTCCATCCTCTCGACGTAGTTGGCTGGGACGGCTATCTGTACCCATGGATCTTCAACGTCAACGATTTCGAGCCACTAACCGGCAGAGTCCACCAGCCCCCACCAATACATCAAACGTTTGAAGCTCCTGGCTTCGATGTCTTATCGTTCGTCCCGCGAAAACTGGACTATCACCCCTTAGCCATTCCCGTCCCGTACAATCACAGCAACATTGACAGCGACGAGATCCTCTACTACGTCAGCGGCGACTTCGGAAGCCGAAGAGGGATCGAAGTAGGCTCGTATACACTGCACCGGCGAGGAATCCACCACGGACCCCAGCCTGGGGCGATAGAGGCAAGCTTAGGAAAAGATTCTACCAATGAACTAGCGATAATGATTGAGACAAAGAAGCCTCTCAAAGTTACTAGTAACGCGGAGAGACTGGACGATCCGAACTATCCGTTCAGCTGGACCGGGCCGCTCAAGATAGGCGCTATACCGTAACGGAACTCTTGTCTGCCAACGACTCTCTCAGGCCGGGCGAGTACACCTACCTCCCCATCGAGCGAGTACACTTCGGATCAGGATCCATCAGCAAGATTCGAGACGAACTCGACAGAATAGACTCGCGAAGGCCCTTCCTGGTAACGGGACAGAGTATTGCAAAAAAGACGGATCTAGTCGCACGAGTTGAACGGGCTTCCGGAAGGAAGCTAGCCGGGACCTTCACCGAAATCAAGCAACACGCTCCTATGACTGGAATCATACGCGCAACCGGTGCCGCGAAGGAAGCAAAGGCGGACTGTCTCATCAGTCTCGGCGGAGGCAGCCCAATCGACTCGACCAAGATCATCGTCAAAGACTTGTCTAAGGATTTTCAGCTTCCAGTGATACCACACGTTGCTATTCCTACAACTCTCTCGGCTGCCGAGTTCTCCCACATCGCCGGTATGACAGATGAAAGACTGAACCGTAAGATTGGGTTCCGAGACCTCCGGATGGTTCCCCGCCTGATATTCTTGGACCCTGAACTAACTACTCCCACGCCCGGATGGCTGTGGGCTTCCAGCGGAATCAGAAGCCTAGATCACGCAGTAGAGGCCGTATGCCTCCCAAACCACCAGCCTTATGTCGACACACTCGCGCTCGAAGCCATCCGCCTTCTGTTCGAAAACCTGAAGGCCTCATCCGATGATCCGATGAATCTCAAATCTAGACTGAACTGCCAGATGGCTGCATGGATGTCGTTTGCTGGAGTCGTCAGTGTTGGAATGGGTTTGAGTCACTCGATTGGACGTGTGATCGGGGCGACATGGAATATTCCTCATGGTATCACATCATGCCTTACATTGGCTGAGGTTATGCGGATGGAGGCAGAGCGAAACCCGGACAGGCTGGCACTCATAGCAAAGGCTGAAGGCAAGAGCACAGAAGGTATTCCCGTGGAAAAGGCCGCGGTCGAAGCTGCCGATGGAGTTTCCGAGCTAGTTCGAGGACTTGGCCTCTCGAAGCGACTCAGAGATTACGGAATCAAAAAGGACGACTTACCAAGAATTGCGCGGGACGCTGGTGGACATGAATCAGCAGATGCGCTCCATGTACTTGAGAGAATCTGGTGAGTAGATGACTCGAATCACTGAACGGCTCTTCTATCGTATCGCTAAGCGTTGGATTGCTGGCTACACTCTAGAGGACGCCATCAAAGCAGCGCGCGATGCAAACGAGAGAAAGATGCAAGCTCTCCTCAACCGTCTCGGAGAACATACTCCTGACCGAAACCTCATCTCGCAATATGTGGAGGAATACCTGAGGCTCCTCGAAGCAATACAGAGCGAGAAGCTTCAGGCGACGATATCGGTCAAGCCTTCGCAGCTAGGGCTTACGGCTGACGCTACTTTGTACCGAGATAACCTCCTCAAGATCCTAGCAAAGGCGGAGGAAGAAGGACGTTTCGTGTGGATAGATATGGAGAATTCTCCCTACACTGAATCAACCGTAGATATCTTCCGCGAACTGCTTGGCACTCACAAGGACCTTGGCCTCTGTCTTCAAGCAAACATGAAACGGTCGGAGAATGACCTGAGAGATCTGTTACCGCGGGGCGGAAAAATACGATTGGTCAAAGGGGCTTACCCGGAGAATGGAGAAGTCGCGTTCAGACGTCGAAGCGAACTCAACGCAAACTATCTCCGACTAATGCGTCTCCTGTTCGAACAGGGCGGGTTCTTTGCGATTGGCACGCACGATCAGAAGATGATCAATGAAGCCGAGAAACTCAGCCACGATCACAACGCGAATTTCGAATTCCAACTGTTGAAAGGGATTCGGGACGATCTGAAATCGAGGCTACTCGCGGACGGATTCAAAGTAAGTGAGTACATTCCGTACGGTCCTGAATGGTACAATTACAGCAAAAGGAGGATGAGAGAAAGGAAGAGGAACATTCTTCTCCTCATCAGATCTATAACCGGATGATTCGGAACTCTAGACGAATCTCAGATAGGACTTATCTACAAATTGACTCTGTCTTCCACCAGAATCCAGGAAATGAGTAGCGCCGAGAAACCTGCTTCAAAGCCTCGGTCCAAACTGGACCAGGTTGACAAAAGACTGCTGAGTGACATTCTCGCAATTCTAGTCATTCTACTCTTTACGATCGCCGCCTTCTGGCGCTATCCGGTCCCAGGAGTTCTCTTGGCGGGGAGTTTAGCTATCACTGTTTTTGTTGCCGCCGATGTTGTACTGTTTCGAAGAGGGTAGACTTCCCCTCGCAATTTTGGATTGGGCACGCCTTCTGCGGAGTCGCCTTTCCCTTCTCTTTCTTTTCTCTTGTCGGAGAATTCTGCTCCGGATTCCAGTCATGAGTTTTCTGACCTCTCCGGCATAGCTTCCCTTGGGGCCTTTGATGTGGCGACCTGCAAAGACGGCAAAGAGGAGACCGGTCCAAGCCACGACGACCAGGTAGATTGGACCCGAGCTACTGGACCCCAACGAGGGTATAGCCAATAGTAGGTCAGCGAAGCCGAAAGTGGTTCCGATCCCGACGAATTCTTTTCCGGACCTGAGGTGTTTCTTGTAGCACAACAACCCTCCGATGAATATCGAGACTCCTCCGAACTGGACTAGGAACGATATGGTTCCAGCCAGCAAGGCGAATAGTGTCAGTCCTCCACTCGACAAATTCGCGAAAAGATTCGCCCATCCATTAGTAGCTTGGGAAGGGTAGAACTGGGGAATTGCTAGCCTTGTGGCCGTGATCATGACCCCAGAAATCATGGCCAGCGTCGTTGAATACCGATTATCGATATTGACGATGGCCAAATCTCAGGCTCCCTCGGATTTTTTCGGGTTTCCAGCTAAAAGGATAGGGATACCCGAGGCGCCTGTTGATAGAAAAATCGTATTCTCAGATTCGACTCATTCGTAGCTTGAACAGTCGAATCTTCTCGGAATCCAAGATCTCGTCTATGTTCTTTCGAGTGGTTTTGAGATCTATTTTCTCGTAGGCTTCGGCTGGAGTCATTTTCGTTCTTGCTCGTCTTAGAATAGAGATGCAGATCTCGTCTTCGCCCTTCTGATGGTGTACGAAGGCAGCCGCGGTTAGGATTATGCTCTGGATCGCATCTCGTTCGATGCCCTCGGATGGGTGCCATGCCTGTTCGAGCGCTTCGTGGCACTCCCAGAACCTTTCTTCGTTGAATAGTTGTACCCCTTCGGCAAGGGCTTCGTCCTTGTCAACGACTTTGGGAGTCGTGTCCAATAGTCGGAGGTCGATTATTCTGAACGGTGTTTGAGCTAGGAGTCTTTTCCGGTCATCTAGCTCCGTCTTGTTCTCTGCGAACATGTTGAATTCCAGAGCATTGGTGGCTACCCTGAAGTGGCTCGCGCTCTCTCTGGACCCGAGGATATTCCGAATAGTATTGGCGACTCGTTGTACGTCTTTTGGAGTGTAGCTCTCCCTGTTGGCGGCCCTAACAAGATACCTCGCCAAGACAATTCGACCGGAGCCTAGGCGAATCCTTGTTCTCTTAGAATTCGGATCCTTAGCAACTCTTCGCCCGTCAGTGGAGGTAGCTCCGAGGCCCTCAGGTTCTCTTCTGTCTGCTGCGGGGTCTTTGCACCAGGTATAACCGTTGACAGGTCCTTATGATCTAGCGCGAATCTTATGGAGGCCTGAGCCAGAGTCCTCGTCTTTGATTCAAGCAGCATGAGCTGTTGAGCCGCTCTTACCAGGCCCGCTTGATAGTTACGGGGAAAATTGCTGCGAATATCACCCTGTGGGAAAGTGGAGTCCACGGTGAATTTGCCGGTTAGAAATCCGTTCGAGAGTGGTTCTCGGGCTATGATCCCGACATTTTGTGCTCGGGCTGCCTGGAAAAGCTGGTTCTTTGCCTCCTGTCGAAGGAGGTTGAAGACAACCTGGATAGTTGCTGGTTGTCCATACTTCATCGATAGTAGTCCCTCTTGGGGATCGTGAATGGAGACGCCGTAATGTCGGATTTTTCCCGCGTCCTTCAGCTTCTCTAGGGCTTGGAAGATCTCTCCATTCTTGAGTAATTGGACGGGTGGGTTGTGAAGCTGGTATAGGTCGACATAGTCAGTCTGGAGCCTTTCGCAACTCTTCGCCGCTGCGAATTCTAGATACTCCGGGTTGAAGTTCATGCGAGGAGGATCGTGATAGAAGTCACCGCCAACTTTGGTCGCGAGGATAACCTCGCTTCTGTGTCCTTTCAAGACCTGGCCGAGAAGTTCTTCGCTGTGTCCGTGTCCGTAGACGTCCGCCGTGTCGTAGAAGTTGCATCCGAGCTGAAAAGCCCGTTCAATCGCTGCCATAGAGACTTTGTCGTCTGTTGGTCCGTAGCTGTTCCCGTGGTCGTTTCCCCCTATTGCCCAGGCCCCGAAACCAATCTCGCTGACTTTGATACCTGTCTTTCCAAGGGTCCGGTATTTCATTATGGGACTCTATCCAAAGATTACGAGTTTCGAGTGACGGACTTGCAGAAGATGAATCTCGCTTGATTAAGCTTCACGTAACTGGAAAAACAAGGGAGAGCGGAGACATGCTCCGCTTCAGATTCTAATTGCTCTTCGGAAACCTTTGGATCTGGAGGTGTCGACGTCTGATCACGAGGACAGCGGCGAGCCCTGCGACTCCTGCGCCGCCCGCTATGATGTAGAGAGTTGGGAGTCCGCCTTGAAGGCCGAAACTCGGGTCATGAACTAGGGTTGATCCGCTGGGGAAGTATGGATAGACGAGGTATAGTTTGAGGAAGGTTTCGGGCCCGTCCTTTTCCGCCTTGTATGAGGCGACTACGGGTACCGGTTGGGAAGCGCCGCTAGCCGACGTTACAGTGGCTGCGTTGACGAAGTGGAAGAACCCAATGTTCATGCTTGACGTGACAGGTCCAGAAGCATATCGCACATCCTGTTCCGTGCTGGAAGTCTCCGTGTAGGGGTGCTCCATTACTCCAGCGCCCTCATCATTGGTCGCGTCGACTGTTGCGGTGCCAGTAGACTGATCTAGATCGAAATGGTTGTAGTCGCTGTGCATGTTCACTTGCAGAGCCAGTTTGTCACTGGTTGATGCGAAGGGCCAGTTCTTCAGCACGAAGTCGATCTTGATCTCCGCCGTGTTGATTGTTACTGATTGTCCGTTGACGGTGATTGTCCTAGTATTGTTGTAGGCTTTTACGACGAGCACAACGTCACCTGGCTTGAGAGATTGAGGTGGAGGGGTCTGCTCAACAATCTGCATCTGGCTGTTGAGGGTGAAGTTGAACCCCATTCCGATAGTAGTTCCAGTGCTGGGGTCTTTGATGGCGTAGAAGTTGCTTGGCGTCCAGGACGCAGCGTCAAAGTCGGCCCGAGCCACCATCATAGGACCCTCGTAGGTGCCCTCCCCAGAGCTAGTACTGAATTCTAGGAGAGCCCTAAAGTTGAGCTGGTAGGTTGTTCGTCCAACCTCGTTTGTCGCATAGAACGTGATGTGCGGGACGTTTCCCTCAAAGACTCCCGTCAGAGATCCGCTGTTGAAGATGACCCTGCTTGATGAGTCGACCGATCCTGTAGGGGGTGCTCCCGCAACGGCGGGAACCGCTAGCACTGAGATTGCGAGTGCAAAGATTCCGAGGAACATGGTCAAGGTTCGTTTCATTGTTCTCGAATCATCTCCGTTTCTTCAAGCTAGACATATGTTTTAGAAGCGATTTAGGCGTTTTTCTTCTAAATGAGGCGAAATTACTGTTTCTACACTACTTGAGCTTGTTCTAGGGGTCCAAACCGGGATGTTCTGGGATTCTAGAATAATCCGAGGGATAGCGCAAAGATCACTGCGGTGATGTTGAGGTACATCACCGCGAGGCTGATCAGAGCCGTACGCTCCATCTTGAGACCCTTCGATATTGAAATGGCGTTCGAGAGTAGGCAGACAACCCAGACTTGCATTCCTACCTGTAGTAGAATTGTGAATGCTGTCGCGGATTGTATCACCGCCGAGAAGGGTTGAACCAGTAGAATTAGACCTGGGACTAGGAGGAGAGGCAGCATTGCGAAGGCGGTCCCGTTGATTAGGCTCAGTTCCCCTCCCCTTCTATGGTAGAACAAGCTGCACATGATATCGGTAACTCCAAACGTGATGAACCACCCCAGGGGAAACAATAGCAGGAACCAGGTCTTCGCGATTCCCTGCGTCGGATTGAGATAGAACAAGAGGATCGGTTCGAGGTTTGTCACGAAAGATATCGTCCCTCCGAGAGCTAGGATGATGGCTGCGATTGGGAGACTCCTCAATGGTTCTTGGCTAAGATAGTTGAATACGGTTCTCCCGAACAGAAGCTCCCTCGAAATGAAGCCGAAGCGCGATTCTCCAGGAGGCGTCTGTGCTGCGTTGGCGATTATTCTCTCCTCGCCAGTGCTGAACGCATTGATTGCGGCTCTACCATCATCAGTTAGAACGTATTTTCTATCGGCCCCTTGAGCCACGAACCCTTCCAAACTATCCAAGTGATGGTAGAGAGCGCCCACGCTTATCTTCAGAGTATCGTGGAGGTCCTTGAAACCTGCCTTGCCTGTCTCCTTCAGAATCTGGACAATCTGGCGCCGGATCGGATTGGCGAGAGCATTGTAGACTCTCGTGAGACTCTCGTCAGACTTGTCCAGCATCGATGAATCATTCTCTTGGAACGGTAGGGTCCACAATTTGGAAGGGTCGAGCTCGTATATTCATACTGAAACTCGCGCGGAGAAGGCAAAGTTGCCGGACTTGGACTAGATGCATATGAGTCATGGTTGCTTAGTAAGCTGCAAGTTCGGTCATCTCAGATTGGGTCACGAAGAGGTCGGCTGGTCCGTGATGGTTTAGGACACGCACCGCGTTAGTCGCGGGGGAATAACCGGCACTCTTGGCTTGCAAGCCGGAGTTAGGTAGGTCGCGATTTGCGAGAAGACATGTTTTGCTTGTCCTATGTTGTGGCACAGTATCGACGGTTCATGTTCTTCAGCTGTCAGGGTTACAGTGGATTGATAGTTCTGATCGGGGGCGTAGTTGTAAGGATGAACGTTGGCAGTAAACGTTGAGAAAAAGCCAACAGCAGCCTTCGCGCTGTCAATACTCGCAGGGATATTCACCCTCGTCGGCGCATTCGTAGCTAGTGCCATCACATCGCTACTCGTCCCAGGCTTTCCCAGCAGTATGCTCCTGATCTGGGGAAGTATCGCGGGCGTTCTCGTGCTCGTCGGAGGCTGGCTGCTATACAACAACGCGGCCCAGAGAAAACTAGGCAGCACCTTGGTGCTTGTCTTCTCAATACTATCAATGAACTTCATTGGACTCATCCTAGGCCTCATCGGAGGATTCCTAGGATACACCTACAAGACCGGCGCAACCACAACCAACACTTCCAGCTCTAGCCGCGGGTATACCCCGCCCTGATAACCAGGGCGGACCCCTTTCTTTCAGCCTCCTTCTCAGGATCTATCCCGTGAAATCAGTTAATGCTTAAATCGGCATTTTGACCATTCCACTCCTATCCTTCCTTGACTACCACGATTAGCCTCTCAGTCCTTGATGAGTTCGGAGGTAGCAAGCTTCTCGCCCCGGACAAGATACGATACGTCCAAGCCAATCCACTCCCAAGCAAGCCAATCGACCCGGCCTTCAGGGAAGCCCTCGCAACCCCGATCGGAGCCCGTTCTTTCGAGAGAGAGAAAGGCTGGAGTCCCGCAATAATCCTCACCGATTCCACTCGCAAACAATCACCCTTCATCAAGCAACTCATCACTCTGATAGAGCCGAAGACTGATGACATCAAGTTCATTTTCGCATGCGGAACTCACGTTCCCGCCGACCAGTCATTCATTCGGAAAGTTCTCGGGGACGACATCTACAGGCGCTACGAGAAGAGTATCAAGGTAAGCTCAACCCAGAACCCCGCAAGCAAATACGAATGGATAGGCCTCACAAGTCGAGGAACACCAGTCGAGCTGAACAAAGAGCTGTTCGACCGGGACCTTCTAATCTCAACATTGAACGTTCAACCCCACTACTTCGCAGGCTTCGAAGGTGGAGCCAAAGCCCTTCTGCCCGGATGCTCCGGTCTCAAGACGATTACCACAAACCATGGTTATGTCATAGGAAATCCTAGCTGCCGCGAACTCGCGCTCAAAGGCAACCCGATGCGTGAAGACATGAATGAGGTCCCTAACATTCTAAAGGAGTTCATGAAGATCGAGCATCGGATTCTCGACTTTGTTCTAAACCAAGACGGCAGTCTAGTCAAAGCAGCTTATGGGGATCCGAACCTGGCTCACCAGCAACTAGCTGACAATTTCTCTAAGCGAGCCCACACCGTGCAATCTCGCCCTTCTCCCTTAGTAATTACGAGAGCGGATGGGCCAATGGGACAAAACCTCTACCAGGCATTGAAGGCGTCTACCTTCGCCACGGGTCTTGTCCCGTCTGGTCACTCGCCTAAGCCGGTCGTCGTGCTCCTAGCGTCGCTTGAGAATGGTATCGGCAGTGATGCTTTCAAAGCTGAGATGGAGAC
>Ga0209588_1000300_pt1 | contig 12976 bp, 14 predicted proteins | sample Rivendell_Oct201_10_FD_188351 | JGI IMG/M metagenome (GOLD analysis project Ga0209588, IMG submission 188351) | Vadose zone soil microbial communities from the Eel River Critical Zone Observatory, Northern California, USA -... | ecosystem: Host-associated > Plants > Roots > Rhizosphere > Soil ...
CCTGCTTCGCGATGAACGCCGCAATCTGTTCAAACTTTTTCTTTGGGTCCTCGCGTTTCACGAGCCGTGCCTCCAGTGAAGCTTCTGCCTTGTCCGGCACGACGTTTTGCGCCTGCTCTCCGACGTACGCGCTGCGCAATCCGCGAATATTCAACGACGGTTGCATCAACAGTTCCACCAGCTTCTTGCCGCCGCCTTCCGGTTTCGCGATGCCCAATTCGCGCTGTAGATCGGCGTCATTCTGCGGCATTTCCGAAAGCGCCTTTTTCTCCACCTCGCCGAGCGGCGTCACGTCGTCGTAGTAGCCCTCAATCAGTACGCGCCCATCCGCGTCTTTCATCGACGCCAGCAGCCGCGACAATTCCATCGCCGGATTTGGCGCCCAATTGCCGTAGTGCCCGCTGTGCAGCGCGCGCACCGGCCCGTACACCGTAACGCCGATGCCGATGTCCCCGCGGTTTCCGAAGAAAACGAGAGGCCGCCCCGATTGATGCACCGGGCCATCTGCAGTGATGAGCAAATCCGCGCCCAATAAATTCTTGTGCAGTTCCAGAGTGCGTTGCAGATTCGTCGAACCCGCTTCTTCCTCACCTTCAAAAATGACCTTGAGGTTGACGGCTAACGGAATCTTCTTGTTGCGGAGGGCATCGAGCGCGGTAAGCAGAGCCACAATCGGCGATTTATCGTCCGAAGCGGACCGCGCGTAAATCCGCCAGTCGTCGTTGTATGCCGTACCTCGCTTCACGGTGTTTGCAGGGAAGGGAATCCGCTTTCCACCAGCCTCAATGGCCGCGTCACGCAGGACCGGCTCGAATGGTTTTCCATCCGTCCACGCAGCTGCATCGACTGGCTGGCCGTCGTAATGCGCATAAAAAATCACCGTGCGTTTCGCTCCGGGCGAGATCAGCTTGCCGAACACCACCGGTCCGCGCCCCGCGATCGGCAGAAGATGCGTTTCAATCCCGCGTGCTTCGAGCATCTCAACCAGATGCGCCGCGTTCTTCTGAATGTTGGGAGTGTCGCCGGCAATATTGGGAATGGAAAGGAATTCGCTGAGTTCGCGCACGATGCGGTCCTCATTCGCCATGCGATAGTCGCGCACTTCCCGCGCAACTTGTGCGGGTGCCGTAGGCGCCGTTTTCTGCGCCAGCGCAGAAAACGGTAGGAACGCAATCCATAGAGTGACCACAATGTTTCGCAAAGTGTTTCTCCTCGAATGCGCCGGTAGCTCCGGCACGCGAAAAAAGCTCATGCAGCGCGCCGTCGGGTGCTGATAATTCTATCCGACCTTGATGCCCTTTGTTTCGTCGCCGCCCGTCCTTCCGTACAGCTTGTACTTCGCCTCAGTAGCGCTTCCGCTTGTGAAGAAACTGCCAACAGTCGTTTACGCACAGTACCAGAGCATCCGCGGGCGCACCTCCTAAACTGACAATGTACTTCCCTCGGAGGCTTCGAACGAGTATGCGCCGCCGCATCTTGGCTATGACGCTGCCATTTTTCCTGGTGGGCATTCCTCTGCCCACGCGCCCCGCAGGAATCCCTGCGCTTGGTGTCGTGACGCAAGCTTCCGCCGCTCACTTCAATGCCGCCAGAGTTTCCGCAGGCGCAACGGTCTACGACGGTGACCGCCTCTCTACGGAGTCCGGGGGCCTTCTTCAATTTCGTGGCGCGGGCTCGTTGCTCTATCTGCCCGGCCGGAGCGGTGTCACTTTGCACCGCCTTCCGAATGGCACGCAGGCGCACCTTAGCACCGGCGGCCTGGTTTTTTCCTCCGCCAGAGCTTCCGCCATGGAAATTCTTGCCAATGACGCCTTCATTCGTCCGGCAGCCGATGTCCGCACCGTCGCGCAAGTTACCTTTGTCGGCCCGAAAGAATTGCAGATCACCGTTCGGCGCGGCGCCTTGGAATTTTCGTATCATTCTGAAACTGAAAACATCGCAGAGGGCGCGTCGTATCGCATTCTGCTGGATCCACAAGAAACGGCTGCAGGCCATTCGAAGAATGCGGAATTCACGCCGCCCATTCGCAAGCACAAGGGTTTCTGGATTTTGATCATTGGCGGCATCGCCTGGGTCACCGAATGGGCCGTCCACGAAGCTCTTGAAAGTCCCGATCATCCCTGAATTACCGGCGCGTGCTAGCCTACGTTTGTAAAAGAAACAAGCGCCGCGAGCTTAGCGGCGGCAGCGCCCGACGAGATGGTCTCTCCCGCAAGAATTGCCGCTTCGTGAAAATTGGCAGCAACCCCTGCAGCGACAAGAGCTGCGGCGGCATTGATCACCACAATGTCGCGGGGTGGGCCGGCCTCGCCTGCTAGGACGCGGCGGATGATCGCCGCGTTCTCTGCCGCCGTTGCACCGCGAACTGATTCGAGCGGTGCACGTGACACTCCGAAGTCCTCCGGCATAACAGTGAAACGCCGGACGGCGCCGCGTCTGACCTCGGCGACCAGTGTTTCCCCGGCGAGAGAAATTTCGTCTAGCCCTCCCGCGCCATGCACCACGAACGCATGCTCCACACCAAGCTCCGCAAGTGTCGCAGCCACCAGATCGATCACATCTGCAGAGAAAACCCCCAGCACTTGTGACTGCGCGCCTGCTGGATTCGTGAGCGGCCCCAACAGATTGAAAACCGTGCGCACGCCGATCTGCTTCCGCGCGGGAGCGGCATGTCGCGCGGCCGTGTGCGCCGCCTGCGCGAACAGAAACCCGATGCCAATCTCTCGAATGGCGAACCCGTATCGTTCGAACGGCAGATCGATGCGCACGCCGAGCGCTTCCAGCACATCCGCAGAACCGCTTTGCGAACTCGCCGCGCGGTTGCCGTGCTTCGCAACGCGCGCACTGGCGGCCGCCGCCACAATCGCCGCGGTCGTTGAAATATTAAACGTGTTCGAGCCGTCGCCCCCCGTGCCGCACGTGTCCACCATCTGCTCGGGGCGCGCCTCGCCATCAGCGAAGACCGGCGTGGCATTTCGCCGCATCACTCGCGCGAAACCCGCAAGCTCCTGCACCTGCACCGGCCGCTGGTTCAGCGCCGTCAGCAACCGCACGATCTCTGGCGTCTCCACGCGCCCCGAAAGCAGCTCGTTCATCATCGCTTCTGCTTCCGCGCCCGTGTAGAAGTGGCCGGATTCAAGGCGCTCGATCTCTTTGCGAATCTCCTTCATTTTGTGGTTGTTTTGCGTGTCCTTGCTCCGTTTCCGGCTTCCGGGTAAACTTCTATGTTTCAAGTTGCCTCAAAATTCTAGCACTGGTCTTACGCTCCGCGGTCGCACAGGAACGAACTGCTTCAAGGCCGCACAGGGAACGGAACCTCAATGAAGATTCACGAGTATCAGGCGAAGGCGATACTGGCGCGCTATGGCGTGACGACGCCGCGCGGCGAAGTGGCTTTCACCAAGGAAGAAGCGCGCGAAGCCGCGCAGCGCCTGAAGTCGAACATTTGCGTCGTGAAAGCGCAAATCCACGCCGGCGGGCGCGGAAAAGCCGGCGGCGTCAAGCTCGCCCGTTCCTCCGACGAAGCCGCCGACATCGCCAGCCATATCCTGGGAATGAAGCTCGTCACGCCGCAAACAGGTCCTGCGGGCCGCATTGTAAAGCGCGTGCTCGTCGAGGAAGGCCTCGATATCAAGCGCGAGCTTTATCTCGGTTTACTCGTCGACCGCGCCATCGGCCGCGTCGTGCTCATGGCCAGCGCCGCGGGCGGCATGGAAATCGAAGAAGTCGCCAAGTGTAATCCCAGCGCGATTTTGCGGGAGGCGATTCATCCTGCCGTTGGTCTGCAGTTGTACCAGGCGCGCAAAATCGCTTTCGGCCTCGGTTTGCCGGTGGAGGTCGTCAATCAATCGGTGCCTTTCTTGCAAGCTCTTTATCGCGCGTTCATCGATACCGATGCTTCACTGCTCGAAATCAATCCCTGCGTGGTGACAGGCGATGGCAAACTCGTCGCTCTCGACGCCAAGATAACCTTCGATGACAACGCGCTCTTCCGTCACAAGGAACTCCGCGAACTGCGCGACCTCGATGAAGAAGATCCGCTCGAAGTGGAAGCTTCGAAGTACGGCCTCAACTACATCAAGCTCGAGGGCAGCGTGGCCTGCATGGTGAACGGCGCGGGCCTCGCCATGGCCACCATGGACATCATCAAGTACGCCGGCGGGTCGCCCGCAAACTTTCTCGATGTAGGCGGCGGCGCTTCCGCCGATCAGGTGAAAAATGCCTTCCGCATCCTGATGAGCGACCCCGCGGTGAAAGCCGTGTTCATCAATATTTTTGGCGGCATCCTTCGCTGCGATGTGCTCGCCACCGGCGTCGTTTCCGCGGCAAAAGATCTCCAATTGAAAGTGCCCGTCGTCGTGCGCATGGAAGGAACCAACGTCGAACTCGGCCAGCAGATTCTCCGCGACAGCGGCCTGAACTTCACCATCGCCAACGACATGAAGGACGGCGCGCAAAAAGTCGTGGTCCTCGCGGGGGGTGCGCGATGAGCGTTCTCGTTAACGAAAAAACGCGCCTGCTGGTCCAAGGTTTTACCGGCCGCGAAGGCACGTTTCACACGCAGCAGATGATCGAGTACGGAACAAAAGTTGTCGGCGGCGTCACGCCCGGCAAAGGCAGCACAAAGCATCTCGAGCGGCCTGTGTTCAACACCGTTGCCGACGCCGCGAAAACCACGGGAGCGAATGCTTCGGTGATTTTCGTCCCCCCGCCGTACGCCGCCGACGCCATTCTCGAAGCCGCCGATTCCGAAATTCCGCTCGTCATTTGTATCACCGAGGGTATTCCGGCGTTGGATATGGTCCGCGTCGCTGCCACCGTGGATTTCAAGAAGACCCGCCTCATCGGTCCCAACTGCCCCGGCATCATCTCTCCCGGCAAATGCAAAATCGGGATCATGCCCGGCCGCATTCACAAACAGGGAAACGTCGGCGTCGTCAGCCGCAGCGGCACGCTGACCTACGAAGCCGTCGACCAATTGACCAAGCTTGGCATCGGCCAGTCCACCTGCATCGGCATCGGCGGCGATCCCATCATCGGCACGTCATTCCTCGACGCCATCCAATTCTTCAACGACGATCCGGACACGCACGCCATCATTTTGATCGGCGAAATCGGCGGCAACGCCGAAGAACGCGCCGCCGAATGGATCAAAGCCAACGTGAAGAAGCCCGTCATCGGCTTCATCGCCGGCCAGACCGCCCCGCCCGGCCGCCGCATGGGCCACGCCGGCGCGATCATCAGCGGAGGTCAAGGCACGGCGAAAGACAAATATGCCGCGATGGCAGCGGCCGGCATCCACACCGTCGAATCACCTGCGGACATCGGCTCCACTGTCGCCGCCGCCTTGAAGTCATAGCTTTTGGTGGGACGGACTTCAGTCTGTCCGCTCTTTTCCCGGCCGGGCCCATGTTGATCGTCGGGCGTCTCGCCGGATAGCTCGCAGCAATCTTTTGGAGGGATTCTCGGTGGCAATTGAAAGAACTTTCGCAATCATCAAACCGGACGCCGTTGGCCGCAATCTTCAAGGCGAAATCCTCTCCCGCATCCAGAAAGCGGGCTTCAAAATCGTCGCCATCAAATCCATGCGCCTCACAAAGGAAGAAGCCGGCGGCTTCTATGCCGTTCATCGCGAGCGCCCCTTCTTCCCCGAGCTCACCGCCTTCATGAGCTCCGGCAAGGTCTTCGCCATAGTCCTCGAAGCCGAAGGCGCCATCCTGAAGTGGCGCGACACTATGGGTGCTACTGATCCCAAGAAAGCCGCCCCCGGCACCATCCGTCACGATCTCGGTACCAGTATCGGCAATAATTGCACCCACGGTTCCGACGCCCCCGAAACCGCCGATTTCGAAATTGGATATTTCTTTTCAGGCCTTGAACTCATCTAAGTTTATGGCGGCTCAGCCTTTAGCAATATGCCACTACTGCTATTCATCAACATACGATATTTCTTGAGTTTTGAACCATTCGACTCATGAGATTTCATTATGGATCCTCTCCGCGAACTCGGCCGCACGCTCCTCTTCCTCGGAGGTTTTGTCGTTCTCATTGGCGCACTTCTCTTTTTCGGCGGCAAACTGCCCTTCCGCCTCGGACGCCTCCCCGGCGACATCGTCTACCGCGGCGAGCACACCACCATCTACTTTCCGATCGTGACCTGCTTGGTGCTCAGTATCGGCTTAAACCTGCTTTTATGGCTTTTCTCCCGCTTCCGCCGCTAATCCCTGCTTCAACACTGGCCATCTCTGTCCCAGCATGCGCCCGTGCGCTTGACGTCGCATCGGCCCTCGCCGTAAGCTCCATGAAATTCCGCGCTTGAATCTGCACCTCGCGCGAGTTGGAAAGTGGCCAAGGAATATGAGAGCCGTCATCGCACGGGCCTATGTTGCGTTAAGCGGAGCGATCTTGTTCGTCGTCGGTTTGGTTGGTTTCTTTCGCCACGAAATGTTCAATCTCACATTTCCTCCCGCTCACAATGGATTTCATCTCGTTAGCGGCGCAATCGCTCTTTGGGCCGGGTTTGGAAGGCGTGTTGACGGACCGCGGCTATTCGGCTTGATTTTTGGGGCGGTTTATACGCTTGTCGCGATTGCAGGATTCGCCGACCTTCGCGACCTCGGTCCAATCCGGCTGGGCTTGAACACACATTACAATTTTATCCACCTCGGCGTTGGCCTGCTCAGTCTCGCAGCCGGTTTTGCCGGCGCAAAGCCTGCTGCGGCCCAATAGACGGGAACGTACTTTTCATTCCCGATCCGAAAAGCACAAGACGAGCCGATTTGCCCCAGAATTGACTCCTGTAATTGGCCCCAGTAGAGTTACTCGTCCTCACGCACACTCGAGCGAAGGAGATCGCCGCGTGCTCGTAAGAGTATTTGAAGACAAGCTCACACTCAGCAAATCCGCCGCCGAACAAGCGTCCACTGCCGTGCGCCGTGCGATCCTCGATCGCGGACGCGCCCGTATCATCGTCGCAACCGGAACGTCCCAGTTGGATTTTCTCGATGCGCTCATCAGCGCCGAAAACATCGACTGGCGGCGTGTCGAGATGTTTCACCTCGATGAATACGTCGGGCTGCCCATCACTCACGCGGCCAGCTTTCGCAAATATCTTCTCGAGCGTCTGATTTACAGAGCGGGGATCAGCCAGTATCACCTGTTGGACGGCGACCGTGATTCCGGTGAAGTAGTCCGCCACGTGGGTGAGGCACTGCGCTCCGCTCCAGTGGATGTTGCTTTTGCCGGCATCGGAGAAAACGGCCACCTGGCGTTCAACGATCCTCCTGCCGATTTCCAAACGGAAGATCCTTACCTCGTCGTCAACCTCGATGAACCCTGCCGCCGCCAGCAAGTGGGCGAGGGTTGGTTCGCGAATCTTTCGGAAGTTCCCCGCCAGGCGATTTCCATGTCGGTCCGTCAGATTTTGAAGGCCAAAGAAATCATCGCCGTCGTCCCCGATGCGCGCAAAGCGCAAGCGGTCAAGCTCTGTCTCGAGGGGGAAATCAGTCCGATGGCGCCGGCTTCCATCCTGCGCACTCATCCCGCCGCGACGCTTTATCTCGACAGCGAATCCGCCAGCTTGCTCAGCCCGGCAACGCTCGCTGCGCTTGCGGCCGCCGGATAATCCGTGACTTCCTCCGTTTCTACCAGCCCATTTGACGAAACGGCCGCCGCGGGATGCTCATGGCGTTAGCAGAACAATTGAATTCGGCTCAGCCTCGTCCCATTCCCTCTTTGCGCTGGTGGATCGGTGGAATTCTGTTCGCCTCGACCGTCATCAACTATATCGACCGCCAGACCCTTTCCATTCTTGCGCCCTCTCTGAAGCAGGACTATCACTGGACCAACGTGGACTACGCCAACATTGCCATCGCCTTTCGCATCGCCTATTCCATCGGACAAACCGTCTGCGGGCGGCTGATGGATCGCGTTGGCACGCGGCGCGGCCTGACCATCAGCGTCACGTGGTATTCGATTGTCTCCGTCTTGACCTCCCTGGCGAATGGCTTTTCAAGCTTTGCCTTATTTCGTTTTCTGCTCGGCGCGGGCGAATCCGCCAATTGGCCTGGCGCGAGCAAAGCCGTTTCCGAATGGTTTCCAAAGCGTGAGCGCGGGCTTGCGGCGGCGTTGTACGACAGCGGCTCATCCGTCGGCGGTGCGGTGGCGCCCTTCCTGATCCTGCCGGTGTACCTTCGCTGGGGATGGCGCATCGCCTTCATCATTCCGGGACTGCTCGGGTTCTTGTGGCTGATCGTCTGGCGCCGGATGTACCACCTGCCTCAGGATCATCCGCGCATCAGTGACGCCGAGCGCCAAATGATTCTTGCCGAGACCCAGGAAACGCAAATCGCCGGAAAGCCGCGCCTGCGATGGCACGATCTCCTGAAGCTGCCCCAAACCTGGGGAACGATCATCTCCAAGGCCTTTACCGATCCCGTCTGGTTCTTCATCACGGACTGGTTTCCCATCTACCTGGTCGCAAAAGGCATTTCGCTCAAGAGCGGCTTGCTGGCCGTGTGGGTTCCCTTTCTCGCTGCGGACCTGGGCAATTTCTTCGGCGGCGGCGTTTCTGGCTACTTGATTCGGCGCGGCTGGTCGCTCGGCGCCGCGCGAAAAGCGCTGGTTGTCTTTGGCGGCGTCGGCGTACTGCTGCTCATCCCCACCATCTTCACCGTGAACCTGTACCTGATCACGCTGCTTTTCGCGCTGGCCACGTTTTCCTACGCATCGTTTTCCACCATCGCCAACGTGCTGCCCACGGACCTCTACCATAGCGACGCCGTGGCTTCCGTCAGCGGCCTCAGCGGCACCGGCGCGGGAATCGGCACCATCATCGCATTCGAATTGATCGGACACCTTTCGGACGCGCGCCAGGCCTCCGCCGCGCATTCCTTCGATCCGATTGTGATTGCCGCCGGACTGATCCCCTTCGTCGGCATGATTCTCGTCTTGCTCCTCGTACGCAATACGCGCGCCACCAATCAGGGCTTAGTCCGGCGCATCTGATCCGCCAAATTGCCGCCGTGGAGAACGCTCTGCCTTCTCCTTCTCGAACTTTCCTTTACTTCCTTTATCTCCTCAACCTCCTTTACTTCACCACATCGACCTTGAACTCCGCGCGAATAAACGCCTTGATCCCTTCTTCTCCCGTCAATCGCAAGCACAGCAGCCTGCCCTCGCGCTCCACGTCAATGTGAAAATCAAAGAACGGGCAGCACTTGCTCTCCGCCGCCACCCATTCCGCCAACTCCGCCAGCGAAATGTCGGCCGGGCTGAACTGGAATTCGTAGCCCTTCCCCGTTTCAACGATTTCCTTGCGCTCGGCGGCAAGTTTTTCGCTCAATTGCTTATGCCGAGCCCGCTCGGTCGGATTCAGCGCCTTGGTGTTGCAGTAGAACTTGCTTTGCATCGTTGTCGCCTGCCTTTCCGGCCTCACTACGATTGCCGAGCTTTGCGCCGGCAGCCCCATAGCTCCGCCGCTCGCAAGGAACAAAGCCACAGCCCATTTCGCCGCGATTCGCCTGCTCGCTTCTACAAAACAATTCTTCTTTCCGCTCATGGTCTTCCTCCAAATAGGATTTGCCACATCCCATCCCCAGATGCTAGAAGTTAAAGCCAGCTTTAAGTCAAGCGATATTCCAGGGAGCGAAAAATGAAAATCGGGGAACTTGCTGTCCGCGCCGGTCTCAACGCCTCCGCCCTCCGCTACTACGAAAAAATGGGCCTGCTCGCCCCTCCGCACCGCGCGGGAGGCCAGCGGCGTTATCCGAGCGACGCCCTCCACCGCGCGCTCCTCATTCGCTTCGCCAGCGACATGGGCTTCACCCTCGGCGAGATCAAACTCTTTCTCCACGGCCTGCGCGACAACTCTCCGGTTGGCCCCCGCTGGAAAAAACTCGCCCATGGCAAAATCGGCGAAATGGATGAAACGATTGAGCGTTCTCTTCGCTTGAAATCTCTCCTCCGGCATCTCCTCCAATGCCACTGCCCCTCGCTCCAGATCTGCGTCCAGCGTCTCAGCCTAAGCCCCAGCCTCCGCCGCATCAAGTGACTCCCGTGGCGTGCCTCTTGTTTTTCGGAAGGGCACGACTTCAGTCGTGCCGTAAGCAGTGCTTACTAACCCGGCTTTAGCCGCTGAGGGCTTCGATTCACGTGGATCTGCGACGCGCTACTGGCCTTGGTGGTATAGTTTCGCCCTCAAACTTGCATCGGGGGACGCGCCATGAAATTCAAACTTCTAACGTTCGCTGCAGTTCTCTCACTTTGCAATGTAGCCGCTGCCGCGCAGTCGCCTGCCACTTCGCCCGCAACGCCGCCGCCGCAAACTCCACAGGACCTCTCAGCCCAGGTTCCTGCTCCCAAACCAGACGACGTCAAATCCATCGACAGCATCCTCGCTGCTCTCTACAACGTCATTTCCGGCCCCGCCGGCGAGCGCGATTGGAATCGTTTTCGTTCCTTGTTCTTGCCCGGTGCCTCTCTCACCTCCGCCGGAAAAGATCGCGATGGCAACATTCACGTTCGTCCGCGCACCGTGGAAGGTTACATAACGGGCGCCGGCAGCTATTTCGCACAGCACGGCTTTTTCGAGAGTCCCATCGTCAGTCGCGTCCAGACTTTTGGCAACGTCGCCCAGGTGTTCTGCAGCTACGAATCCCGCGGCGCCGCCGGTGAAGCGCCCTTCGCCCGCGGCATTAACAGCATCCAGTTGGCCCACGATGGCAAGCGCTGGTGGGTCGTCAGCATCCTCTGGGACGAGGAGCGCCCCGACAATCCTCTCCCCAAGGAATTCGCTGCCAAGCCCGAGAGCAATAGACACTAATTCCTTCGTTCACTCGTTTTCTGTCACCTGCAGATTTCACTGTCCGGCCATCCAGGCGAGTTTTCTGACCATCGATCCGCACGCATTTCCTCAATTTTCTGATTCCGCAAGGTTTGCATGGCATCCCCTCGTGGCCCACAGCTTGCCTTCCCTTTAGTCGAAGGGGCCCCTTCTATCTTACTGATGGAGGAACTTATGCACGTACGTAACTTGGCGATCCTTGGGCTACTCTTTTTGATTGCGGCCGGCCAGTGCACCGCGCAAGTCCGCGGCGACAACTATCACGGCCGCGGGTATGCCTATGTCGCACCTGGCGGCTTAACCGCCGGCGGGAACACGCTTAAAGCGATTGCCCTCGGTGCCGGAGGCGAGGCCATGCTGTACAAGGGCCTGGCAGCCGGCGCGGACATTGGTTGGCAGGGGCCGACGGAAAGTTTCAGAAGTGGATTCGGATTGGCCTCTTTCAACGGTGCCTATCACTTCGTAAGCTCGCAGCACGAGCGGAGGTTCGTTCCGTTCGTCACCGCGGGCTACACGCGATCCTTTGCCAACGAGAGCGGCACGAACCTCGCCAATTACGGCGCGGGTTTCCAATATTGGTTCAAGGAGCGCTGGGCTTTCCGCGTTGAGGGTCGCGACCACCTCAACACCAGTGGTCCGGTCGCGCACGCGTGGCAGGTCCGCTTCGCGATCGTCTTCCGGTAACCCTTACCACCTGCACCCGCCCGGGTGAGTCTCTCCTCCCGACCGGCTCCCCGGGCTCTACCGTCTCGACTTGAAACTTTATTTCTTGTAATATATCATGATATAGACCATGCTCTTACGTTTACATTTTTTGGGGAATGCTCATGCGTAAAATCGCCAAACTCTTCAAGAACGGCCGCAGCCAGGCCGTCCGCCTGCCTTCGGATTTCCGCTTCTCCTCGCCCGAAGTCTTCATCCGCAAAGATCCCGAAACCGGCGACGTTGTCCTTTCCCGCAAGCCCGGCTCCTGGGACGATCTTTTCGCCCTTGCCAACTCCGTCGAAATTCCCGCGGACTTCCTCGCTTCACGCGATCGCCGTCCGCCCAAAAAACGCCGTCTTTTCTGATCGGAACGACGCATGCTCCGTTTCATGCTCGACACCAATAGCGTGAGCTACGCACTTAGGGGAATTCCGTCCTCTGTTCGCGAGCATTTGCGCCGCGTTCCCATGGTCCAGGTCTGCGTTTCTTCCATCACCGAAGCCGAGCTGCTCTTCGGTCTCGCCCTGAAACCTCAAGCCACAAAACTCGCGGAGCTCATAAATCAATTCCTCCTGGGCGTGAGCGTCTTGCCCTGGGACTCCGCTGCAAGAGCCTATGCTGACCTTTGCGCCGCCTCTTGGAAGCGGGGCCGTCCGCTCGCCGCCATGGACATGCTCGTGGCTGCTCATGCCTTCGCCTCCGGCCTCACACTCGTTACCAGCGACCGTTCCTTCCGCTCCCTCCGTCCCCGTCTCCGCCTCGCCGACTGGTCCAAACCCCTCTGAATTTGCGTCAGCGGTTCGTCTCTGGTGGAAACCAGGACCGCTCCCGAGTCGGCGGGAAAAGTCCCAATTTGCCTTCCCTATTTTCTTGCCGGCAATTATCCCCAACATCGCGCTATCCCACAGAACCCAAACCACTTACAAGTAACTATTGACAAATAGTACGAATATGCTATATTGGTCTTTGAGTTTCACGCTGTCAACCCGCCCCGCCCGCCAGGCAGTCCTCCAAACTCATTCAAAATCATTGGGTCTCACGAAGTTACCTCCTCGCCAACAGTTCGCTTGCGTAAGTCCTTTTAGCTGCAACACTTATGGATCCCCTCGCAAGTGTTGCAAACAAAAGACTTACCGCAGGGCTAACTCCTTTAGATGCAACACTTACAAAAAACAGGGGGTGGGAGGTGGGCTCCCGGTTCGGCTTGCCCTGAGTGCAGTTCGCGAAGGGTTTACCCAGAGCGTAGCCTGCGAAGGGTCCGCTGAGCGTCCTTTCGTTACCCCTTTACTTCCATACCTTCTTACTTCATCTTTTCTCCTCACCCGGAGTCACTCCTCATGACCCAGCAACTCACATTCAACCTCCAGCCCACCCGCAAGGCCTGGACCGTCAGCGAACTCACGGCGAAAATCCGCGATCTCCTCGCCA
>Ga0209588_1000303_pt1 | contig 12896 bp, 13 predicted proteins | sample Rivendell_Oct201_10_FD_188351 | JGI IMG/M metagenome (GOLD analysis project Ga0209588, IMG submission 188351) | Vadose zone soil microbial communities from the Eel River Critical Zone Observatory, Northern California, USA -... | ecosystem: Host-associated > Plants > Roots > Rhizosphere > Soil ...
CGGGCGCTGCGAACGATGTACTGGGGCCTGGATCGGTTCCAACGCAGCCGGACCCTAGCCCAGTTCAAGGCCAAGTTCTGCCCCAGCTGGGAGGATCGCTACCTGGCGGTGCCAGGTGCGTCGACGCTGCCGGAGGTCCTGCTCGCGCTGGTGCTTGCCCACTTGCCGCCTCTCCCGGCGGCGATGGTTTGGGTGCGATCCTCGGTCGCTTCGATGCTCCGGCCGGGCCAGCCGCGGCCGGCGCCCGCTTGAGGTGCTAGGTGCTCTGAGGTTTGCTCACGGGCTCGGCCTGTTTGCGCGAAGCCAGCGTGGCCATGACGCCGATGATCACCGCGATGGCGCCGGCGATCAGCGTGACGGGCTCGGGCAGGTGAGTGCCCAGGGCATTGTCGAGCGAGTAGGTGCCAGGGCCTGTGAGCGCAAGCGACACGGCGCCTCCGATGATCAATAGGTTGAACTCAAAGCCGCCCTTGCTCACCCAGAACCCCTTGCTCAAGTGAACCGTGGCGATGGCGACGAGCATCGCGCCCACGATCGCAAGGCTGCCGAGAGGCGAAAGCAGTCCGAGGGCGAGCAGCAGGCCACCACCGAACTCCGATAGGGCTGCGACCCAGGCCCACGGTCGGGCCGGCCGGATGCGAAGCCTTTTCACCGACTCGGTCCATCTGGACATTCCGGGTCCGCCAAACCAGCCGAACAGCTTCTGGGCGCCATGGGCGGCGAGCGTCAAGCCAATCACCAGCCGAAGAATCAAGAGTCCGAACGCAATCGACACCGTTTCTAGCTACCTCCCCTGTGGGCCTGGAATTCCGTTACCCAGGCGGGCGCGCCACTAAAACATCAACGACTGGACTCGATAACGCCTCAATCTACCCGCGGATAGACTCACCGTCGGAGGGCCTGTAGCTCAGTGGTAGAGCGGCCGACTCATAATCGGTTGGTCGTTGGTTCGATCCCAACCGGGCCCACCAGGTCTCGAGTTCCAGATCGGGTACTTTTGGTGAGGTCGGCGTCTTAATCCAAGCCGCTGCGCGTCAAACCCGCGCGCGCCTTGACTTTGGAGGGATAGCTTGGCCCAGAAGTCTCGGTTCCTACTGGTCGCGATCTTCCTGGTCGTTTCACTCGTTCCAGTCACTGCGTCGGCTGCCACCTCCGTCAGGGTTCTGACCGGCTCCACGCCCGAGACCCGCATCATGCCGAGCGACACCTTCACGGTGCCTGACAGCGCTCAGATCACCGGCCGGCGCGTAAACCTCCCGGTGCCACCGTGCGACGTCACCAATTCATCTATCTGCGACGACCTCATGTTGCTCAACCTCCAGGATGGCTTTGACCTGAGGCCACGCGTGACGGTGCCGTTCAGCGGACCCATCGACGTCACCACGGTCAACGGCTCCAATGCGTTCGTGATCGGCCCGAACGGGTTTCATACACCACTCACGCAGCTCGTCTGGGACCCCTCCACCAATGTCCTCGCCGGCAAGCCTTCAGATTTCCTTTCGGAAGCGACCACCTATGCAGTGGTTGTGACAGGCGCAATCAAAGATCTACTCGGGAATCCAGTGAGCGCCTGCGATGGAGCGTGCGCGAGCATCTTCACGACGGAGACCGCAACGCCTGAGCTGGCGAGGCTGCGGGCAGACCTTGACAGCGGCACCGCCTACGTGGCTTCTGGCATCACACCGCCAGAACGTGGGGCGAGCTTCATTCAGGGTGGTATCCGAGACGTCTTTCCCGCCGCCACGGTTTCCTCGATCGAACGCGGTGACCAGGTCGCGGCCGACCCCGCGAAGCCGCTGTCCTTCTCGACCGTGCTCAACACGGCAATCACCGGCGCCGGCTATTACGCCTTTGGCAGCTTCGCGGTTCCGCGGTACCAAACCTATGTAGACGCGGTGATCCCAAACGTGCCCACCACGCGAACGCCGCAACCGATCGGCAAGCAGCGGGTCGGATTCACCCTGATCGTTCCGGCCGGAGTCCAGCCCGCGGGCGGCTGGCCGGTGGCCATCTTTGGCCCTGGTTTCACGCGGAGCAAGTACGACCTGTTTCTCGCGGCTGACCTGAATGCAGCGAAAGGGATCGCCACCATCGCCACCGACCCCGCGGGCCATGCGTACGGCCCGGCGAGCGTGGTCGTAGTCCATCAGGGCGCGGTCACCACGACCTTCTCGGGATACGGGCAAGGTTCCGACCTCGACGGTGACGGCGACATCACCGCCAGCGAGGGTGTGGGGCCGACCGAACACAAGACCCTCGATTCAAGCGGCAATGTAATCGGTGAAACTCCATCTCGCTACGCCACAGCTGGGCTTCGGGACGGTCTGATCCAGACCACCGTCAACCTCATGGCAATGGTGCGGATGATCGAGCAGGGAGTCGACCTGTTCGGCGACGGAAGCGTGACCCTTCAGCCCCGCGTGCTCGGCTACTACGGCCAGAGCTTCGGGGCGATCTACGGAACGATGTTCATGGCGACGGACACCCACGTGACCGTCGGGGTGCTCAATGTCGGAGGAGGGCCGATCGTCGAAATCGCCCGGCTTTCAGGCTTCCGCAACCTGCTGGCCGACACACTGCGGGTGAACCGGCCCACGCTGCTCAACGGAGGCCCAGGCCTCAACGGATTCACAGAATCGATGCCGCTCCGACTGGATCCGGCGGTAACCAATCCCTATCCCGGGGCGACCACCATCCAGAAATATTTCGACCACGGCAGCTGGCAAGGCCGCGCCGGCGATCCGGTGCCTTTCGCCCCGCTGCTACGGCTCCGGCCGCCGGCCGGCGCCCCGACCAAGCACGTGATCTTTCAGACTGCGTTCGGCGACCACACCGTCCCCAACCCGACCGCGGGCGAGATGTACCGAGCCGGTCACCTCCTGGACCTGGTGAGCTATTACCGAAACGACAAGACGCCGACCGCCGGGAGCGATCCGCACGGGTTTCTTCTCGATCCTCGCCTCTTTGGGCGTGACCAGGGTCAGGCCCAGGTGCTGGCCTTCATCAGCTCGGGCGGAGCCACTGTGATCGATCCGGACGGCCCCGGACCGATCTGGGAAGTGCCGGTTGCGAATACAAGCAACCTGGACTGCACGCACTACCCGCAGCCGCAAACGGGAGTGCCGTATTCCTCTTCGGCGGGCGAATGCTGACGATTCACGACCTGAGCTAAAACAAAAGAAAAGGCCTCACGGGATTTCCCCGCGAGGCCTTTTCCGAAAACGCGTCTTAGGTGCGAACCATTCCGCGCCGGAAGATCATGCGGAACAGGAAGAGCAGGATGCAGGCGCCGACGAAGGCGACGATGCCGAGGACGAGGAGATTGTCCGTAGCGATACCGAAGAGGCTCGCAAGCCAGCCACCCACGAACGCGCCGAGGACCCCTACAACGATGTCCCAGATGAGTCCGAGGCCGTGGCCTGTCATGACCTTGCCGGCCAGGAAACCGGCAATCGCACCGACGATGACGAAGACGATCAAGTTCATCATTCTCCGAACCAACCTCCGAAACCCGCCTTGCGGCGGTTGATTTCTAGAAACTGCGGTCGATAGGAAAACGGGCCGGGCTAGCTTTCCACTCACTTCGGCAGGCCGGGTCAGACCATTCCTGAGAGCGCCACTGCTCCAACACACGACGCTCGCCGCACGCAAATTGGCGATAGGGCCCAAATTAGCTGTTGACAAACCCTCCGGGCAGGACTACGGTTTGTGAAATCAGTTCGGCATTGTCGAACACAAGTCAGACATAAGGGGGTCTGGGCAACATGCATTCGATGTCACAGCGCGCGATCGCCGAGACGTTCGGCACGGCGGCGTTGGTCCTCGTCGGTCCGGGTTCAGTGATCGCCACGCTCACCCTGGCGGGTAAGGCGGTGCCGGCGGTGACTGAGGCGGACCTGCTTGCGATCAGCTTCGCCTTCGGCTTCATCATCACGGCCCTCGTCTACGCGATCGGCAAGGTTTCCGGGTGCCACATCAACCCGGCGGTCACGTTCGCCCTCGCGGTGACCAAGCGCTTCCCCTGGAAGGAAGTCCCGATCTACTGGGGAGCCCAGTACGTCGGAGCGATCATCGGAGCGTTTGCCATCTGGGGCGTCTTCGGGTCCAACGCGGTCACGTTCGGGATGGGCCAGACGCACTTCGCAGCTGACGCGTCAACCACCGTCTACATGCAGGCGGCCCTCGCCGAGGCGCTCGGCACAGGACTCCTCCTCTTCGCGATCCTAGGCATCGTCGACTCGAAATCCCCGTCGCAGCTCGCCGGCCTGGTGATCGGCGGAGCGGTCGTCGGGATCATCCTCGTCTTCGGACCCATCACCGGCGCATCGCTCAACCCCGCCCGCGCCTTCGGCCCAGAACTGGTGCAAGCGATCGCAGGCGGCACGACCTTCTGGACGCAGTACGTTCCGGTCTATCTGATCCCCGGCCTGGTGGGTGCTGCAGGCGCGTCATTCCTGTACGACTTCCTGGCCAACCCGCGGCTGGTTGAGCGTCCAATCATAGAAGCGGTCACCCACGAAGAGACGCGCACAGCCGCCGCCCACTAGATCGGTATCAACAGGGAGAAAAGGACAATGGCAGTCGGAACCAACCAGATGCGTAAGTTCCTCAACGATCCCGCGGCGGTCGTGAAGGAGTCGCTGGCCGGCCTGGCCGCGGCCCATTCCGACCTGCTGCGATACGACGTCGCCAACCAGATCATCGTGCGCAAAGACGCACCCAGGAAGGGCAAGGTGGCGTTGATCTCCGGCGGTGGGTCAGGCCACGAACCTCTCCACGGCGGATTCGTGGGTCTCGGCATGCTGGACGCCGCGTGCCCAGGTGAGGTGTTCACCTCACCCGTGCCGGGACAGATGCTCGCGGCCACGAAAGCAGTGGACGGAGGCGCGGGCGTAGTTCACATCGTGAAGAACTACACAGGCGACGTTCTGAACTTCAAGCTTGCAGCCGAAGACGCCGCCGACGAGGGCATCAAGGTCACCTCGGTCGTCATCGATGACGACGTTGCGGTGCAGGACTCGCTCTACACGGCGGGACGGCGCGGCGTCGGCGCAACGGTGCTGGCCGAGAAGATTGCCGGTGCAGCCGCGGAAGGCGGCGCCGATCTCGCCAAAGTGACGGACCTCGTCAAGAAGGTCAACGCACGTTCGCGCTCGTTCGGTGTGGCGCTGTCATCGTGCGTGCCTCCCGCTGCAGGCAAGGTGATCTTCGATCTGCCGGAAGGCCAGATCGAGCTCGGAATCGGGATACACGGCGAGCCGGGCCGGCGGCGCGCACCGCTAGGCACAGCGAGCGAGGTGGTCGATGTGATGGTCGAAGCCGTCGTCTCCGACCTCAAGGCCAGGCGAGGCTCCAAGGTCCTCGTATTCGTCAACGGTATGGGCGGCACTCCGCTGCTCGAGCTCTATCTTGTCTACCACGAGGTCGACCAGAAGCTCCGCAAGGCGGGACTGGAGCCCGTCCGAAACCTGGTAGGCAGCTACATAACGTCCCTCGAGATGGCCGGTGCCTCACTGACCCTGCTCGAGCTCGACGACGAGCTGATCCGCCTTTGGGACGCGCCAGTGCACACAGCTGCCCTGCGCTGGAGGGCCTGACAGTAGTCTTGATCGTAGAAAGGGTCATGGACGCGGCCACCATCACCTCCTGGATGCGTGAGATCGAAGCGTCGGTGCGCGCCGAGCGGGACCATCTGGTCCAGCTCGACGCCGCCATCGGCGACGCCGACCACGGCATCAACATGACCAGGGGATTCGAGGCGGTCGTCCAGGCCCTCGGCGCCGACAACGGTTCAACGCCAGGCCGACTTCTCATCATTGCCGGCCGCACGCTGGTCTCGACTGTGGGCGGCGCAAGCGGTCCGCTGTGGGGCAGCGCGCTTCGCAGCGGCGGCCGCGCGCTCGGCGATCAAACCACTTTCGATGGCCCGCAGCTCGTCGAGGTGCTGGCTGCGGCGCTGGCCTCGGTCAAAGACCTTGGCACTGCTTCACTGGGCGACAAGACGATGGTCGACGCGCTCGAGCCGGCCGTCGAAACTTTGCGCGCCAAGGTCGCCGATGGGGAGCCACTTGCGCGCGCGCTGGACGAAGCCGCGGCGGCGGCGGAGGCCGGCATGCGCGGCACCATCCCTCTCCAGGCAAGGAAAGGGCGTGCCTCGTATCTCGGCGAGAGGTCGGTGGGGCATCAAGATCCCGGAGCCACCTCGACGGCCCTCATCGTGCGTGCTCTCCAGCGGGCGGTCACCTCCGCGCCGTAATGGCCGAACGCACGGTGCGCGGGGTCAGCGCCGCGCCCGGAGTCGTGTATGGCAAGGCGGTCGTCCTCGACCGAGTTGGTGCGCGCGGCGCCCGGATCATCCCGACATCTGACCGTGCGGCCGAGCTCGCTCGGGCGCGCCATGCGCTGGAGGTAGTCGGAACGGAGCTGGAAGGGATCTCGTCGCGGCTCCGCGAATCCGGCCGGCGCGCGGAAGCAGAAATTGTCGAGACGGGTGTCTTGATGGCCGCCGACCCTGGACTCGTGTCTCGTGTGGAAACGCTGGTCATGGAATCCGGCCTACCCGCAACCGACGCGCTGCGACAGGCGGCGGAGGAGGGCGCAAGGGACCTGGCGCAGGTTGGCGATCCAGTTCTCGCGCTGCGCGCTGACGATGTGCGCAGCCTCGGCCGCCGTGCAGCCGCCCGCGCGAGTGGACTCCAGCCCGGTGTCGTCAGCGGCGTGCTGGTCGCCAGCACGCTCGGTCCCGCTGACGTCGCGGAGCACGCGATGAACGCGAAGGGTGTGGCGCTGGTCGGTGGCGGCGTGACTGCACATGCCGCGATAGTTGCCCGTTCGCTCGGTATCCCGATGGTCGTGGGGCTCGGCACGGACGTGTTGGACCTGGGCGATGGGGAAGAGGTGGTTCTGGACGGCGACGCGGGTATTCTTTTTCGCCAACCCGAAGCAGGCCGCGTCGCAGCGGCGCAGGCCGATGCGGAGCACAGGCGCACCGCGCGCGACGACGCGGTCGCCCACCGGATGGAGCTTGCGCAGACAAAGGATGGTCACCGGGTCCGGGTGCTCGCGAACGCATCGAGCGTTGGCGAGGTTGTGGAGGCGCTCGAGCAGGGAGCCGAGGGCGTCGGGTTGCTTCGCACTGAGCTGCTGTTCCTTGACGCGAAAGCGTGGCCTACCCGTGCGGAGCAGGCATCGTTTCTCGGCCTCATCCTCGCGCCGCTGAAGGAAAAGGTCGTGACAGTACGCCTCCTCGACTTTGGCGGTGACAAGACGCCACCATTTCTGCAGCGCGCTACCGGCCGTGGCATCGAGCTGCTGCTCGAATCTCCTGAAGCGTTGAGGGCTCAGCTCGCGGCCATCCTCGACGCCGGCTCTGGTGTCAGCCTTCGGATCCTCATCCCTATGGTGAGCAGCCCGCGACAGGTCACTGCTGTGCATGAGGTTCTGGCGACCGTCCTCGACGGCCGGCCCGCGCCACAGGTCGGTGCGATGATCGAGACCCCCGAGGCGGCGCACCGAGCTTCCGAGATTGCCAACGTCGCGGACTTCCTCAGCGTCGGCACCAACGATCTGACGCAACTCCTGCTCGGCCTGGACCGTGAGCAATCGAAGTCGGCCCCGGTGACCGATGTGAGAGTTCTGCGACTCATCGACGCGACCGTGCGCGCGGCTCGTGACACTGGAATCATCGTCGACGTTTGTGGCGAGGCTGCCTCGGATGCGGCGGCGATGCCGATTCTTGTCGGACTGGGAGTGGACGAGCTCAGCGTCGCGGCTGCGCGCGTGGGCGAGGTGCGTCGATGGATCCGAGGCCTGGACTTCGCGGCGAGCCGCTCCGCCTCCAAAAAGCGGTTACTCGACCAGCCCGCTGACGCAGCTCGCAAGCGCCTCTAGCGCGTCGGGCGCGTCTTCGCCCTCGGCGCTCAAGCGCAGGAGCGTGCCGCCTGTCGCTCCTAGCGCGAGCACCGCGAGGATGCTCTTGGCGTCGGCGACCCTGCCGTCACTGCCCACCGTCAGACGGGAGCGAAATCGCAGCGCGGTCTTCACAAAGGTTGCCGCGGGCCGGGCGTGGAGTGCGACCCCAGCGGGCAGCGCGACGGTGGACTCAGAACTTACTGGCACCGCGCGCATCCTCAGCCGCTCTCGCGACATCCTCGAGCGACTGCCCTGCCGACGACATCACAGCTGCGGCCACCGCGCCCTCGACGAAAGGAGCGTCGACCAGCCGGATGTGGCCGTTGGTCTTGCCCTGCAGCAGGTGGCGGACCGTGAGGATGGAGCTGCCGAGGTCGGCGAGGATGACGACGCCCTGGCCGGTATCGGCGCGAGCGATCGCCTCTCGCACGGCATCTCCGCTCGTCCCGAGCGACCCGCCCGGACCGCCTCCCGCAGGTTCAACCTTGACCTCGGCGCCGGCGACCTGAGAGGCCAGGTCGGCAAGGCCCTTCGCCAGTTCGTGGCTGTGGGACACAAGTACAATCCCAACCAAATTCGACTCTCCCCGGCGGGGCTGAACGCACCCCGCGATCGCGTTTTCGACGACGGCTGTAGTCTACACTACCGACAGGAATTCAGCAATGCCGAATCAAGCGAAAGATCGCCGTTCCTCCATCCAGTCCATCGACCGCGCCACCGCGATCCTCAAAGCGCTCGCCAGCGGTCCTCGCCGGCTTGGTGTCAGCGAGCTCGCCGACCGGCTGGGGCTCGCCCGGCCCACGGTTCACGGGCTGCTCCAGACGCTGCAGTCGCACGGCTTCGTGGAGCAGGACCGGCACTCTGACAAGTACCAGCTGGGCCCGGGCCTGCTGCAGCTCGGCTACTCGTACCTCGACCTGAACGAGCTACGGGCCAGGTCTATCCCTTATGCCGATCGTCTGGCCGCGCGGTCGAACGCGTCAGTAAGGGTGGGGGTCATGCACGGGTCGAGCGTCGTCGTCGTCCACCACGTGTTCCGGCCGGACGCGACGTTTGGCGTGCTCGAGGTTGGACTGCAGCTTCCGCTGCATGCAAGCTCGCTCGGCAAAGCGATCCTCGCGTTTTCGCCGGTCCAGGTCGTCGACGACCTGCTGTCCGAACCTTTACTCCGCCTGACCAAGCAGACCCTTGACGAGGTGGCCCTGCGCGGTGAGATGACGTCGATTCGCGACCAGGGCATCGCCACCGAGCGCGACGAAGCAGTCCTCGGCGAGTCGAGCGTCGCGGCGCCGATCTTCGACCACGGCGGCAGCGCTGTCGGGGCGATCGGGGTCGTCGATACCACAGAAGGCGTCTTTCCCAAGGGCCTGGCGAAGGGTCTGGCGACGGCGGTCGGCGAAGCCGCGCGGGGTATCTCGCGCGAGCTCGGGGCGCCCCGCTGGCCGCACGCCGTGGAAGCCTAGTCCGGCGACCAAACCCGCGACCCACGGATAATCCCCCGTTGTGACGCAGTGGTTGAATGGCCTGGTCGCCTCGTGGGGTCTGCTCGCCATCTTCGTCACGATGGCCGCGGAGAGCGCCGGCATCCCCATCTCGAGCGAGATCGTCGTGCCGCTTGGCGGCTACCTCGCATCCCAGGGCAGGCTCGCATCACAAAGCGCCGTAGTCGCCCTAATCCTGGTGGTGGCGGTTTCAAGCCTCGCCAATCTCGTCGGCTCTCTGATCGCCTTCTACTTCACCCGCCGTTACGGCGAGCGCGTGGTGCTGAGCCGCGCCGGTCGATTGCTGGGCTTGAGCCGAGGGCACCTCCGGTTGGCGAATCGGTTCTTCGGTCGCTTCGGGCTGTGGGCGGTGTTCCTGGGGCGTCTGTTGCCGGTGGTCCGCACATATATCTCGTTTCCAGCCGCGATCTCAAAGATGGGTTACGCGTGGTTCTCGTTGGCCACCATGGCCGGAGCAATCCCGTGGAATTTCGTGCTCGCTTACGCCGGGTTCAAGCTGGGCCAGCACTATGAGACGGTCTCGGCTACTCTCCACCCCTTTGTCATACCGATCGCCATCGGCATGGTGATCCTGCTCGGCGTCGCCTGGTGGTTCGGGCGCAAGCTCGGGGAAGACGAGGAAGCGGTGATTCGCGCGGAGTCCGCCCAAACCAAACGCTAACTGACCCCCTTCGCAAATCGAACCGCTGAGAAGTGCGAGATGTCCCGGTGCGTTCGTCCATCGCTGACGAGATCCGCTGCGATGTCGCCGATCACCGGTGAGAATTTGAATCCATGTCCCGAACAAGCGCTGATCACCACGATCCGCGAATCATCGGGACGGAGATCGATGACGAAGTGCCGGTCGGGAGAATTCGTGTACATGCAGACCGCCGTTCTCGTGACGTTCGCGCTGACGCCGCGCAAGTAAGATCGCCCGAATTCTCGAAGGGGTTCGAGGTCGGCATCGCCGACATCACGCCGGACGGCTTCGGGATCGGTCGTTTCTCCATCGTGATGACGCGCGATCTTCACCGACGCCCCGTCAAGTGTCGGGAAGCCATACATGTCTCCAAGTTCCGTGTGGTGGAAAAAAACCGGGAAGCGGTCGGGCGTGAGCCATTCCACGCCCTTCTCGACCTGGAACCAGGCGAGCACCTGGCGCTCGACGGTCAGCGGCAGCGCACTCAGATCGCCCGTCCATGGCCCGGCGGCGATGACTACCGCGTCGAATGTTTCACTCCGCGCGTCGGTGACCACCTCAACGCGGTCTGGTCTGCTGTTGACTGCATTGACCACGACTCCGCGCCGGATCTCGCCACCGAGCGCGACCAGGCGGTCGATCATCGCGGCCACTGCCGCCTCTGGCCGCAGGAAGCCGGCTTGTACGTCCAGGACAGCGACATCGCCGGCGGCGGGGACATGCGCCGGGTAGCGATGACGCAGCTCGGCGGCCTCGAGCAGACGGGCGTCGAGTCCGTGGGTGGTGGCGGCTGCGAGCGCGCCGGTGACCACCTCCGACGAGGGCTGACCGATCATCAGCGCACCCGTCAGCGTCAGAAGCTGTTCGCCCGAGGCTCGTTCAAGCTCGCGCCACAGGGGAAATGTCTCCAGCAGCAGCGGCACGTACCACGGACCCTCGAAGTAAGCAGTCCGCGTGATCCTCGACTCGCCGTGCGAAGAGCCGAGTGCGTGTGGAGGGGAGTGGCGGTCGAAACAGACGACGTTTGCCCCTCGCGCCGCGAGCCTCCATCCGGTCGCCGCGCCCATCGCGCCGCAGCCGACGACCGCAACCCGTAGAGACGCCAAGATCTACTCGGGCGAGATCCTGGCGATCGGCTGGCCGGGCTGCACCGCGTCGCCGACATCGAGGAGCAGCTGCTCGACCTTTCCCGTGACGGGCGACGGAATCTCGGCGTTGACTTTGTCCGTGTGCGCCTCCATCAGCGTCTCGCCCTCGGCCACGTGCTCGCCTTGTTTCTTGCTCCAGGCGCCGACAGTGATCTCCTCAGCGCCCTGCAGCTCCGGCATCAGAACGTCACGGAGTTTTGTGCTCACGTGCCTATTGTCCTACTGATCGGGTCAGGGCCCGTTTCCACCTCCCCTTCGGCGCGCTTCGCGCGCCACCCTTCCCGCAAAGCGGGGAAGCAACTATTTCGTTACGCCAGCGAGACGACTTCGAGTAGGTCTGGTTCCCAGTAATCCACCCGCCCCTCGGGCATGAACAGCACACTTTGCGGCCGCAGCGCTTCCACGAACTCCGGGTCGTGACTGACTATCACCATAGTGCCCGGCCACTCCGCCAGCGCGCGCGCAACGCCGGTGCGTGACGGCGGATCGAGGTTGTTGGTCGGTTCGTCGAGGAGCAGCAGGTTGTGCCGGCCGGCAACCAGCTGCGCCAGCGCCAGCTTTGTCTTCTCGCCGCCGGACAGCGTCCCAGCGTCCTGCCGTGCGATATCGCCCGTCAGGCTGAAGCTGCCCAACAACGAGCGGAGCACGCGCTCGTCTTCATCCGATTGCTCCCGCATGTGTGCCAGCACGGGTACGCCGGCCCGAATCCCTTCGTGCTCCTGCGCGTAATAGCCGAGCGAGACGCCGTGCCCGAGCTTGAGGCTGCCCGAGTTCGGCTCGGTTTGGCCGGCGAGGATGCGCAGCAAGCTCGTCTTGCCCGCCCCGTTCAGGCCCATGATCACGAGCCTCTGCCCGCGCTCGACCTCGAACGAAACATCGCGAAACACCAGAGGCCCGCCATAGCCCTTGCTGAGGCCGTTCGCGGTCAGGACAACTCGACCTGCGTGCGGCGGCTCCGGGAACCGGACCTTCATCGCCTTCCGCTCTCGCTTCGGCGCCTCAACCTTCTCCGCCTTCAGGCGATCGACGCGCTTGAAGATCGACTTCGCTGTCTTGGCACGTTTCGCCGTCTGGCGCCGCATGACCTCGGCCAGCACGCTCAGACGCTTGATCTCTGTCTCCTGCGTCTGCGCCAGTGACGTCAGGCGCTTCTCCTCGAGCTGTCTCGCCTTCTGGTACTGCGTGTACGTGCCGCGGTACTCGCGCATTCGCGCCGCGTCGAGGTGCAGCACGCGCGTAATCGAGGTGTCCAGCAGGTTCAGGTCGTGGCTGACGACGATGACTGCGCCGCGATAGTCGCGCAGGAAATCCATCAGCCATGACTTGGCGTCGCTGTCGAGGTGGTTGGTCGGCTCGTCGAGCATCAGCAGGTCGGCGTCGGCGAACAGCACCCGGGCCAGCTCGACCCGGCGGCGCTCGCCACCCGAGAGCACGCTGAGAGGAAGATCGATGCGATCCGGCCGCAACCCAAGGCCGGTCCCCATTTGCCGCGCGTCGGACTCGGACGAGTAGCCCCCGTCGAGGCGGTACTTCTCCTCAGCTTCGGAGAACTCGTCGACGACCTGGGGTGAGTGATCGTGCTCGAGCTTCTTGTGCAGCTCGGCCAGGCGAGCCGCCGCGCCATCGAGGCCGCGCCCCGAAAGGATGTGGGTG
>Ga0209588_1000304_pt1 | contig 12893 bp, 11 predicted proteins | sample Rivendell_Oct201_10_FD_188351 | JGI IMG/M metagenome (GOLD analysis project Ga0209588, IMG submission 188351) | Vadose zone soil microbial communities from the Eel River Critical Zone Observatory, Northern California, USA -... | ecosystem: Host-associated > Plants > Roots > Rhizosphere > Soil ...
AGAAAGCGGGTACGGCAGACTTGTTGAGGAACACGAACTGCGCCAGCGGGTAGCCATAGTTTGCAACGGTCAAGGCCAACACAAGCAGCGCCCATATCCCAAAGCTGTTCAGCGATTCCGGAAGCCGGCGGGGCGGGTTGACCGCGAGCGAAAATTTAAGAGGCGAGATGGCGGCGGCTGGTCCGCGATGCGACGCTAGCAGCACGCCTATAAACAATGCCGCCGAGAAGACGAGAACGAAACCGCCGATCGCTGATACGCTGACCCAAACGCCCTGCGAAGCCAACGCAGGATTGGTGAAATCGTAGTAAGCCATGCGCCGAGGCTGTCCCATGACTCCGACAAGATGCCACGGGAGGGTAACGAGTATCATCCCAACGGACCAAGTCCACAGTTGAAGCCGGACAAGCTTTGGCGCTGCAAGCGGTCGACCCGTCAATCGAGGCCAAAGTTCGTATGCGATTGCAAAGTACATGATAACGACCGCTCCACCGTAGATCAGGTGAAAATGGCCAGTAACCCATTGCGTATTGTGGACCGTCGAGTTCAGTACGTAGCTCATGTTGATGAGCCCACTCGCGCCACCAAGTCCCAGCATAACCAGTGAAAAGCCCGTGGCGAGCACGAAGGGACGGTCCCACGGCAAGGCGGCGATCCAGCCGAATGGGCCGCGACCGCCGCGCAGGCGGCCAGCAATTTCAAGTGAGGCGCAGATCGTGAAGATCGTGAGCAGGGTTGGCACCGCCACCATTCCGGTGAACACGGCATGAAGAAACTTGAAGCCCGCCCCGATCTGGGGATCGACAAACAAATGATGAAGGCCGATAGGCATCGAGAAAATCAGGAGTTGGAGGAACGCGATGCGCCCCATCTTGTCGCTGTACAAGCGGCCGCCGGCGGCCTGCGGCAGCAATACGTAGAACGCGATGTATGCGGGTATCAGCCAGAAATAGACGATGGCATGCAGCGTCCACGAAAACAGCAGCCGGGCAAGCCCGGCATCGATCGTGGGGGTCCATCCAAGGGCGTTCGGCAGGATGAGGAACGCGATCTCCGCGCCCACTCCGAGTGATGTCCATCCCCAAAGGAGTGCGCCGACGGTCGTGGCAAACATCGCGAGGGGGATTGGCAGGCCGGGGTGATCGATCTTCCAGCGCCTGACATGCCAGACCATAAGTCCGATCCAGACCCAGGTGCCAACCACCGCGACCAGAATGCCGACATAATAATAAGGGCTCCCGAGCAGAGGTGGATAGAACGTGTAGAGCACGGTCGCTTTTCCCGCGGCGACCGTTGCAAGGGCCATCGCTGCCCCCACGATCACCAGTGCGAACGAGACCCAGGCAAGCGACAAGCCACGCATCGGCCGGCCGAGCGATACCGCGCAAACCGCATAGCCAAATCCCATCCCGATCAGCGTCGGAAAGACATAGGCGAACGTTGTGCCGTGCGCGGTGACGGCACGGTAATACAGCTCAGGGGGTATCCATTGGTGGAGAGGGCTGCGTACCAGCATTTGCCACGCGCCGAGCGGGATCGCCACCGCGAAGGTGGCAAACGCGGCCCAGAAATGGGCAAGGACAAGGCGACTGCTACCCTGCACAGGACGCTCTCAGTTGGCCACCATAGGACTTCGTAAACTCCTGCCGATCGACGACCTTGACGTGCGCCCACATGCCCTCGTGGCCGACACTGCAATACTCGTGACACGGCATCAGATGATCTTTTGGTTTATCGAAGCGTGTGCGCACTTCTGCGATGAATCCCGGTACCACCATGCTGTTCACATTCGTGTCCGTGATGAGAAATCCGTGCACGACGTCGGGGCTGGTTACGCGGAAAACAACGCGCGCATTGGCGGGAACGATGATGCAGGACGGAACGAATGAATATTGCTGCGCAATGACGCGCACGATCACTGAGCCGTCGGGCTGAACCGCCGTGCCAAGGTTCTCCTCCACGAATTCGCCCGCGAGGTGGAGGCGACTGGCGTCAATAGTTTCAACGTTCGATGGCGGTTGGGCAGCCCAGTGCAAGCTGCTGTAGATTATCACGGCGAACACCAAACTGATGACGCCCGCAACGACGTAGGCCCACTGTCGTTCAGAATGCTCGACAACATTCGGCGAAAGTTCGCTCATCCAACATCGCCCCTCGGCACAAAAATGAAGAAAAAGAAAGCGATCCAGATAGCCAGCAATATTGCCACCGAAATCCCGGCCACCAACGCGGCGCCTCGGGGACCCTCAGCTGCTATCGCCCGGACTTCGTCCTCGTTGCCGTGATACGCCACGTTCTCCGGGCTAAAGGCGGCCGAGACGTGGCCTTCAATTCCGTTGTCTGATGTCGGCATGGATTCCCTCCGGCTATCCGGGCTTTGCGAGATTCAATGCTGCCAACACCTGCGCGGGTCTGAATGGAATCGAGCGCAGCCGCGCGCCCGTCGCGTCGAATACGGCATTCGCGATCGCCGAGGGCACAACGGCCGTTGTGGGTTCACCAGCCCCCCAAGGGACCTCATTGGGCCGATCAATCAAATCGATGACGACATCGGGTACATTGGGAAAGGTCAGAATCGGGTAACTTCCCCAATTGAGACTGGTGACGGCGCTTCGGCTGAATGTCACTTTCTCGATCAGTGTGCGGCTGACCGTCTGTACGATATTTCCCTCGATCTGATTGCGCAGCCCGTCCGGGTTGATGATCTGGCCGCAGTCGTGCACAGCAAATACGCGATCGACCTTGATCGCGCCCGTGGTACGATTGACCGTCACATCGGCGACGATTGCGACATAGGTCCGCACCAGCTCATACTTCACGTAGGAAACACCGCGTCCACGCGCGAGCGGACCGGCATCGCGCGGACGCGTGCCGCCGGGCTCCCACTTGGCGAGCTTTCGCAGCCGCTCGAGCAATTCGAGCCCGCGCTGATCGGTCAGATGACGCGTTCGAATCTCAAAAGGATCGCTCGCCGTGGCTGCGGCGATCTCGTCAAGGAAGCTCTCGTTGGCAAAGGTATTTTGCAGGCGACCCGGCGCGCGTATCCACGCCGCAGGTAACGGTTCGTCGGCGAGCCAACGTGCAGTCAACTTGCTGTTGGCAAAGTTGTACGGGATTCCCAGCCCCGCGTTGTAGATCCCGGGGCCTGTGCCGAACTTCGGCAGCTTTGCGAGCACCGCCGCGAGCAGCGTTGCGCCAGAACGTTGCATCGGTTGTTCGTTCAGGAATATGTCGGCTTCCCACCGGGTGATCTGGCCTTCGCTGTCTATATCGGCGCTGTAGTCGAGCAGGACCGGCGGGCACTTCGGATCCCAGCCGTGCTCGTCGGCGCGCATCCATTGTAGCCGTACCGGACGGCCTATCATCGTTGCAATTAACGCTGCTTCGGAAGAGCAGTCATCGGAACCATTCCGGCCATAGCAGCCCGCCCCCTCGATAAAAATGCAGCGGATGCGCTCCGGTGGCAGCTGCAGCATGGTGGCGAGTTGCGGACGCAGCAGATGGCACGCCTGCGTGGGGGTCCAGACAGTGAGAAAACCGTCCTTGAAGTCGGCTACCGCGCAAGATGGGCCAATCGATCCGTGCGTATTCATCGCCATGTCATAGGTGGCCTGCAGCGTTCGGCCGCCCGGCTTTCGCGCCTCGCTGGCATTGCCGGTGCCTTGCAACACTTCTGTACGGTTGATTTTCGCGTTGCGCACCCACTCAAAGAGCTTGGAATCTTCGGGCAAGCCGGCCCAGGCGGACCATGTTGCGACGATCGCCGTCGATGCCTTGATCGCGGCCCATTCGTCGGTCGCCACGACGGCTAGGAAGTTGCCCTTGCGAACCGCGCGGACATAGCCCGGTATTTTCCGGCAGGCATCGTCGTTCCATCGTTCGAGCGTTGCCCCGACGGCGGCAGGGTGAACCACACGCGCATGCAGCATGCCGGGTAGCTTGTGGTCCTGGACGAAGTTGAAGGTCCCGAAGATTTTGGCGGGAATGTCGCGGCGAGGCACAGACGTGCCCACGATCGTGTAGTCCTTTGGGTCTTTCAGCGGCGCCGCGGGATCGTTTTTCATTGCAAGCTTTTGCTCGCCGATCAGTTGCGCATACGAAAGCTTGTTGCCACCGGCCCGCGATGTGACCAGTCCATCCTGGACCGTCAAAGTGTCCTTCGCCACCTTGAGATTATCTGCAGCTCGCTGCAGGAACGCCTCGCGCGCAGTGGCCGCGGCCCGCCGAATCTGCATGCCGCCGTCCTGTATCGACAAGCTGGCATAGGTCGGTCCCTGGTTGGGTGTCAGCTGGGTATCGCCCTGGATCATTGTTACGCGATCGAGCGATACAGACAGCTCTTCGGCGGCGATCTGGGCGATCGCGGTGATAGCACCGGTCCCCAGCTCAACCTTTCCCGAATAGATCGTGACCTTGCCCGTCGCGTCGATTGAGATGAAGCCGGCGACTTCGGCGGCGGCGACGGTCTTGTCGGCCGGGCGCGCCGCTTCAGCGTGAATTGGCTGTGAGGTGACGGCAAACGTCACCACGAGCGCGCCCCCCTGCGCCAGAAGAGCGCGGCGAGAAAGCAGCGTATGGGCGGCCTGTGTTGTCACGCCATCTTCTCCGCGGCACGCATCACGGCGCGCAGGATACGGACGTGGGTCCCGCATTTGCACAGGTTTCCCGCAAGGGCCTGTCGGACCTGGTCTTCAGTCGGGCGTTTGGTTGTCGCGAGGAAAGCGGCGGCCTGCATGATCATGCCGTTGATGCAGTAGCCGCACTGGGCCGCTTGCTCGTCGATGAATGCCTGCTGGACCGGATGCGGCTTCTCAGCCGTACCAAGACCTTCCAGGGTTACAATTTCGGCGTCGGCCACGGCCGAGACCGGCATGACGCAGCTGCGCAGCGCCTCGCCGTAATAATGCACCGTGCAGGCGCCGCATTGTGCCAGTCCGCAACCGAAGTGCATGCCGTGCAGACCGAGTTGGTCGCGCAGCGCGTACAGCAGAGGCATACTGGGATCGTCGGCCTTCAGGACGACTGCCTTGCCATTGACGGTCAATTTGATGTTGGTGGTCATCATGCACTCAATAAAATTGAGTTACCTGTAGTGCGCGCAGGCACGACTTCCGCACACGCCGACCTTCCTCGTTGCTCGCAGATTGGTCGAATACTTCCGCAGCCGCTATGCAATTTCGGCCGCGCTCTGATGTGGATCGCCTCTTTTCTCGACTTCAGATAGTCCGGCAGGGTGTTGCGGCCGATAATTGATTGCCGATCCCCCGATTGATTAGCCGGGGTCGAGGCTTTGCCGCGAAATCCCTGGCCTTGGTTGCAACAGCGATGACGTGTGCCGCAGATTCGGTGGAGCACGCACCATGCGAAGCGCAATACAAAAACTGAGCATTGCGTCATTGCTGGCGCTGTCTGTTGTCGCGCCCGCAACGCTGGGTTCGTCTGGCTTCGGGTGCAGCTGATCGTCTGCACGACATTGCTTTACAGTCTGATTGCACAGCCCATCGGGTTGATGATCTGGCCGCGGTCACTCACGACGAAGACGCGGTCGACCTTGATCTTGCGGATCGTGCGAATCGACAGTCACGTCGATGGTGACCCCAATTGAGATGCCCCACACCAAGTTTCATCTAGATTCAGGCTTTCAGGACGTAACTCTGCAGGTTCTTGCACGCGCTTTTGAACATTGATCCGAAGTACATTCGCGAAATTGGACCACCCATGGCGACCAAGAGGCGCGGCTCAAGTGCCACGCTGTAGGTGAATCGCGTCTTGCCCGGCGCAAACTCCTCCAACAGGTAATCCTCGGCGAGCGCATGGGCCATCGGCATGGATTGCCCGGTCACGTAGAACGAACAACGGCGGTCCTGCTCCCATCGGAAGAAGTGCTCGTCGAGGGTGACCGGCGTAAGCGATACGGTCCGGGTCGTTCCAACGCCGTACGGCTTATTGCTGGTCCATGCCACCTTATGGATGGCACGAAACCATTGAGGCCAGGAGTCTCCGTCCTCAAAAATGGCAAAGACTTTGGCGGGAGACGCATTCAGTTCCACCACATTCTTGAAACGCATGGGCGCGGTGTCAAAGAACGAGGCATCCACGGGACGACAAGAAAAGCGCATGGCTCAGCCTCTCAGGTAATGTGCGGAAAGACAGGAGGTGGTACGCATTCTCCAAGTTTCGTCGCTGTCAAAGATTGGTTGAATACTGCAGCTGTCGCTATGCAATTCCGGCCATTCGAGAGGAGATTTCGATCCTGCCAAGCAGTGCACGCCATTTGGTGATCTACAGCGGTAGGTGTGCCGAAATCGCATAGTCACTTTGCAGGATTTGCCTCAGTATTCGAAGTCCTGAGCCTCAATCCCTGCTTCCTTTGCCGGGTCAAATCTCTGCCGGATCAAAAGGAATTCTTGCGCGTCAACCATGAATGCGGAGCGCTGCGATGAAAAAGGCAATACGAAAATTGGGCATTGGGTCGTTGCTTGCGCTATCTGCGGTCGTGCCGGCAAGCGCGCAGCAGGCTCCAGCTGAGCCCGTCATCTTCCTCAATCAGGCATGGTCGCAGGAGGATCAGGAATGGTACTACCAGTTCTCACAAGGTTCCGCGGTCCTCCAATATGATATTTTCCTGAACCTTGAAGTCGCTGACGGCCAGGAACTGTTCCGATCCGACGCAAACAGCGAGCGCTTTGGCCTCATCACTCAAAAGGAAAATCCCCGATTCAACCCTGACGGGTTGCCGGTTGGTCTCAGCAAGACGTCGGTGGGCGCAGGTCGTTGGGTAAACAACGAAAGCGGGGATCATATTGGCTTGACATGCGCAGCCTGTCATGAAGGCCAGCTCAACTACAAAGGCAAGCGCATTCGCATTCAAGGCGGCGTCGGCAATATGTTCGATATCAAGGCTTATCTGACCGCGCTCGACGAAGCAATCCAGATCACTTTGACTGATACGGCGAAATTCGATCGTCTTGCCGCGCGGATCGGGGCCTCCGGCGCCGATGCCAAGAAGTCATTGCGCCAGCGCTTTGAAAGCCAAGCCAACAAGATACACGACTATAGCACGCGGACATTGGTTAACCCCACAGTTTGGGGACCGTCGCGGATGGATGCCATCGCACTGATTGTCAATCGCCTGACGGCTATTGTGCCAGGGCTTCCCGAGAATTGGTCTACCCCCCTCGCTCCAACCAAGCCACCGTTCTTATGGAATGCTCCCCAGGGGCTGTGGACCCAATGGCGCGGTGTGCAGCAGGATCCGATTTACCGAAACATGATCGAATCCATGGGCGTCTACTTGCCTATCGATCTGCGGTCGAAGTCGCCGGCTGAGGGGCTGTTCCATTCCGACGCAAGAGTTTCTGACCTCCAGAGGGTCGAGAATCAATTGTCGCGCCTGGCGCCACCGCAATGGCCGGAAGAAATATTCGGTAAGATCGACCGGGAAAAAGCGAAAGCCGGAAAATCGCTATTCATCACCCACTGTGCAAGCTGCCACAACGCTTGGCCTTACAGGTGGTCGGAGCCCAACAAATACGGCAAACGTTTCGTTCTGGTCGGGTTGACACCGCAATCATACGTGGGCACCGATCCCGGCCAATTCCACGATCTCAGGCCGTTCGCGCTTACCGCTCAGTTGAGCCCCCATCTGCCGGGCGAGTTGCGCGGGAAGGACCTCGTACCTACGGGCGAGCTATATTTCGGCGTTAGCAGTTCGATAGTGGAAACTGCGTTGTCAAAACTAAAGCTCAGCGAAGAGGAGAAAGCAAATCTCCATGGCTATCGCGAGTACCCGCTGGCAAAGCCTCCGGAAGATGTCTACAAGGCCGCGCCGCGCGACGGCGTCTGGGCTACGCCGCCATTTATGCACAACGGCTCGGTTCCCAATCTTTACGAAATGTTCGTGCCTGCCAAGGAGCGCACTAAAAAATTCTACGTCGGGCGTGAATTCGATCCAGTCAAAGTAGGACTGGATACCAGCGGCGCCTCTGGAAAGTTTTTGCATGATACGGAGTTGCTAGGAAACTCGAACGCCGGCCATTCCTTTGAGGATGGCCCGCGTGGGCGTGGTGTAATCGGACCATTGCTGACGGAGAACGAACGCTGGGCGCTCGTAGAGTACCTGAAGTCCATTCCCGAAGAGCCGGGCCGAGTGACACCATTCGGAGGCCCGCCTCAGGGGCTTCTGCCGCAAAAATAGCCGATACTGCCATTGAGCAGTGACCGGCTCGACGGCTGACGCAAAGTCGCGGGTATACGAATGGAGTACAGACATGTCTGATCACATCGATGGGCCGAGACAGATCGGCGATCCCTCAGCTGATTTGACGGATCTGTTTGCATTCACGAGCCCGGAAAATCCATCTCGTACCGTGTTAGCCGCGAACGTCTTTCCGACCTGCGGCGTCGACGCCATCTTCTCAAACGCGATCAATCATTCGATCGTCGTTCGGCGTGCGAAAGTGGCTGGCGTCGGCGACGCGACCAAATTCGAGACGGCCGACCCGGAAGTCCGCTTCAGTTGCCGGTTTGACGCCCTTGAGCGTGGCGCGGCGGACCGTAAGCCTGTCCAGCGCGGCACCTTCACTTTCCCCGACGGTCAGACCCTTCGTTTTCTCGCCGGCGACGAAAAAGGGACGTCCACGCCTGACGGCACATTCCGCGTATACGCGGGGATGCGTTCCGATCCGTTCATCCTCGCCTGGTTGATTCCGGCCGGTCTGAAGAAATTTCAAAACCTGCTTTACAACGATAACGTGCTTAGCATCGTCGTCGAATTCGACACGCAGCGCGTGCTTGATCCCGGCAAAGGATCATTGTTCGCGGTGATCGCCGAAACGATACCAATTCCTCGGCCCGGCGCATTGGTGGGGCACGAACCGCCACGAATCGACTGGGTTGGCCGTCCCGAGAACACCAATATGCGCTTGAACAACACGGGACTGACGGGCGCTGACGATATCCGCGATCTCTGGAACCAGCAGACCCCCTTTGCGATCGATGAAAAGCTTCGTCCCATGTTCCTTCAGCGCATGAAGGACAGTCTGGCCGAATGGGATATGCGCGACGGCAAGCAGGACTGGGCCCCGTCCGCACTGGCCGCGAACGCCAACATGTTTGTCGATGATTTCATGCTGTTCGATGTCGTAAAGCCGATCACCGACGCCGGTCATCTGGAAATCGAGAAAAGTACCATCAACGGAAAGGCCTATCAGACCGGTGGAGGCCGCACGGTCGACTCGGATGTGATCGATGTGCTGATGACGTGGATCGTGAACCGCGATCGCGAGTTTCTGGAAGGGGGAACAACGAAGGCTACGAAGCCTGGAACCAGAAACTTCCCGTACCTCGCGTCACCGAATCTGGACCTGCAGAGTGTTGTCGAAACAGTCGATGTCAACGCAACGCCTGACAAGGTGTGGGAGCTGATAGGGCAATTTGGTGGCTATTGGCATCCCCTGATCGCTCAGATTCTTCTGACTGGAACTGGTCCCGGTCAATTGCGTACGATCGAAACGATCGACGGCAAGCAGATCATCGAACGTCTCGATGCGATCGATAACTCAGGCCGGTTCTATCGCTATGCCAATATCGCGGGTTTGCCGGTGGCAAACTACACCGGGATGCTGTCAGTCAAACCGAGTGGTGCTGGCAGCTCCGTCGAATGGCGCGCTCAATTCCTTCCGAACGGGCAGGGCACCATTGTTGTGAAGACGATTGTGTCGACGCTCTTCAAGGCTGGATTGGACAGCCTCAAGTCTCGCTTCTGAGGTGACAATGACTGAAGCCGCGGTACTCGACAGCGAGCGTTTCCAAACGACCGATGGCGAGATCGCCATTGTCAACCTGAATAGTGCGCGCCTGCGGTCCTGGAGCCGGTTTTATCAGGATCCGCAACGCTCGGGCGTCGCCGAAACCGTCCTCGAACACGAACAACTGACCGCACAATTTGCGAGCGATTTGTCAGCGCTCGGTCGTCTGGAAGCGTTTGGCGAACAACTCGGCCGACTGGACGCGTCCTCGCCGCGTACCATGGTGATTCAGGCGCAAATCGCCTCGACGCTGCATCGCTTTTCAGATGCAAGGCATTTTCTCGCACAAGCAAGCCTTGGCGGAGCGCCATCGGCAGACGTCAAGCGCATTTTGTTGAACGTCGATCAGGCGTGCGGCTCGCATCTGGAAGAGGTGCTGGACCAACGGCGCAGGATCGTTGCGAAATCCGGCCGTTTCGAGGATCGTGTAGCGCTCGGTGCACTGTTGGCAGATGTCGGAGAATTCAACGACGCCGACGAAACCTACCGAAAAGCCTTGCGCGAATACCTGGATGTTTCGCCGTTCCCGGTGGCCTGGGTTTGTTTTCAGTTAGGCATGCTTTGGGGCGAACTCGTTCCGGAACCACAATTGCCGCGCGCCGAGCATTGGTACCGCAAGGCAATTGCCGGTTTGCCCTGCTATGTAAGAGCACGCGTTCACTTGGCGGAGATTCTTTCGGCCACGGGCCGGACAAGTGAAGCGGAGGCGACGCTCTGGCCGGCGCTCGCCAGCGGCGACCCGGAGGTTTCGTGGAGGCTGGCAGACGTGCTGCATGCCGAGGGGATCGTTGCCGAGGCAGCTTCACATCTGGAGGCCGCGCGATCAAGATTCGAGGCACTGCTGGACAAGCACCTGCTTGCATTCGCCGATCATGGCGCCGAATTTTACATCGGCAGTGGAGGCGATCCGTTACGGGCGCTGGAGCTCGCGCAGATAAATCTCAAGAATCGCCCGACCCTCCGTGCTTTTGAGCAGACTTATACAATCGCCCTCGAAGCAGGCGAGACCGAAACCGCCAACGAAATTTGTGCAAAAGCGACCAAGCGCTGGGGGAATGTATTTGCGTTCCAGTTTTCGTCCTTCGTGCAAGGCTCGTTGGAAACCGGGAAGGGAGCTGCCGCATGATCGTCGATCGTCGGGTTTTTGTTGCCGGCGCAGCCCTTGCCGCCTTTACGCCAGCTCTTCGATTTTTGCCGTCCGAAGCTGCCGTGCCGGAAGCCGGCGCGATCCAACGACCTGCGCTCATGATCAGCGGCTGGAGCGTAGAAAATGCCAGCGTCGATGATCAGATATGGATGAGGGTCGGCCTCGGGTGGAGGACCGCGTGGCGGTAGCTTGGCAAGCGCAGTGTCCACCTGCGTTAGCGCTATAGGCGATGGAAGCTTCGTTTCGTACCGGCGGAGCCAAGCGGAGATGGGAGAGCCACCGTGAAACCGCCCGTGAAACTTTTAGCCTTGGCCGTTATCATCATTGCGTCGAACGCTGGCACCCACGCACAAACGGCTGCTCCAGCGACGGCGAGCCCCCCTGGCACTACGCAGGGGCCATGGACGAGCGTGAAGCCCGGCAATTCGGGAAGCTATTGCAGTCCGGGCGAGTATGCGGTCGGTATCGAGGTCGAGGTTGCACCGTCTGGGACCGGTCCCTGTGTTGAATGCATTTCCAGGCTTCGGGTGATCTGCCGGCGTTACGGGATCTGATCCATCAGGGTGACATCTCAACGCGCCTAATAATAATTGCGGAAATACTCGGCGGCATAAGGGGGGGTGCCCACTATATCGACGGGGTCGCCCTCCAACAATGCGCTGACCTGCGTCTTGTAATCCGCCGAGACATCATCAGGCTGCGGTATTGGCTGGGTGAGAATGGCACGATAGTTCTGATAGGCGTCCTTGGTGCCGATGAAGATGCACACACAATGCTGCGGCTCGGCATAGAGATACCGGACGTCACCGCCACCGAGGTTATGAATCACGAAGCGATGCGGTGGCAGCGCGTGCAGCGCCTTCTTGCCGGCGGCATCATTGGCGAAATGCACTTTGAAGCCCGCGGAGGACAGATAAAAACTGTTCTTGTCGAGAAATGGTTTGCTCGGCGGTTCCACAGCCAGCAGCGAAAGGCATGGCATCAGCATGATCGCGGATAGGACAGCCAAGGAGCTACGGCTTGGCAAAACCGGGCGGCTTGTTGCGGGCATGATTTTGACACCCCGATCTCGACGTAGTCGAACTTAGAAAAGGAATCAGGAGTAGCCTATGCAAAATCGGCATCAGAGAAGGGCGCGTGGTGTCACACGGCGATTGATGGTTATTGGCGGAAGTTACCGAAACTAAATGAGGCGTCCCTTTTCCCACCTGGTTTGTGCCGAAAGTGCATAGCGCGGATTGGCGGTTCTGTCACAGTTCGACCGGACCTTCGCTTCGCCTGAAAGGTCGCCCAGGGGTGACAAGATGCTGAAAGCACTAGCTACTGCGACGGCAATTCTCGCTGCAGCAAGTTCGCGCGTTCACGCGCAAACAGACCTCACCGCATATGCGGATGCTAACGGGTACATTGATGTGCAAGCACTAACGTGTGCCGCCCTTGCGGGAACCTGGCAGGGCGATGCTGACAGGCTGACGACCTGGTACAGTGGCTGGTACAATGGCCTTGCAAAGAAGCACTACTTCGACATAGCCCGTTCGAAGGAACTTGAACATGAGGTGATTGTCTATTGCAAAGCAAATCCGCAGATTCGGATCATCGAAGCGATAGATGTGATGCTCAAGCAAGAGAAACACAAGGCCGCGTTCAAGTGAAGTTACGATGGGATTTTCGCGGTCGCCGGGTCTGGCGTTAGCGAAATGTCACTCTGAGGATTGCGGGTCATCACGGGTCGTTTCGCGTGCGTCCTGCTAGTTGCGACAAGCTGGGCCCGGCCGCGTCTGCCGCCGACCTTCCTGCTCGATGGAGCCGGTTGCGTCGAAAGCACTTCAGAAAATCTAATCCATGGCCGCTCAATAACGGCGCGGCGTTCTATCTTTTGATGTCGCTTGCCATATGTCGTCTATTGGCAGATTTTGTTGGAAAAGTCGAAAATCGAA
>Ga0209588_1000306_pt1 | contig 12847 bp, 11 predicted proteins | sample Rivendell_Oct201_10_FD_188351 | JGI IMG/M metagenome (GOLD analysis project Ga0209588, IMG submission 188351) | Vadose zone soil microbial communities from the Eel River Critical Zone Observatory, Northern California, USA -... | ecosystem: Host-associated > Plants > Roots > Rhizosphere > Soil ...
GAGATGGCGATCTTACGATCTTGTTTTGAGAAGGATCTCTGGACCTCAAAGCCTGAGATGAACATGAGAAGAACTAGGCCGAAGTAGGAGATTACTGAGATTAGCGCGCCCTCGGATGGGAAGGCGGTGAAGACCCAGTTCTCGGCGCTGGGTGCAAAGTAGCCTAGAACCGTCGGGCCAAGAATCAGTCCACCGAAAATCTCGCCGATCACTCGAGGAAGCTTGACCTCGTAGAACAAGAAACCGAAAGAATGCGCAGTAAACAAAAGAAGGACCATCGCGAAGAAAAACCTGGTCAGCTCAAGGCTCGAGAGTGTGATCGTGGCAGCGAGGCTCATTGAGAATCACCTCTCGTCGGTTGGACCGAGGAAGGGAGTTGGTAACTGTTCCTCAAATCCATCTCTCTCGTCTAGTCGGTAGCGGGTGCTGAAATTTCATCGTTTAAGTCATACGGCTAGCAGGACCCGGGAACCTATTCTGTAGCGCCGCGCGCCTTGAGAAGCGCAACGATCCTATCGTTGTTACGTTGAGTTGCGACCGTCAATGGAGATTTGCCTTGAAAATTCTTCGCCCGAATATCGGGTCCCGCGTTGTCAATCAACCATTCTACGATTTCGTAATTGCCCCTCCATATGGAATTATGCAGAGCGAGATTCGCGCCAGACTTCGCACCTCTCTCGAAAACCAGTTGAACTAGACCTAGGTTTTCGCTCCATACTGAGTGCGCCAGTAACGGTATTTCATGAGCCCCCGTGGCATTGGCGTTCCGAGGATCATCATTCAGTACACGTTCCACTTCGTCCCGCATGCCTAGCATAGCGGCCGTACAGATTTCTAACGGAGCTCCTTGATCGAGAAGAAACTGCGCGACGTTGGCGCTGCCAACTTGGGCTGCAGCTTGTATGGCTGTCTCCGTATCCTTCTCGTTCCATCGATAAGATGCGTTGAGGAGTTTAGGGTTCTCAGCGAGCATCTGCTTTACCTTCTCCAAGTTTCCATGTCCAGCGATAACGAATTCGCGGATCAGCTCCGTGGAAGGTGGATGTTGCTCCGTCTGCACAGGGGATTGTTGTCTTCTGGAAAGTATAATCTTTGCTTGCATCCGAGATCAGGGTGGTTTGGTGGGGCCGGTGGGATTTGAACCCACGACCTCTGGCCCCGATCTTGTCGGAGTCACCAGCGCCCCAGGGTCACCGTCCATAACTGGACTCTGGTATCCTCTGGGCGGGGTTAATCCCCTGGACCAAGCTAGACGACGGCCCCCGTTGCTTCGATTGAATCCACAGCTATTCTACCTTTCCGTCGGCAAGAAGATCGCGGCCTTGATTGCGCTGACGGTCGCATAGCCTCCCTAAGGAGAGGAACTGCGGAAAATTGAGGGCATGTTACGGATTTGATATTGTTCTATCAGCGAGTTATGTTCGTAGATAGCTGTACGACCGTTTCTTCGAAGGGGTAGCCCTCTCGCTTCCATCCCTGCATTCCGTCAAGCATTTCTTTCACCCGGAAGCCTAAGGCAGTTAATCGCATTGCTGCTTTGGTGGATGCGTTGCAATGGACTCCATCGCAGTAAGTAACTAGGACCTTGTCCCTCGGCAAAGCCGCCGTGGATGATGAGTCGATTTTGCGCCAAGGTAGATTGGTTGCTCCAGGTACGTGTTCTTGAGAGTACGCTTCTTGGGTTCGGGCGTCAATGACAATGATATCCGCAGAGTTGTTCTGTAGATCCATATAGACATCGGAGGGGTCAGTCTCGAAAGCCAATTTGGAGCGGAAGTGGAGCTCGGCAACTTTAGGCTCCTCGGGAGGAATGGTGATGACTCTTGAGGGGTGGGGCTGGGTCTCAGCGATTTTGGAATAAGTGCTCATTCGTATCAGCAATCGCGAGTTGTTTCGGCCAAGATATTTATCGGTTCAAATCGCGAACACCGCAATCGCCGACTCTTCCTCACGCTCAAGGGTAATGCCTTAATCCTTGCAAGGTTCCGGTACCAAGATGATTTGAATTGAGCAACGTTTCTGATCAAAGTCTCGTCACTAGCAAACGAGTCACCGGAGTTGGTGGAATATTCTTCAAAGCAAAGGATGCGAAAAAGCTAATGGCTTGGTACCAAAAACACCTCGGCATCAAGCCAGAGCAAGAAGGGTCAACTACCGCGATGTTTCAATGGCGAGAAGAAAATCAGGCAGATCATTTTGGACAGACCGTTTGGGCGATCTTTCCAAATGACACTAAGTATTTCGATCCTAGCTCATCTCAATTCATGATCAACTTCCGTGTCAGCAACTTGAGGGAGACCTTGGATCAGCTGAGAAAAGAGGGAGTGCGAGTCGACGACAATGTTGTAGAATACGACTTTGGAAAGTTCGGATGGATCATGGACCCGGAAGGCAACAGACTCGAACTCTGGGAACCGACAAAGGTAACACCTCATCTTTGACGAGTAGCTGGTAATCCTTCTCTGGTGGCCACGGTGATAAGGTGATGAGAATAGAGAGGAGAGCTCTAGACTAATGGAAGTCGCCCCTGTAGCAGAAACAACTAGACGGGTTGTTCTCGAGCGGGACATTCCAGAAGCTGCAGTATCGGGCTTAGTCGAATTCATTGACCGATACTACATCCATTCAAGAACGAGGCTAATCGACGCCCTTTCCTATCGCAAGACCCAGATCGGGACACGCTTCGAACTGTTCTGGATTCTGAAGCCCATCGGACCCGGGCAAGCATCGCCACTTCCTGTGAGTCTAAAGATAAGCCAAGCCGCTGTCGAGCTCGATTTTCCGGGATTAAGTCCGAATGACAAGTCTCTCGAGCAGGTTGTAGAGAGAACTGTCGATGAGATCGAAGCAACTGTCCTTTCGTATTTTCAGAACGTAAAGACGACAAGTCTGTATTTTGTTATCGGCGCGACCGAAGAGCACTCCGAGGCGCCGGATCAGCGGGGCCTTATGCGGGGCATCGTCAAAAGAATTTTTACGGGAAACACCACCAGCCTCTTTCTCTCATTCATTCTCCTAAGCTTCGCCCTCTTCTTCATTATCGGAGTCTACACAGTCTTCGTCTTGATCAGTACTCAACTCGTGGCCCTCGTCTTTTCGGACAAGATTGTCTACAGACTTGGCAGTGTCCGCCCTGACGCGGAGAGGCCTCTTGTTTCGGTAGTAAGTGTTCGGTCCAACGCGGAGACCCTGAAGTCGGTATCACAGCATGGCAAGAAGATACTTTCACAAATTCGAGAAGAGATAGCGAGAAGTGCGACCGCGACGTATTCCGCAGCGGTCAACGAGGAGCTCAAATCCACGGTCATCGGCTCACTGCTGAAACACGGTATCATAGCGACCGGTCAGGAGATCAGCGTCAAGACGAGAGATGTGTACCGTATCGTTCACGAGGTGTCTGAAAAATTCGGTAGGCAGACTCCAAAGATCACCATAGCGAACACGATAGTATCCAATGCTTCTGCGACCGGAATCTCATCGAGCCGTTCCACAGTGATGATTACCGCGGGCTCGCTGGAGGACCTGAATGACGACGAGCTGGAAGCTGTAATCGGTCACGAGCTAGGACACGTAGCCGGTCATGATCCCGTGATTCTCTTCGCCGCGACCTCTTTCGAGTTCCTGGGAAGGTTCTATCTGTGGTTTCCTCTGCTACTCTCTCTCGGACTCTTCTACTTCCTCCTAGCGTTTGGAGCAATCTACCTTGTTGGAAAGTTTCTGGAAACCAGAGCTGACACCGAATCAGCGGTAGTCATTGGAAACCCGGATGCACTAGCGTCTGCGCTGACAAAGATAGGATTCAGGCAACTCTATCGTGAGAAATACAACCCCGGAGCAAAGCTGTTCGACTGGTTCCAGTTTGACCCGCATCCGCCCATCTATTTCAGAATCGCTAGACTATCGAAGTACTCTGGGAGACAGGAACCCGTCAAGCATACGCTGCTGGTCTCGATACGAGACATCGTGGTGGGTTTCTTCTCAGCATTGTTCCAAGTCTAAGCTAAGATTTCAAGCCACGCTGGCTGGGCCTAGGGGCGGACGGTAGCTCTCTTGCCGCTACGGTAGGTCGCCAAAGCTCCCAATCCACTTATCAGCAGAAGAGCGGCTATTGGAAAGACTGGGACGATCAAGAATGTACTCAATATCCTGTCAGTCGCCAACCTCACTGTCCCACTGTATATCCCTGAGAATCGTAAGGGAAGAGCCGTTAGGTCCTTTGATCTAGCTGAGTCAGCAATCCCGGTCGAGAAGTAGACTCCTATTACGAAAGTCGCCAGAGCTCCGAGAATGTTGATTGTTCCACCGGGGAGAGTGAACCTTGCTAGCATTAGGCCACTTCCCAAGATCATTACGAAGGCCAGCACGAGCTGAGCCAGCATAAGATTCTGTGACTGTGACGAATTCACGTTTACAGCGCTCGGGAGATTGTATGCCCAGAGGGCCCAACCGATCGCAAGGAGACTTGAGAAGATTCCTAGACCTCCCGAGAGGATGGCTCTCACGTGCTTCGGAGCTTGGACTCTTTCTTGAATTTTGACTGTGGACATGAGTCATCTCGGTCACTTCGAATCTCTCTAGTTAAATCTACGAATTTGAACGGAGAGATTCGAGAAGCTCGCTCAGCTTCATCATCCGCTTCTTGGCTTCTTTGAGCAGGATCTTCTGGACTCCGGTTGAGTATTGCACGGCCTTCTTTGGCCGATTGACCACAGATTCAGGCAATTTCCAAGAGGCAGCAAGCCTCCTAAGAACGTACTTTCGAACTACACCGTCGCCGATAAGTCGTAACTTTAGTGAAATGGGGATGCTCAGTGCATAATCGACGAGTGGAAGATAGGCGAATGGAGATTGAAGTTCGAGTCGATGAGAGACGGCTAACTTGTCTCCAGGCTCGAAGTCGTTAGTCGCCGCAGCTAGAACACTCCTCAAAACTTCCTTCCTAGCTTCTAGAAAGTGGTGTTTCAGAGCTAACTCCTCAAATCTGCCGTATCCTGCGAATAGTTCGTCACTCAACTGACCAACAAGAAGATGCCCCATCCCCATCTCCTCCGCTACCTCGCACACGAAGAAGAGCGGGACCGAATGACCAACCAATGTCGAATCACTACTCTCGACAGTCTCAACGACCTCTCCAAGACGATCTATAATCTCTGTTTGTGAGAGTTCTCGGACAGTAATGTCAAGCCCAAGTTCCTTTGCTACCCGTCGGGCGTGTTCTAACTCGGGCTGACCCTTCAGACCCACGGTGATCAACTCCGGTCGCAACCCGTTTTCTTTCGCAGCGTACGCCACTAGGGTGCTATCTAAGCCACCAGAAAATGCCAAGGCATAGTCTTCAGGAGGGTTTTCAGCCAACGATTCTAGGAGAAGGTGCCCGACTCTCGCTGTCGCCTCGTCCTCGCTGACTTTCAATTCCTTGGAGCTTGATAGCGACTGCTTTACCAGAACCGTCATCTGCTTGTTCGACACTGCGACCAGGTGGCCTGGGGGAACGGCCCTCGGGTCTCGGATTCCTATTCTAGATAGGCCTGCTTTGAGGCTCGCAAATGCAACAGCCCCCGACCAGTCTCGGCCATAGTAGAGAGGTTTCAGACCAAGAATGTCTCTGCCTGCCATCAGCTTTCCTCCTGAGATTGCGAGCATGGAGAATCCTCCATGCTCTCGAATCGCTTCGGAAAACGCCTCTTGTCCAGCTTCTCCACCGATCTCTTCAAGCTCCAATGTTGCAGGAATCGCCCCGTCCACAGTAAAACTAGTTCTCTCAATGTCAACCTTCGAAGATTGGACGAGCTGATGGGAACATGAACCTAATGCGATCGATTCATGTTCTCCGTATATCGCCATCGATTGAGTAAGGGAGCCTCGGCTCCTCATAGCTTTGAGAACCGAATCCAGCTTGGAAGCCTCCTTACCTGCATCTGGTCCCATGATCCCTGCTATTCCGGTCAAAGGCTGGTGCAAGTCACTCGTAGCTGTTTAATATCAAGCCACGCGCGTTTGTCGCTGATTTCGATTGCCCATCCTTCCAATCGATACTGGCAGATACGGCAGTCCCGAAATGAGGCGCATCTTTGATGAGGAGAACAAGCTTCAGCTCTGGCTTGATGTCGAGGCAGCTGTCGCTCAAGCTCAAGCCGCAGTCGGAGACATTCCCAAAGTCGCGGCTGAGGAAATTGCAAAGAATGCTAACACGAAGACCGTGACACTGGCTCGGACGAGGGAGATCGAAGAGGCGACTCGACATGATCTTGCGTCAATGGTCCAGGCCTTGTCCGAGGCTTGTTCGGGCGAGGGAAGAAAATACGTTCACTTCGGCCTAACCAGCATGGATGTCGAAGACACCGCCACGGCTCTCCAATTCAAGGCCGGATTCGCTCTGATCGAGAAGGGATTGGACCAGCTGGAGGCAACCCTCAGCACGATGGTCCGAAAATACCGGGGTCAGCTTGAGGTGGCACGGACCCATGGTAGACACGCAGGGGTCATCACCTTCGGTCTGAAACTCGCAGTCTGGCTATCCGAAATCAAGCGACACAAACAGCGCCTAAGACAAGTCCGCGAGAGGGCGCTCGTTGGAAAGATAATGGGCATCGTGGGAACTGGGGCAGGACTGGGAAAGAACGCACTAAAGATTCAGGAGAAAGCCCTCAGGGGTCTTGGTCTGAAGCCGGCCGGGCTAGTGACTCAGGTCATCCAGCGCGATATCCACGCCGAAGTCGTTGCCTACTTCGCTCTTCTCGGGTCCAGTCTAGACAAGTTTGCTACCGAGATTCGGAATCTTCAGAGAAGCGAGATTGCTGAAGCCTTGGAGCCTTTCGATCGGAAGAAACAGGTCGGAAGCTCAGCACTGCCTTCGAAACGAAACCCCCAACTCAGCGAACGCGCATCCAGCCTAGCTAAACTGCTGAGAGCCCTTGCAATACCAGCATTGGAGAACGTCCCGCTCTGGCATGAACGGGACCTCTCTAATTCGGCGAACGAGCGATTTCTCTTTCCGATGTCTTTCATTCTAACCGATGAGATGCTGTTGCTCGCGTCTCGAGTCCTCAAAGGGCTAGAGGTGTCTCCGAAAGACATGGAGCGCAATCTCGAATTGTCCCAAGGAGCTGTCCTGGCCGAGAGAATTGTCAACATGCTTGTCGAGAAAGGAGTAGCAAGGCAAGATGCTTACGACAAGGTGCGAAAGGTCTCAGTGAGATCGCTCGACTCAGGGGTCCCTTTCAGCAAAGCGATTCAAGAGGACAACTTCGTTTCCAAGAGACTAACGCTCAAGGAAATCAAGGAGGCTCTTGACTACCGCAACTATCTCGGAGTCACTTCACAACTCATCAACATGGCTCTCAACGAGTAAGGGCGCTCAGAAGGGACATATTTCTCTAAAGAGTAAATCTTAATTCCGTTCCTTTCTCGCAACCTCTGATTCGAGAGGAGCTCTTTGCGCGAGGCTATGCTTACAATAGGAACTTTACTCCTGTTCTTTGGTGGACTAGGTGCCATAGCAGCTACTACACCTATGGGTGCTGGAGCCTTGATTACTCAGGCGACGCTTGTGCAGATGGGTTGGTCGATCAGCATATTTACGGTAATCGCGTTCATCGGCGCCGCTCTGATTATTCGGAATCGCTAGCTCGGCATTTGGAACGACTTCGGGACACAGCAACGTAATCGTAAGAACCGCAAGCGTTGTTAGGGAAACAGTTACTGCTTAATACCCGCCCAGATTGAGTCGTAACTTATGACGGATCAGAGTGCCAACTGGAGAATCCACGTGAAAAAGGGAAGTTATGAGGTAGAAGTTGAGGGTCCGAATCCTGAGCGCGTGGAGAAGATGTTTGATGAACTCGTGAAGAGATACATGAAGAAGATTGCTTCATCGTAGCCTCCTAGTTTCGTCTTGCATTTTCAAGCAGTTTAGCCGCCTGCTTCCTGCGCTGAGAGGCGTCTTAGTTCGGCAGTTTCACTTCGTTGGAAAGGAGATCGTCCAATTCCTCTTTTGCGTCTAGTGAGGAGGCAATCCGTTCGTATTCGTCCGGGTTGTGTTCGTAGATGAATCGAAGGAGGGGAAAGTAGAGTTGTTGGGCTCGTCGGACGGACACATGGCTTCTGACGCCTATAGACGCGGCGGCCTTCTTTCGGGTATCTCTGATCGATCGTGTTCTGGACATTGAACTGATTTTCTGTGGAAACCTCATCGGGACCCAGCCGCTCGGGGAGGTTTGCTTGGCGATAGCTACGCCCGCAGTCATGAGGTCCAAGGCGTATGACAAGAGGTGCCAGGATTGGGTCTTCTTGATCCGCCCGAAGTATAGATCACTTTCGGCAAGAGCCGACATGGCTTCCTCCAGCTCTCGCGGTTTCGGAATTTGGTAGGGTGCGTTCTCGAAGATCCATTGGAACAGCATTTCTTGGTCAACGTCTGAGATTGAGAGGGCCCGTCTTGCAGCTGCCACCGTTCGACTGTTGAAGACTACTCGCAGCACCTCGAAGATCGACTCGGTCCGATCCCGTCCTGAAAGGAGATCAACATCGTCTACGGTCAGGGTCCCGTGTCTGCTCGAAAGCAGTTGCATGTCGTTTAGGATGGATCTAATGTCGCCCCGGTCTCGATCTAGGATTAGTCTCAGAGCATCCTCGTCAGCCTTGACTCCCTCTTGATTGAGAATATTTCTCAACAGGGGGAGCCCATCCCGTATTCCAAGTCGTTTGAGCTCTATCTGGAGACACGCTTCGCGTAGGGGTCTGATCTTGGGGTCCCACGGATCGTTGGCCGTCAAGATCAACGGATACTGGGTCTCCTTGATTATCTGCAGAATAGTCGCTACTGCTGCTTGATCAGCTCTGAGGTTGATCCCGTCGACCTCATCCAGAAGAATGAGCCTCCCCTTACTGAACAACGTACTCTGAGTCGAAGCAAGCCCCGCGACCTTCGCGAGAATGTCTCCGCTTCTCTTGTCTGAAGCGTTGATCTCGACGAGATCCCAGCCGCGTTCTCCGGCCAGAGCCTCGGTCACTGAAGTTTTTCCCACACCAGCTGGACCATAAAGCAGTACTGCTGCTTTGCTCGGTCTGCCTTCATTCCATGACTCGATCCAATCTCTAAGTTTCTCTAACGCTGGTTTGTTGCCGGCGACGTCCTTGCTTGTTTTCGGTTTGTATTTGATCGTCCAGGGTTCTACGGTCATGGCAAATGTCTCAAGGACTACGCATCAGACGCGAGCTTCGCGAGCAAGGCGCTAAGCTGGATCTCTTCATCTCCACCTTGAACAAGTCGGTAGTCGATCTCTCCGACCGCTTCGATGAGGCTGATTCTCTTCTTCTCTGGAACGGGAAGCCGGAAGATCTCGGAATGAACCTGCCGCACTATCTCAGATCCCGATAATCCGTACTTGACTAGGAGTTGTCGAAGTTCTTCGCGGGCTTTGATGAAATCGCCTTTCATCGCATGAGTGAGCATCTCATGAACATCGGTAGGCTTTGCTCTACCCACAACTTGGTAGACCGATTCTTCGGTGATGCCTTTCGACATTGAGGCGGCGGCTTGAAGGGTGTTTATCCCCTTCCTAAGGTCCCCCTCGGCGACTTCCACTACTGACTTCAGACCAGCTTCCGTGGCCTTCAGACCCTCCTGCTTGGCTATGTGGTGAAGATGCTCTACAATCTTGGATTCAGGAAGAGGCGTGAATCGGAATAAGGCGCATCTGGACTGGATGGGTTCGATTATTCTGCCCGAATAGTTGCAGCAGAGAATGAATCGGCAAGTCTCAGTATACTTCTCCATCGTCCTTCGCAGTGCGGCTTGTGCGTCGCCTGTCATGTTGTCAGCCTCATCCAAAACGAGAATTTTGAACGGGACTTGGCTGAGGGAGGCCATTCTTGCAAATTCTTTCACTGTCGTCCGGACAACATCAATTCCTCTCTCATCACTCGCGTTCAGCTCCAAGAACACATCCTGGAATCTCTCCCCGAACAGATCATGTGCGAGGCAGAGCGCAGCGGTCGTCTTCCCAGTTCCGGGCGGTCCAGCAAAGAGGCAGTGAGGCATCGCTCCCCTCTTGACAAACTCTTTGAGACGAGAAACGATCTCTTCCTGATCTACAATCTCGTCCAGAGTCTTCGGCCGATACTTCTCAGTCCAGAGCGCAGCTTCCAACAGAGTCAGCACGAGAGATTTCGAGTCTAATACAAAAGACTGTTTCGCCCACCTCTACTCAAAATATTAGAGTATCAGGACGCTTTCATTCGTCAAGAAGGTTTTAGTGGAGACCACAGAGTGTCCAACTTCCTCTCGGGGCGAGCAGACTGAACGAACAACCATCCATAGTCTCGATAGTAGACACGGAATTCGAAAACTCGCCCAGCCGAGTCAATTTTCTCAGAGAATTTCCAGAGACAAGAATGGGTGACAGAGTCATGGGTCCCTACCGTCAAGGCCAAGAGGTAGAACTTCCACTCTGGATTACTACCCATTTAGTGCAAATGGGATACGCGAAGTTCAGAGAAGAAGACCAACTAACTGTAAGGACTTTGTCGACAACACACTACAAGGAAACACTGCCAGATTCACGCCAGTTGCCAAAGCTCTCCAAGTCGTTCTACTTCCAACTTCGTAGGCTTTTGAAGGAGCTCAAGGCTCAAGAGGCTAAGGATCGGGCGAAAGGGCGAGAACTGGATAAGGCAATCGGCCTTGCTCGCGACGTGGTCAATATCCGAGTGAGGAAAATAGCTTCGCTCGCAGCGTCTGGCGAGCAAACGGTCGAACTTACGTCAAATCTGACCGCCGAGGAGGTTTCGCTCTTCGAGAGAATTCGAAACCAGGTGGACTCTTGGAAGAAAGATATTCTGGGGCGTGATCCTAGTTGACCTTAGTCTTAGCAGCCGACGCTCCCGTTTCGGGCCCTGACGAAGTTCTTCAGGAGTTTTTCAGATCCTTCGAGTCCACCGAAGTTGGTTCGAAGTATCGGAAACGCCTCGCGCAGGTTGCAGTGACCAATGGTCGGTCCTTGATAATCGACTTTGGAGATCTCATTTCCTTCGATCCGGTTCTGGCCCGAAACGTGGTCCTAAAACCAGACGAGTTCATCGGATACGCGACCTCAGCGGCGACCGCCCAGATGAGATTCGAAGATGTCGAACATGCTGAGCAAGTCGGTACAGTTTTCGCTCGATTCCGACGTTTCCCGGAGAAGGCCTTGCTGAGAAGGATTGGTGCAGATAATCTTGGCAAGTTGGTTTCGGTTGATGGCATAGTAGTCAGAGCCACGCAGGTTAGACCCACCATTGTTAGCGCCGTCTTCCGCTGTCTACAATGCCTCGAAATAGTTAGAGAAGAGAAGAAGACGGCCAACTTCACGAAAGGGTCAACACCGTCTTCTTGCCCGTTTTGCAAGAAGGAAAATTCGCTTCAACTCATTGAGGAAGAATCTAAGTTCAAGAATACGCAAGAGGTCAGAATACAAGAACGACCTGAGGATCTCCCTCCTGGTCATCTGCCTCGATACTTGGATGTTCACTTAGAAGAAGACATGGTGGATGTCGCTCGCCCTGGCGATAGGGTCGCGGTTACCTCGATAGTTCGTGCTGAGAAACAGCTCGAGGGGGAGAGAGGAAAAAGTCGAGTATTCGGTCTCTACCTTGAAGGGAATTTTGTTGACGTTGCAGGGAAGGAGACTGAGGTCGTCGAGATTACTAGCGAAGACGAGAAAAGAATACTGGAAGCAGCTCAGGACCCTTGGGTCCATCGCAAGCTGATAATGAGTCTCGCTCCGTCTATCTACGGCTACGAAGATGTGAAGGAAGGTATACTCTATCTACTCTTCGGAGGAACGGCCAAGCAACTCCCTGACGGAATCAACATCAGAGGAGACGAGAACGTATTGTTAATTGGGGATCCTGGTACCGCGAAGAGCCAACTGCTCCAGTACGTCTCAAGGATCGCCCCTAGAGGCCTCTACACGTCTGGACGGGGCACGACAGCTGCGGGACTTACAGCCGCCGTCCTCCGAGAAAAGACGGGTGGAATGATTCTAGAGGCTGGTGCCCTGGTGCTGGCAGACAAGGGAGTGGCTTGCATTGACGAGCTGGACAAGATGCGTCCCGACGACAGGGTCGCAATACATGAGGCTCTCGAACAACAGACGGTCAGCGTAGCCAAAGGCGGAATCGTTGCTACTCTCAACGCTCGCTGCGCGGTTCTGGCTGCGGCAAATCCCTCCTTGGGTCGTTATGAGCCTCATCGCAATGTGAGTGACAACATCAATCTTCCAGTAACTATCCTTTCTAGGTTCGACCTGATTTTCATTATCAAAGATCAACCAGAGGCAGACTACGACACCAAGATGTCGGAACATATCCTTGCTCTTCATAGGAGCAGGGTCAGCCCTGAAACTGCCCCGTTCGCCCCAGATTTCCTGCGGAAATACATCAGTTACGCAAAGAGGATCATCCCAGTACTGAGCTTGGAAGCGGTTAGTGAGCTACGAGATTTCTACCTGAAGATGCGTGCAAAAGGAGGCGCGGAAGCAGCTGTCGCCATTACTCCGCGCCAGCTTGAGGCACTCGTCAGGATTTCAGAAGCAAGGGCCCGCGCCTTTCTCCGCGACGTTGTAACGGTCGAGGATGCGAAGAGTGCTATCCGGATTATGACCGTGTCCCTCTCAGACGTGGGAGTCGACGTCAAGACCGGAGCAATGGACATTGACGTAATAATGACAGGTAAACCCCGTAGCCTCCGCGACTCATTCCAGAGAGTCATCGAGACTGTTGCGGAAATGGAACGGGAGACAGGAACAGTAGAAGAGACGGTTCTCATCGCGGCCTTGGTGGATAAGGAGAAGATGGAGGAGAGGGA
>Ga0209588_1000309_pt1 | contig 12781 bp, 6 predicted proteins | sample Rivendell_Oct201_10_FD_188351 | JGI IMG/M metagenome (GOLD analysis project Ga0209588, IMG submission 188351) | Vadose zone soil microbial communities from the Eel River Critical Zone Observatory, Northern California, USA -... | ecosystem: Host-associated > Plants > Roots > Rhizosphere > Soil ...
ACGCACGAGCGTGGCAGCAATCCCCCACGGTAACGCAACGCCGAGCGTTTGCTGGCCGTTTGAGATGAGGAGCTGACGCGCGCGGAAGCTGTAAAGATATCGCGCCAGGTACATACTGAACGAGCCTATATCCGAGCACACCGTCACATCGGGTGTGAGGATGTCTTGGAGTTCCGCTATTAGTCGCAGCGGATGAATCGGAATACCAGACAAGGTAGCCGCTTCGGCCCTCATCTGTTCGCGATCTTGAGCGATTCGAGACAGGAGAGCCTTGGAGAGCGCGTCCATTGGAGGCCGGCGCAAGAGCAGAATTAATGCTGCGAGTGTTTCTTCGATGCTCCCAATCAGTTCGACTGCGGGATCGTAGTCCTTCTCGATTTCGGCGGGAACAACATCAACATGCACGATCCTACGGTTTCGTCCCTTGTTCCACAGAGATGGCCAGTATTCAACCGCGTCGTATCCAATCGTGAGCACCAGGTCTGCTGTGTCTAACACCTCGTCAGCGGGCTGATTTGCTATCTGACCCACACGGCCTGCAAAAAAGGGAAAGAGCTGCTGAGAGATCGCCCCCGCCGCCTGAAAAGTTCCGACGACCGGCATTGAGCAGGCGTTTAAGAAGGTGCGAATGGCATCGGCGGCTTTTGGCTTGCTGGCCATAAGCCCTAGGAAGACCACCGGCGCCTCAGCAGAATTGATCAGGCGCGCCGCTTCGCATAGGGACTCTTCCGCGGCCCGCCCCTGCCCAGTGAACCTGCTCAGGCCGATCACCTTGCATTCCGCCTCTCCGGTCATTACATCCATGGGAAGGCTGACGAAGGCGGAGCCCGGCCGAGCCGATTCGGCGGCGCGAAATGCCGCGGCAAGCACTTCCGCGGTGGAAGCCGGCGAATCTACCTCCGCTGCGTACTTGGTTACCGGCTTACACACGCTCACCGAGTCCATTGTTTGGTGCAAAGGTTTGAGACGGTCCGCCACTGAGACCGCACCTCCGAGCGCGACCATGGGGTCGCCCTCTGAATGAGCGGTGGCCAACCCAGTCACCAAATTGGAGACACCGGGCCCCGATGTCGCAATCGCTACTCCGGCCTTGCCGGTCATTCGTCCGATCCCTCCCGCAATGAAGGCTGCATTTTGCTCGTGACGGCAGACCACCGTCTGAATCGGCGAATCGATCAATGTATCGAATACCTTGTCGATCTTTGCGCCTGGCACTCCAAAAACATATTTCGTGCCTCGCGCCTCAAGCATTCCTACGACGACATCCGAACCGGTCATCGTTTGTCTTGCTGCCTTTGCTTTCATTGATCTTCCTTTCGGACTAACTATTCGGCTTTTTGGAGATCCTTGGTTGTGTCCACTGCCAGGTTCTCTTTCAAAAAAGATCCGGCTTCTGGTAGATGCACGTCGTATTCGAAAAGCAACTGAATTCCGACGCGCAAATCCTTTGCACTGCAATCGAGCACGTGCCCACCTTTCGTGCGGTCCTTGGAGATGAAGTGGAAGTGATATCCAGGGATGCTGAAGGAACTCGAATAGCGTGGAGACCATACGCACACGAGCGTGCCCTCGATATCTTTGAAGCGGAATTCCGGCTGAGTCTTGGCTGCGGCGAGAAGCCGTGTGCCTTCGCTGGCAGCTTTCACTGCGCGTGTATATATCCGTTCGAAAACACCATCCACGCGCAGCGCATAAAACAGATTTTCGGATTCGCGGTAAGGATCGCAGGCTCGTTCTAGGTCATCGAGACTGCCGGTATCCCTGACTTCAAAGTCCTCATCCGGCTGAAATCGGCTGACAAACGCAAACGGAATTTCGAAATCGTCCCGCCGAGCCTCCACCGTGCCGTCTCCGCGCACCTGATAGATGATCCCGTCAAGCACCACCATTTCCCCGTCGAGATGTTCAAAGGTTCCCAGACCGAAGTCGCCGTTGGCGAGTAACTTCCGTGACGACACGGCTCCCTCAGAAACTCCCTGCACGAGGGCTGCAGATGTGGAGATTTGATAGGCGCGGTGGCGGCCGGTTTGAAAATACTGGCTGAGCGCCGCCGTAACAATGCTGTCGGGCGAAGTAGCCCTGCGGGCAGCAGCATTATTTAGAATGCTCGCGAGGGAATCCGGGATAATCACCGTTAGATTCGGCATGACATAACCTTCTTTTGACCTCTTTGGCCCTAGAGGGCTTCGACATCGCTAGTCATTTCTCTTTTTCCTATCCGTCCGTTTGGCGCCCGTGTTCTCGCCGGATCCACTCGCGGATACCATAAGACAGAAGCCGTCAATGCTGGTTGGCGGCGTACGGCGCATTCTGCATAATGCGGACGTCCATTGATTCAGTAACCGCAATTCCGACCGTCTCTCCCGTATCGTCATTGATGAGGCGCGAAGGACCTTCGAAGAAGATATTGCTCGGGTTCTCGAAGACATCGAGCTTGCTAAACGGCTCAAGCGTGTAGTGGCGGCTGCCCTCCACCTCGACTGGGAACTCATAGCTCCAGCCCCACGACAGCCATACTCCTCGCTCACGCGTCCTGAGGTAGCCGTTCTGGCGGACGAGAAAGGAGTCCAGCCATTGCGTGGACCCGTCGGGCTTCTGGTAGGTCGCGACCTGGTAGCCGTTGGCGAAGTTGTACAGATTGACCCGGGCGCCGTTGGAGAAACGCAGCGAGGACCACTCCCAGGACTTGGTCAGGAAGTCGCCCCACTGACGGTCGACCCACCCCTGCCCGGTCACGTCGATCTCGCGCCGGACGCCGCCCTTTCCGGTGTAAGTGATCCGGCCTGCGATCTCGATACGCGGCAGCGAATAATAGTAGCTCCGGTCCTCCGGCGCTCCCTCCTGAATGAATCCCTTGATGCCGAGCTTGTCCTTGGCGTACATCACCTGCTCCGCGCCTGTGAGGCGCAGATCGTGGGAGAGCTGCGGGGATGCGACCGTCAGGTGCATGGTGTCACCGTCGAAGGACCACTCGGAGCTGTATTCGCCGGCGACGAAACGAACCGCGTTGGTCTCAGGATTCCAAGTGTCGGCTTCCTTGACCACGCCTGCAGGGAAATGACCGATACGGAAGCTGTTGCGGTAATCCGTGAAGCCGACTAGAGCAGCGATTGCCCTCTGATCGCGTGGCAGGCCCTGGGACGCCGGACTCGCCTTCTCGCCCGTGAAATGGAACGGACACCACACCAGAAAATATGCGTTCCCCGCTGTATCGTGCACAAACGCCGTCAGGTACCACCACTCGGTGGTGGACTCGCTCTGTTTGCCATGCGGTTGCCACTCCTCGACGGGTGACCGAAGAGCGGGCTCTGTGACGCTGTAACCAAGTGTGGCCATGTTGAAATTCTCCTTCGTGCTTACCTGAGTCAAATGCAAGTCCAAAAACGAAAAAATGGAAGCCCGAGCCCCGTATTAGGCTTCACGCTGCTTGAAATTGCTGCATGCGGCCGGCTAGAGCGGGATAAAGCGACTCCGCATTACGATGAGCGATGGAAGAAAGGTCTGTGTCGCTGAAGCCGTTCCACCGCTGCATATCCTGAATGGCAGGTGAAAACGTCCATGCCGGCATGAACGGATTATCGAAGCCCATCACCAGGTGGGAGAGCGGCACCATCTGCAGTAGAGCGAAGAGCTGCGCGGGAGATGTTGCTGCGGTAAGGTCGTAGTAGAAAGAGGCCAGACCCTCGCGGATTGCCGCTGGGCTCAGGTGCGGGCGACCCTTGCCGGGACCGAAGACCTTTTCCAGAGTTTCGACACGCGTCATCAAGTACGGAATCGTTCCTCCGCCATGAGTGGAAATGATCTTGATTTTCGAGAAGCGGTTCTTGGCGCCGCTGAAGATCATATTAGTGAGCATGCGTGTGGTGTCGAACATGAACTCCAAAATTGACACGTCGATGCCGAGATCGACGGAGCGAGATGCATTGGCTGGGACTGGGTGGACAAACAAGGTGACGCCACGGCGGTTCATTTCCTCAAACCATGGGTCGTAACGGGTGTCGCCAAGGTAGATGTCATCGACGCTTGTCGAGGCCGCGACGCCGTCAAGCTTCAGCGTATCGAGCGCGTAGGCCATCTCTTCGAGCAGACCGTCGGTCGCCGCCAGCGCCGGCAACGTCGCCATCGCTCCGAAGCGCGTCGGATGTTTTGAGACGATGTCGGCCAGCTGTTCATTGATTCGTCTCGCGAGTTGGCAGGCCTCCGCTCCTTTGGTGTGGTCGGCCGAGTCAGGCAGCGATAAGACGGATGCGGTGATTCCATTCGCATCCATGAGTGACAAAGACTCCTCGACCGACCAAGGCGGCAGCTTGTCCATCGGCGCCTGGGATCCGACATTCGTAATGATGTGGGAGTGAACGTCGATGATTTTGCTTAGGCTAGCCATAGAAGAATCTTCCTTACGTGTTCCTGTGATGCCAATCACGGTTACGTTTCTCTTGTCTTTCGTCCTCTCGTGATCCACTCGCGGATATATGCTGGGCAATTCTTGAGCGTGATGTTGTCCGCTTCGCAGCGCTTTAGAAAACTGACCGCGTCTTTATCCACGAGGGTCAGATCTCTTAAGTCCAAGACGATGCGGCGATCCTCCGCTTCTGAGGTCATTAGCGTTTCCAACTCGGCTAGGTTTTCCGCGTCCATTCGTCCGCTCAGCTTAATGACCACCTCTCCGTTCACTACCCTCGTGATCTTCAGCACTCACCCTCTCCGAGACTACGTCTGTGAATTCCCGTCGCACACCTCCGTAGTGGCAATCACAGTGCCAACGTTAAACTCTTGAAAGTCAGTGGCTTAGCACTAAATCTAAATTGCGATGTTCGCAAATCTGCGAAATTCGCAAACTGTGCGTTCTGGGCTCGTTGAGGAAGATGTTTAGAAACGATTTACTGAGGGATCCGTAGTTTTGAAGCGATGCTTGTTGATCTTCAGTGACCTGATCTTCGACTCTAGGGTAGAACCCGGAATGCCGAGTTTGGCGGCTGCGCCTGACGGTCCCGCTACCCGTCCTCCGCTTTCACGAAGGGCAGCCTCAATGATCTCTTTCTCTTGCGTGGCAGGCTTACGAGATAGCCCCAGGTCGCTTTGGGGTCTAGTTACATGCGGCTGCCGCGAAAGCCAACTCTCATCGACCGAGAGATTCTCTGTTTCGCATACAATTACAGATCGCTCGATGACGTTCTGCAATTCGCGAACGTTACCCGGCCAGGGGTACGACTGAAGCAATTCCAAGCTTCTTTTGTTTACCCCGCGAATGTTCTTTCCCGCTTTCCTTGCGTAACGGTCGATGAGGTATTCAACCAGCACCGAAATATCTTCCCGTCGTTCACGCAGAGGGGGCACCTCGATGGGAAAAACGTTAAGGCGGTAAAAGAGGTCACTCCGGAATATGCCTGCAGCGATAGCCGCCTGCAGGTCACGATTGGTAGCAGCAATCACGCGAACATTCGTTCGGATAGATCCAGTTCCACCGACACGTTCAAATTCATGTTCCTGCAAAACCCGCAGAAGAGCGATCTGGGTCTCGGCTGTAAGCTCGCCCACTTCATCGAGGAAGATCGTGCCTCCTTCAGCCAGCTCAAAGCGCCCTAAGCGTCGCTGAGTTGCCCCCGTGAAGGCGCCCTTCTCATGGCCGAACAATTCTGATGCGATCAAGTCGCGTGGAACTGCGGCGCAGTTAACACTGACAAATGCTCGAGAGGAACGCTTTGAGCGTTTGTGTACGGCACGCGCGATCAGCTCTTTACCCGTTCCCGTTTCGCCGGTGATCAGAACAGTGGAGTCTGTGGGAGCAACCTTGGAGACACCAGAGAGCACCGCGTGTAGGGCTGGAGAAACTCCCACGATCTCCTCGAACATCGATGCCTTATCGATTTCCTCGCGCAATGCGACGTTTTCATTCTGGAGTCGTTCCTCAGCCTGCTTGCGCTCCTCGATATCAGTCGCTGCGGCATACCAACGTGTTACGCATCCTTGCTCATCTCGTAGCGGGTTCCAGCGGAAGAGAAACCAGCGATACTTCCCGTCTTTTCCCAGAAAACGTGCTTCGTATTCGTGCGGGATGCCACTTAAGAATTGTCTTTGAGTTTCGCTGGTCAAGCGTTCCCAATCGTCTGGATGATAATACTTTTGGCGGTCAGAGCTCCGCCACTCCTCAAGAGTAAACCCGAAATAATCGAGCATGGTTTGATTGGCATAAAGACGAGTCCGCTCGCGATCAGGCGCTAATACGGCGACGTACTGCGGCGCGAAATCCAGGATCTGTCGAAGCTCCATTTCGCTCAGCCGGATTTTGTCTTCCGCCTGCTTTGCCGCGGTAATGTCTGTCACAGCCCCAACGTATTCGAGGTGTCCTGGCGAAGTGTTTAATGCTCGCGCCATGACGTGGACGTGCTTGATTGAACCGCACGGCATCAGCAATCGATGCTCAAGATCAACCTTCGCCGCTTGGTTACTGGCGCGGTCGATAGTCTGCTGCACCAGATCTCTGTCGTCGGGATGAATTCGCGACAGCGCCAACTCCAATGTAGGCTTAAGCGCTCGATCATATGCGAAGATATTGTAAGTTTCCTCCGACCAGTAGATTTCGCCACTCGAAACGTTCCAGCCGAAACTGCCTGTTTGGCTCAGTTTCTGCGCTTCTGACAAGTAAGCTTCACTCCTCCGCAGCTTTTCTTCTGCCCTCCTCCGCTCGTCAATGTCCGTAAGCAAGTTATACCAACGGACAATGCGACCTTTAGCGTCACGCAGAGACAGGCCACGCGAATGAAACCATCGGTACGCACCGTCAGCACGGCACAGACGGTGGTCAACATCATACGGATCCCCCGTTTCGACCGAGTGCCTCCAGGCGGCGACCGCCTGAAGGAGGTCATCTGGGTGGACGGCGTCGCTGGTACTCCAGCCCTTCAATTCTTCAAGAGTTTTTCCGAAGTATTCCAGCACTTGTTTGTTGACGAATTCGACCCCACCTTCCGGCGTCATTATGGCTACCAGGCCGGCGATGCCATCGACGATCAGGCGAACACACTTTTCACTCTCCCGCAGCTCAGAATAGAGGCTGGAATTCTCGAGCGAGATCGCGGCTTGCGAAGCTAGCATCTCCAGCACCGCCACCCGGTCCGGGGTAAACACGCGCGGAGTCAAATTATTCTCCAGATACAGTGCGCCAATGAGCTTCGTTTGCTTTACGATCGGCAGGCATAGGACCGATCTGGCGCGCATCGCCAGCACATACTCGTCCTCCGAGTACAAGTTCGTGATCGAAGCATCATCAAGAACCACGCGCTCCCGTGTCCGGATCACGTAATGAAGCGCGGATAGGGGAAGATCAGCTTGCATGACAGCTGCCTGTCGAATGACGACCTCGACCGTTCCGTGGCGTGTGGCGGCCTGCGCTTCGATCTGCGGCTCATTACCTCTGAGGAGCATTAGTACACCCCGCTCGGCGCCTGCATGCTCAACCGCGATTCGCATGAGCTTCTCGATCAGTTTGGGGAGGTCAATCTCGCTTGAGAGTGCCTGCGAGGCCATGATTACGGTCTCGACATCTAATTGCCCGGCGGACGTGCCGATTGTGGTGGTAGACGTAGGAACGCGTTCTTCGCGCACGCGCGGGTAGAGTTCGTCGAGTTGCTTCACTTTGCCTAGCGCGCCCCAGCGGTCATAGCAGTTGCGCGCGTTGCGTAGATACGTGTGGGCAATCGTCTCGAAGCCCTGCGCCGAGTAGAACCGCGCGGCGACTTCACTGGCCAGCGCTTCGTTCTGGACGAAGCCGTGCTCGCGAGCAGATTGAATGGCCTGCTCGTACAAGTGCATCGCGTCGAGCACGCGGCCTTCAAGGCGGGCGATCTCGGCCGCCACCAGTGCGTGCTTATCAGCGAAAGTCGGTGGATAGTTTTCGGCCCATTCGCGCACTTGTTCCTGATGCAGGGTCAGGAGTTCCCGCCACTCTTGTTGTTGGTCGGCCGACGCGTTCTCATAGCATGCCGCCACCGTAAGTGCGGTATAGTAGAAGTAGTCTAGCTGCTGGATCTGAGCGACTGAGGTCCAAAGCAGCACCTTCACCTTGCCGGCTGCCGCTAGAGCCTCGGCGTAGTCGCCCGACAGGAACCGCGCCTTCAGTTTGAGCATCCAGTACCAGAAGATCATCAGCGCCATCCGATTCCCTGTCAGCTGCGCCTCGAACGTGGCCTCGTCGAACTGCGCGTCGTTGAAAGTGGAAAAGGTTGTGGTCCGGCCCTGCATGTTCGCGATGAAGCGTTGCTGGCTCCGGATGATATCTGCGACGTCGCCGTACTTGGCCCTTCGGGTAAACTCCAGCGCCATCTCCGACTCGCGCCACACCGCGTCCAGCGGATCGTTCCGCAGGAGAAGGCCTGCAATACATGGCGTCATACCGTAGCAAGCGTAAGTCAGATCACCCGTCTCAATCGCGGTTCGAAAGGTCGCCCGCATTAAGTCGATAGCGCTCGAGATTGGCTGCGTCCAAGGGGTTACGGTTCCCATTGTGTGGTAAATCCTCGCCTGGTATGCGATGAAGGCGTGCTTTTGGACAAGGTCGCATGCAAGTTTGGCAAAACGATAACCATCGGTGTAACGATGAAAGATCGGGCCGAGGAAGCTCCCGAAATAGCCAAAGGCTAGCGCGGAAGCGCCGCTCGTGCCGTGCTGCATGCCGACCTTCACCATGCAGCACGCCTGGAAGCAACACAAACGGAAGTCGGTTAAGTAGGCGGGGGGCCCAACAACCGAGAGTACTTGCATGGCCGCCTGCATCTCCGGATCGGTCATCAGCGGCAGATCGATCAGGCTCTCGATCGGCCGCATATCGAGCGTCTCCCAGACCGTGTCGTATTCGGTCTGGACTTGCTCCTGGGTCGGGTGCACCGGCAGGTCAATGCCAAACAGGCGCAAGCACGTGAGCCCACTCGTCACTGCCTCGTGGTTTTCCGACTTCATGATATGGAGCTGGATCTTCAGGTGGTAGACCGCCGCCTGGTCGACTTTCGACGCTCCGCGTTGCAATAACTCCTCAATCAGTCGCTCGGCTCTGTCGAAGTTACCCATAAGAAACTCGCACTGCGCGCGTTCGAGCCACAGGCTGAAAGTCAACTCGTACTGGCTGACCCAGTCCCTCTCGTCCAACAGCACCATACCGGCCGAAAAATGCGCGAGCGCCGACGCATAGGCCGCCGATGCCTTGGCCTTTCGTCCGGCACGCAGATCGATCGTCGCCACCTGCACTTTTTCGTCGTGACCAGTCAGAAGTGCGGCGCCCCGATTGAACTGGTTCGCGACATCGAACAGATGCTCGGCAAGCTGACCCGCCGTCATGCGCGCCAACAGCACACGGCCGATGTGCAGGTGAGTCTCGGCACGGTGCTGTTCGGGAAATAAGGAATACGCGGCCTGCTGGATACGGTCGTGGAGGAATTTGTAGGCGTTCTCCAGGCGTAAGACGAGCCCGGCGTGGACGGCTTCACAAAAGGCCGCGTCCATCGCTTCCTCTGTCTCCCCGTGAACCAGGATCAGAGTTGCGATTGTGGCACCGTTACCCAGGCAGGCGAGCTGTTTTAGGGCTTCCTGCGTGGCCGTGGACAACCGCCTCAGCTTCCCGGCCATGAGATCCACCACGTTGTCGGTGTAGCTCTTGGCGCGGATGCGATTCATGTCCCATTGCCAAGCCCGCTTGACTGGGTCGAACGCCAGCAGCCCCTCTTCGGCCAGCGCCGCGAAGAACTGGATCGCGAAGAACGGATTGCCGCCGGTCTTCTCCTGCACCAGTTGCGCTAAGGGCCGCACGTGCTCCGGGGCGCAATGCAGGGCATCGGAGATGACCGCGCCGACATCGTCGAGCCCGAGAGGCGCCAGCACAATCTCCTGGACCCGCGCTCCAGCTTTGCGGACCGCCTCGAGCGTCCGCATAAGCGGGTGAGAGGGACTAACCTCGTTGTCCCGGTAGGCGCCGACCAGCAGCACGTACCGCACCTCCGGATGTATGACCAGATGCTCAAGGAGGTCGAGCGTTGCTCCATCTAGCCATTGCAAATCATCGAGGAACAGCGTGAGCGGATGCTCCGGCTGCGCGAACACGCCGAGGAAGCGCCGGAACACCAACTGGAAGCGGTTCTGCGCATCTTGCGGCGACAGGTCTGGAACGGATGGTTGTTTCCCAATAATGAACTCCAGCTCGGGGATAAGGCTGACGATTAGCTGACCGTTTGGCCCTACCGCCTCCGCCAGGGCAGAACGCCACTGTTCCACTTCCGCTTCGCTCTTGAGGAGAATCTGACGGACCAGGGTCTGGAAGGCCTGTGCCAACGTCGCGTACGGAATGTCGCGCTTGTACTGGTCGAACTTGCCCGCCGCGAAAAGCCCGCGCGGCGGAACAAGCACCTTGTGCAGTTCGTTCACCACTGAAGATTTACCAAGGCCGGAATAACCGGATACGAGCACGAGCTCTGGCGTACCCTGTGCCACAACCCGATCGAAGGACGCGAGCAGGGCGTCGATCTCACGCTCGCGCCCATACAGCTTCTCGGGGATCAGCAATCGGTCCGACAAGTCGTGCATACCCAGACGGAATGAATCGATGCGACCATGCGACTCCCATTCCGCCAGACACCGCTGAAGATCGGCTTCGAGACCGGAGGCACTTTGATAGCGCTCCTCGGCGTTTTTGGCGAGGAGCTTCATGGTGATAGCAGACAGCGGCTCGGGGACCGCGGCGCGATCAACAGGTGGTATCGGCGTGCACGCAATTTGGCAGTGGACCCACTCCACGGGGTCGGCGGCGGCGAATGGCAGCGCGCCGGCGAGCATCTGGTAAAAGGTGACGCCCAAAGAGTAGAGATCGCTGCGGGCATCAATCGAGCGGTTCATGCGGCCGGTCTGCTCGGGTGCCATATAGGCGAGCGTGCCGGCAATAATCTCGGGCGGTACGGGCGACTGGCGCTCGCGCGGCAGTTGGGATGCAATTCCGAATCCGGTGAGCCAGACGTTATCGGCATCGTCGACGAGCACATTCCCAGGCTTGATGTCCTTATGTATGAGGCCATGCCGATGGATATGGCCGAGCGTTGTCGCCAAGCCAATAGCGATACGCAGGAAGCGAGTCAGATCGAGCGGTTGCCCTTGGTCTCGCTCAAGAATCCCATCCAAGGGTTCACCGCCAGGGTCATTCAGTAAAAGGATTGTTCGCCCTTCGTGACGAGTAAGGGCCAAAGGCTTGGCCGCCCACGCAGAATCGAGTTCGGCTGCGAGCGAGTATTCGTGCTCCAGCCGCCGGAGACTGTGAGGTGACGGCTGTTCTGCGGAGAGTGCGATCACCAGGACTGGCGATGGGTTGCCGTGCTGTCGGCCGCGGTAAAGGGTGAAGTCCGCATCTTCGCGGAGGGTCTCAAACACGTACCCAGAAGGCCCCGAGAAGTATGACATTCTCGTCGCCACGGCTGCACGACCTGACAGTTTTCATTTTGACGAGCGGCTTAGGGGACGTCAACACCAACGAGACCAACCAATGAAAGACTTGACCTTGGAGCGGCCTTCTCAAGAGCGCTCTCGACGACGCGGCGAGAGCCTGAGCCATGTTCCCGCGTGGGAAGATTCGACGCCAGGTTCGCGTATCCGAGAAGGACCGGCTCAGGCTCGTTCAATCCATCGCCGCAGGAGATCAAGCGCGCTCCAGGGCGATCGACCGGCTGCGGTTCGAACATCGGAATAAACGGTTTAACAATTATGTGGACCGACTACTTACAACGACTGCGGCGAATGACCCACGAGAAGGAAAAATGGCTCCCAATTTTTCGCAGGAGACACCAGACAAGGCCGCTTAGATTTTCTATCATTCTGTTTGTTAACCGAGAGGTGATTTCACCCGACCTACCTTTCATCGGACGATTGAGAAGCACGGAGTAGCGTGCGCCGGCCAGAGCGTGTGATCACCGATTTGCATTTCCGAAGATTGATGAGACTAGAAATGCACAGGGTCCCCATGATTTCCCCCATACTTGCCGAAGTTTTAGGTGAAGGGGACTTTTGATAAACTGAAGAAAATACGCGAGATGTTTTGGTTGGGGCGCCCGGATTTGAACCGGGGACCTCCTGCGCCCAAGGCAGGAGGCCCATCCAAAACAAATCCTCCGTTTTCAGCGTTGCTGCTGAAAAACAACAACTTAGTAGAGACCGTAGCATGTGGCTGGCTGTGTGCGACTGTGCGAATGTGTCTGTAGGGTGGGCACAAAATTGGGTACATTTTTTGAGATAGAATTATGCCAACCATACTAAATGTTTCCGGTTCGCTGACTTCCCAGGTCCGGACCTCTGGCCCGGAATAACGTCCGAGTAGTCCGTCATCCGTCCGGGACGAGAAGGTTGCCGCTTTAAGCCAGAGCCGTCGCTCCCATCGATGCTGGCCGTTCACCTTCCGTGTTAGAGCCACGTCGCGCTTGTGCGCCCTAAATGCCTGCCTAACGAAAGCGCAACATGCGCCCGGCTATAAGCATAACTTATAAGATAATTAACAATTATTGTATTGACTTATAATTCTTGCGTTCCTATATTGACGCCCGTGGGATGGCGCTCCAATCTAGCTTTGGGAAGAGAACCTAAAATGTTAAGCAATCCGTCAGGAAAATATCGGCCGGCACTCTGTTTTGAACTAGTTAACCGGCAATGGCCGTCCAAAACTTTGCAAACTGCACCTGCATGGTGCAGCGTCGACCTACGTGATGGCAATCAGGCCCTCATTGAGCCCATGAGTATCCGGAGTAAGAAGGCCATGTTT
>Ga0209588_1000310_pt1 | contig 12739 bp, 17 predicted proteins | sample Rivendell_Oct201_10_FD_188351 | JGI IMG/M metagenome (GOLD analysis project Ga0209588, IMG submission 188351) | Vadose zone soil microbial communities from the Eel River Critical Zone Observatory, Northern California, USA -... | ecosystem: Host-associated > Plants > Roots > Rhizosphere > Soil ...
CGTCGGTCCAGTTCCTGGCCGATTCGGCGCTGGTGCTGGTGGCGATGTGGGGCTCGTTCAGGATCATGTGGGGGCACGGCCTGCGCTCGCAGTACACCGCCCGCATCCTTCTGCCGCGCCTGATGATGGGCGCCGTGCTGATCAATTTCTCGCAACCACTCCTCCAGATGGTGGTCGAGGCGAGCAATACCATTTCCGGGGCGCTGCAGAGCTTCGCGACGTTCGACGATCCCAGGACCTGGTGGACCAATTTCGCGAGCAACCCGACAACGAGCACCTGGGAGATCTTCACGACCGGAGCCCTTGCCGTCGGCTACGACGTCCTCGCGATCGCCTATCTCGTGCGCTACGCGATCCTCATCGTGCTGGCGATCACCGCGCCGATCGCCGGACTGCTGTTCGCGCTGCCCGAAACGCATCACATGTCGAAGATGTGGGCCTCGCACTTCATGACGAATCTGTTCATGCAGCCGATCCAGCTCTTCGTTTTGTCGGTCGGGTTTGCGCTCGAGAAAGATGGAGCCACCCCGGTCCATCACCTGTTCGCCCTCGCGTCGCTGCTGATCGTTTTCAAAGTGCCTGGCGCACTGGGCGGCTCGGCGAAGGTGGCGCACAAGCTGGAGTCGACGCTCGCGAGTGGGCTGCACCACATCGAGCACGCGCTGGTCAAGGCGTGACCGCTGCGCTGCGAATCATCGGGATGGTCGTGGGCGGAGCGATGGTCTGGGTGGTCGCCGCCTCTCAGGTTCCGAGTCACCTCAGGCTGCCGCTCACGGGCGTCGTCGTCGGGGCGGTGATCACCCAGCCGTTCGGCTGCACCAGCTTCGAATTGGAGCCTTACGACCCTTTCTGTCCAGGCCGCCACGTGCACACCGGCATCGACCTTGCGGCCTCGATGGGAACGCCCGTGCACTCGGCGACCAGTGGCACCGCGCGCGTGGGGTTTGACCCGGAGGGCGCCGGAAACTACGTGATGGTCACCGTCGACTCGCACCTGCGCGTCTTCTACTGTCACCTCTCTTCAGTCGCCGTGGTCAACGGCAAAGCCGTGAGCGCGGGCGATGTCATCGGTGCGCTCGGCAGCAGTGGCAACTCAACCGGTCCACATCTGCACTTCGAGATCCAGCGGGACGGGAGCTCCATCGACCCGGCCATGTGGCTTGCCTCTTAACAACCTGGGTTCCCGCCGGCCCGCCGCGAATCTACCTTTGAGGTCAAATTCTCGGAGGTGATTCGATGGTCAACAAAGTCTTTCTGATCGGCAACCTGGCGGCAGAGCCCGACGTCAAAGCGACGCCGAAGGGCACGTACGTCGCCAACATCCGGCTGGCGACGCACACGTATGTGGGCAAGGACGACGAGGGCAAGGCAAAAGAGGAGACCGAGTTCCACCGCCTGGTCGCCTTCGGCAGGCTCGCCGAGTTCGCCGGCCAGTACCTTCACAAGGGCCGGGCGGTCTACGCGGAGGGGCGGCTGCGCACGAGCACTTGGGAGGACAACGGCGGCGTCAAGCGCTTCCGCACAGAGGTGATCCTGGACGAGCTCAAGTTCGTCGGGGCGAAGCCTCAGGAGGCCGCCGCGGCGTAGGACGAGCGTTGGTCGCGCGGCCCTTGGCCGCGCGGCCCACGTCTCGGCGCTCCTATAGGTCACAGCGTTCGCTTACGCGCGGTGATAACCTCCCGCTTAACGCCGTGGACGACGAGATGTATCTGGACGCGCCCTACCTGAGCATTCGCTGGCGGGCCGTGCCGAAGATCCTCTTCGCCGAATGGAGGGGCTTCGCCACCAGCGAGCAATTTCGAGCCGCCCTCCTGACGGGAGTGCGTGCGATTCGGGAGCGGCACGTGGTCGGCTATGTCAGCGATGCCCGCAAGGCGAAGACCCTCATGCCTGCGGATGAACAGTGGGCCCGGGACGTCTGGCTACCTCAGGCCGTGGCCGCGGGTCCTCAAACGCATGGCCGTGGTGACCGCTCCAACCGGGCTGGCCAAGGTGATGTACGAGGACGCCGCCACCGACATGACAAGTCAAGCGTTTTCGATGCGGCTGTTCGACTCGCTCCCAGCGGCGACTGTCTGGGCCCAGAGCGGCCTGGCGGAGCGCAAGCGAACTTAGGTCCGGCTCCGGGCGCTAAGCAGTAATCTTGTAATTCCATGGCTCAGGAGATTTCCGTCTGGTTCGCCGGCAGGCTGCCCGCCGGCTGGTTCTCAAGCCCGCCGGAGGTGACCAGCGACGGCGAGGAGATCCTCGTCGTCGGCACGCTGCCCGACGTGGAGCTTGCCCGCGGCACCTCGGAGGACGCCCGCGCTGCTGCTCGGGCGGCCCGGATCGACCGCTTCCGCGAGGAGACTCGGGACGAACGGGTGAGGATCGCCCGCGAAGCGGAGCGCCAGTTCAAGCGCAAGGTTGCCTGGGGCGCGACATGCGGGGACCAGACGAGGATCTTCACGACCCTCAGCGTGCCGGTGATGACCCGGCTCAGGATGCCGGAGCGCCAGATCCTGGACACGCTGGTGGCGGGCGGGGTGGCCAGGAGCCGGAGTGATGCGCTGGCCTGGTGCGTGAGGCTGGTCGGCATGCACCAGGCGGACTGGATCAAGGGCCTGCGCGACGCCATCGTCAAGGTGGACGAAGCCCGCGGCAAAGGACCTCTCAACTAGCAAGACTGAAGCCTCGGGCTTCGTTGCTACCCTGTGGCCACCTTGATCGCCGACGGACGGCGCCCGCACGTTGTGATCATGGGCGCGGGTCCAGCCGGCCTGACCGCCGCCTATGAGCTTTACAAGCACTACGTCCCCGTCACCATCCTGGAAAGGGATGAAAACCAGGTAGGCGGCCTGGCCCGCACCGTCGAGCACAAGGGTTATCGGTTCGACATCGGCGGCCACCGCTTCTTCTCCAAGAACCAGGAAGTCGAAGACCTGTGGACGGAGATCCTCGGCGACGAGATGCTCACTCGAGGCCGCCTGTCGCGCATCTACTACCGGGGCAAGTTCTTCGCCTATCCGATCAAAGCCGTCAACGCCCTGTGGAATCTGGGACCGCTGGAGGCGATGCGCTGCGTCGCCAGCTACGCATGGGCGCGAGTGCACCCGGTGAAGAATCCGAAGAGTCTCGAGGACTGGGTCCGCAACCAGTTTGGCAGGCGGCTCTTCAGCATCTTCTTCAAGACCTATACCGAGAAGGTGTGGGGCATCAGCACCAAGGAGCTCTCCGCCGACTGGGCGGCGCAGCGCATCAAGAGCCTCGACCTCTGGCTCGTGCTGCGCAGCGCGCTGCTTCCCGGACGCGCCGCCGCAAATCGTGGCGAGGTGGTGACCACGCTGATCGACAAGTTCCGCTATCCGCGATTCGGCCCCGGGCAGATGTGGGAGCGCGTCGCCGAGATCAGCCGTGAGAAGGGGTCGCCGGTGCTCTTCGGACGAGCGATCGATTCCGTCAAACACGAAGATGGTCGCGTTAGGTCAGTCATCTCACGCGACGCGGCCGGCAAGCTCGAAGAGCACACCGGCACGGATTTCATCTCCAGCATCCCAATCCGCGAGCTGATCGGCCGGCTGGACCCGCCGGCGCCCGAAACCGTTCGGCGAGCCGCCGAGAGCCTCTCCTATCGAGACTTCATAAGCATCGCGCTGATGATCGACCGCGCCGACGTGTTCCCCGACAACTGGATCTACATCCACGACCCGAGCGTGCATGTCGGCCGCATTCAGAACTTCAAGAACTGGAGCCCGGACATGGTGCCGGACCAGAGCAAGACGTGTCTCGGGCTCGAATACTTCTGCTTCGAGGGCGACGGGCTGTGGACGTCGGACGACGCGGACCTCGTCGAGCTGGCCGCCAAGGAGCTCGCTCAGCTCGGCATCAGCTCAGCGGACAAGGTCTTCGACGGCGTAGTCGTGCGCCAGCAGAAGGCCTACCCGGTCTACGACGATGCCTATCAAGCGCACGTGGACGTCATCCGGAACTACCTCCAGGCGCACCTGCCGAACCTTCACCTCGCCGGCCGCAACGGGATGCACAAGTACAACAACCAGGACCACTCGATGATGACCGCGCTCCTGGTGGCGCGAAACATCGCCACCGACTCAACGTTTGACCCGTGGAAGGTGAACGCGGACGCCGTGTATCACGAAGACATCCGCGCCGGCGAGCGCGACCTGACCGGCCGTCAGGTGCCGGAGAGGATCGCTTCCGTTAAGCGCTAAACCCTCTTTTCGCGGGCGAAGTTCGCGGCCACCAGGCTCGCCGCGGCAAGCACGACGAACAGCACCGCATGCGTGTAGTGATGAGAAGCGTGCGAGTCGGTAACAAGAATCTGCAGCACACCAAACGCGTAGAGCGCCGCTACGACCAGGAACACAACCGCCAACACCACAAGCCCCGCAGCAAAAGAATCTCCTTTCATGGACGAAACGTTAGCAAAGCAAGGCAAACCAGCCCGGCGGCGGCGCAGTACCAGCCGTATGGATCGAGCCGGCCCGATCGAAAGTAGCGAAGCAGGAATCGAGCGCTGAGATAAGCAGCCCCAAACGCGAGCACGGCGCCGGCGAAGTATTCGCCGAGGGGCACTTTCGGATCAAAGAGCAGCGGGACTTCGATAAGGCCGGCTGCCGCGATGATCGGCGTGGCGAGGAGGAAGGAGAAGCGGGCGGCCTCCTGGTGGCGCAACCCGGCCAGCAATCCGCCGGCGATTGTCATTCCCGAGCGCGAGATTCCCGGCAGGAGGGCCAGTGCCTGGATCGCGCCGACGGTCGCGGCGGCGCGGAAGCTGATGTGCTCGGCCTCGCCAAATTGCTCCTCTTGCTCGACGCGCGGCTTCCCTTCGAGGGCTGCGCGGCGTTCCGACCTGCGGCGCAGCACTTCTGCGCCGAGCAGCAGAAATCCATTGACGGTAAGAAAGGCCGCCGCCGCCTTTGGATTCGCAAACAGGGCTTTCAGCGAGTGCTCGAGAAACACGCCAAGGATCCCCGCCGGGATCGTGCCGACGAGCAGCAACATGGCGAGTCGTTCCGAGTCGGTCTTGATCGAACCACGAAAGGCCGCAGTGAAGAAGCCACGGATGATCGCGATCCACTGGTGCCGGTAGATGAGCAGCAGAGCACCCGCCGTGCCGAGGTGCAGCAAGACGAGAAAAGGGACGAACGAGGGGTCCGACGTCTTGAACGTCCAGTGCAGCAGGCTCGGGATCAGCACCGCGTGCCCGAGCGAAGACACCGGAAACAGCTCGGTGGCTCCCTGCAGCAGGCCCATGAACAGCGCCTGCCAGAGAGTCACCGGGATATATTGCTGAAGTCTTGCCTCGCCTTGCCGCCTTCAACCCCGCGGTAAAGACGCTCGAAGAGTCCGTCGCGAGGGCGGTGGCCGCGGAACGACTCGGCGTGGAGTCGGTCTGGACCTCACAGCTCCCGGACGCACGAGACGCATCGCTGGTCTTCGCGGCGTACGCCCAGGCGACGCAGCGAATCGGCTTTGGCACCGGCGTGCTGCCGATTTACACGCGCCATCCGACAGCGATGGTGCAGATGGCGGCGACCCTCGACGAGCTCACCGGCGGCCGCTTCACGCTCGGGATGGGAATCAGCCACAAGGTCACCGTCGAATCGATGTGGGGCATGCGGCTTGAAAGTCCTGTCGACGCAATGCGCGAATACCTCGACATCGTGCGTACCAGCCTCCGCGACGGCGGCTGCTCCATCGACGGCAAGTATTTCTCCGCCCACTGGGCCTACTCGGGGCCGCGCCGCGCGGAGATGCCGGTCATGATCTCGGCGCTCCATCCGCGCATGCTCGAGCTCGCGGGCGAGCGGGCCGACGGCGTCGTCCTTTGGATGTGCTCTCCGACCTACGTTCGCGATCACGTCGTCCCTGCTGTGACCGCAGCGCGTCAAAAAGTAGGCAAGACCATGGACGGTTTCGAGATCGTGACCCACGTCCCCGTGTGTCTGACTTCCGACCGCGCCGCCGCACTGGAGGTGTTCCGGCAAACAGTGGAGCGCTACTCCAACCTGCCGTTCTACCGAAAGGTGCTGGACGCGGGCGCCTTCAAGGATCAGCTCGCCGATGGTGTGATCAGCGAAGAGTTGATGGATGAGCTCGCCGGCATCGGCGACGAGAACCAGGTCCAGGCCGCGATCCGCCGCTTCAAAGAGGCGGGCATTACGCTGCCGGCAGCCGGGCCATTCTCAGGGCACAAGGGAGCGGCCGGTTACGAGAAGACCCTGGAGGCTGCCGTCGGCGCCTAGCCCGCGAGTGGAGGCTCCCGCGGGCAATTCCTCCCTCGCAAACCCGCGGGTGCCGGCTCCCGCGGGAAATCTACGCCTAGCTCAGTTTTCCCAGCGCTTCGTCGAGCATTGCCCGCGCGGTTTCGAACTCACGTCTGACTGCCGCATCCTCGACCCGGTCGAGCAGGGCGACCACTTCCTCCCAGCGCGTCGCGTCGCGCTCCTGAAGACCTGCCTTGACCTGCCCGACCGTCTGGGTCGCGAAGAGCAGGCCGCCGCCCGGGTTGTCCAGGATCTGCCGCGCGATTTCCAGCTGGCGGTGCGCCCAGCGGACTATCGCGTCGCCTGGCTGCGTGTCCATCTTCTTGGGGTGAAGGACTTCCATGCCGAATCTATTCTCGACCAAGCGCGGTGAGCGCCTCGCCCGCGAGGCGGTACACGGTCCAGTCGGAGTTGGGCCTGGCGCCCAGCCGTTCGTAGAACTTGATCGCCTCGCGGTTCCAGTTGAGGACCGCCCACTCGAGCCGGCCGCATCCTCGTTCCAGCGCGACGCGCGCGAGCTGCCTCAGCAGCGCGCGCCCCACTCCATGGCTGCGCTGGTCGGGAACCACGAAGAGGTCCTCCAGGTAGAGCCCCGGCTTCCCGAGGAAGGTCGAGAACGTATGAAAGAAGAGGGCAAAGCCGATCGGTTTGCCCGCGTCTTCCGCGATCAGGGTCTCCGCGTACCGGTGCGGGCCGAAGAGGTTTGCGGCGAGCAGCTCCTCCGTCATCGTCACCCCGTGCTCGAGCTTCTCGAAACGCGCCAGCTCGCGAATCAGATGCGCGATGACCGAAACGTCAGCCTTCTCACCGTGACGGATGACCACCGTCATTTAGGGCGGTCGCGCAAGCGAAACACCAAACGCATCGCGCCATGAGTATCCGAGAAGCTCGCGATCTTATTGTCGACAAGACCGGCGGCGAGGCCGGCATCGATGACGTCGGTATCTTTGATCGCGGACCGGCCGCCCTTCGGGCGCACGACCCAGATCGCGCCGTTCGGCTCGATCCACTTCTTGACCTCTTTCAATCGCCGCAGGTCGGCGTCGTCGCTCGCCCCCATGAACACCAGGTCTACAGGTTCGCGCGGTTTGCCCTTCACGATGTCATCTGTCCGCTCGCGCAGCAGGGACACGAAGCCGGGGTCGTCAAGGTCGAAGATCGCGACTCTGGATCCCGGCTTGACTCCCAGCTTGTCGAGCAGCGGACGGGTCGACGGTACGTCCGGGCTCAGCCTCGCTCTTCCTCGGGGCTGCCGCCTCGCACGGCGCTGAAGACGATCACTCCCAGAAGCCACCCCGCGTAAGCGCCCGCGAGGGCGAGGATGACCACCGGCACGGAGCTGGCGACGCGGTCTCCCAGGACGAGTCCCAGGCTTATGAAGCCTCCGAGCACCAGGGCGCCGGCGATGCCGCCCGCCACAGCTCCAACCAGAATCGCCGCCGAGCTCCGTGTCTTCAGACTTTGACCACCTGGAGATCTTTCACGGCGCCGGCGACTGTTCCGTTGTACAGGTGGTTGAACAAGAAACGGGTCTTCGGATGACGCTTCTTCAGCGCTTTAGCCGACTCCCAGCTCATGTGGCTGAAGACGTCTCCAGGCCCGGTCGCCTCGACGATGGCGACATCGGCTCCCTTGACGAGCGCGTCCAGCGGAGCCGTCGCCTCGGTGTCTCCGGAGTATGCGATGAGCTTGCCTTCGACCCAGATGCGGTAGCCGTTGGAGCCGCTCGTTCCGTGGTCGAGCTTGATGGTCTCGTATTTGTACCCCGCTGCCTTGCCGGACGGCTTGGCCGTTTCGTAAGTGACCTTGAAGCGAGGCCGCATCACCGTCTTCCAGTCGGGTCCCCAGCTGACCTCCCACAAAGCCTCGAGCCGCTCCTCGACGCCGGCCGGGCCGACAAATGTGATCGGGCGCGGATCTACGAAAATGCGGTGGAGGACGAAAGGCGGCAGGCCCAGCGTGTGGTCGCCGTGGAAATGCGTGAGGAAGACCGCGTCGATGTCGCCCGCGTCGACACCGACCCTGCCCATGTGCGGCAGCAGCGGCGCTCCGCCATCGAGCAGCAGGCGGCCGTTCACCACCACGGCCCCGTTGTAACGATCCGGCGAAAACGCGGCGCCTGTTCCGAGGAAGGCGAGCTTTACGCGATGGTTACCGACGGGTTGAGATACACGTCCTGAATTGCGTGTAGTAACTCGACTCCCTCCTTCATGGGACGTTGAAACGACTTTCGTCCGCTGATCAGTCCCATGCCGCCGGCGCGCTTGTTGATCACCGCGGTGCGGACAGCCTCTTTCAAGTCTGTCGCTCCGTGTGACTCACCACCAGAGTTGATCAGCCCAGCTCGTCCCATGTAGTTGTTGATTACCTGATAACGGCAGAGGTCGATGGGGTGGTCAGACGTCAATTTTTCGTAAACGGCGGGAGACGTCTTGCCGAACCCGATGACCTCGAACCCGCGGTTGGTGTCGGGCAGCTTCTGCTTGATGATGTCGGCCTGAATCGTGACGCCGAGGTGGTTGGCCTGCCCGGTAAGGTCGGCGGCCGTCTCGTAGTTGACGCCGTCCTTCTTGAATGCGTTGTTGCGGACGTAGCACCACAGCACCGTCGCCATGCCGAGCTCGTGTGCATGGAAGAAGGCGGCGGCGATCTCCTGGAGCTGCCGGTCCGACTCCGCGGACCCGAAGTAAACAGTGGCGCCCACGGCCACGGCGCCCATGTCCCAGGCCTCCTTGACCGTGCCGAACAGGATCTGGTCATAGTGGTTGGGGTAGGTCATGAGCTCGTTGTGGTTGAGCTTGCAGATGAATGGGATGCGGTGCGCGTACCGGCGGGCGACCGAGCCCAGCACTCCGAAGGTCGAAGCCACCGCGTTGCATTCCGCCTCGATCGCAAGCTGGACGATCTTCTCGCTGTCGAAGTAGATCGGGTTGGGAGCGAACGAGGCGCCGGCGGTGTGCTCGATGCCCTGGTCGACCGGCAGGATGGAGACGTACCCGGTGCCCCCGAGGCGCCCGTGGTCGTGGATCGACTGCAGGCTCCGCAGGACCCGTGCGGGCCGGTCGCTGTCCTTCCAGACCCGGTCGACAAAGTCAGGTCCGGGCAGGTGCAGCTGCTCTTTCGGGATGGTTTTGCACTTGTGTTCGAGGAGGTCCTGGGCGTCTTCCCCAAGCACCTCTTCGAGCTTTTCCAGCGAACCTTTGGTGACCGTAGCCATCATTGCCCCTTACACATTTAATTAGCATGCCTCGCAGGTACTCTCAGGCGCATGCGTCACTCTATAGTGCGCCGATATGACTGAACGGGCCAGCGACCTCCTGAGCGAGCTGTCGGATCGGCTGGCTGCCAACGTCTCCGAGAGCGGGTTGGTGGCTGCCGAATCGGTCCGCGCCCTCGAGCCCGAGCTCCTGAAGCTGCAGCGGGACGGAAGCGTTGACGAGCTGGTCGACGCCTCGATCAGGTTCCTGGAGGTCCTCTTCCGCTCCCTCCGCCCGGACTCCAAGGTGCCGTGGCACGAGTACTACACCGCCGCCCGGGAGTTCTCCCAGCGCTACGCCGAAAAGGGCGTCCCCCTCCAGTCCCTCATGGAGGGCCTTGCGGTGTTCAGGCGGTCCGTGGTCGCCCGGGTCACCGAGGAGGTGGGCGACAGCGAGTACGCAGACGAGGTGCTGCTTCTGGCCCAGAGCCGCCTGGGGGACGTGATCGAGCACCTCAACTCGAGCTTCATCTATGGCTATCTCGACTACACCGAGATGCGCCATCGCGCGCGTCAGACCGAGCTCCACGGGCTCTACCACATCGCCAGCGCGCTCGGCCGCTCGCTGGACGTGTCCGAGATCGCTGAGGTCGGCTTGAGGGAGACGCTCAAGGTGCTCGGCCTGCAGGCGGGGGCCGTCTGGATCCGCGACGGCGCCCGCCTCAAGCTGGCCAAGACGATCGGCATGCAGCCGGGCGAGGAAGAGGAGTTCTCTGAGTCGGGACGCTCGGGCCTGGTCAAAGTCGTCGAAGTGTCGTCCGGCCCGGCGGAATCACGGGTGGACAGGATCGCCGGCGAGTGGAGCGCGATCCGCGCCGAGCTGCGAACGAAGGGCGTGCTCCTCGGTGCCATGACCGTGGCGACGAGGCTGCCAAGGACATTCGAGTCGAGCGACCTCGAATTCGTGGCCGCGGTGGCGGACCAGATCGCTGTCGCGCTCGACCGGGCCCGCCAGCACACACGCGAGGCGCGGACCGACTACCTGACCGGCCTCGCCAACCGGCCCGAGTTCGAGCGGGCGATCGACCGCGCGGTGGCAGCGGCTTCACGCCACAAGCGCCGGCTCGCCTTGATGATGATCGACCTCGACAACCTCAAGCACATAAATGACTCGGTCGGGCACCACGTCGGTGACGAAGCGATTCGCGTGCTTGCCCAGGAGCTGCAGCGGGCCGTGCGGGCGACGGACACTTGCGGGCGCCTCGGCGGCGACGAGTTCGGAGTCGCCATGCCTGACGCGGACGAGCGCGATGCGCGCGAGGTCGGCCTCCGCGTCCGGCAGTCGCTCGACGATCTGAACGCCTCGAACAAGGTTCCGGTGCCGGTCGAGTTCAGCATCGGGATCGCGGCCTGGAGGCCCGGCATGGACTGGCAGGCGATGTACCAGGTGGCCGACAAGGCGCTGTACGTGGACAAGCGTCGCAGGCAGGCGGGTCGCACGAAGCTTGGCGAAGCCAGGGTCTGACGAGGCCCCACTAACCACGCCTTCGGGCAAGATCCTCGAGGCCGGTTTCTTCAACCGCGAGACGGTGTCCGTCGCGCGAGACCTCCTCGGTAAGGTGCTGTTCAGGGAGGTGGACGGCCGCAAGTTGTGGGGTCGCGTCGTCGAGGTCGAGGCCTACCTTGGTCCCGACGACCTCGCGTCGCACTCATCTGGCGGCCGGCGCAGCCCTCGCAACGAGGTCATGTACGGCGCCCCCGGACATGCCTACGTCTATTTCACATACGGCATGCACCACTGCCTCAACTTCGTGACCCGCCCGGCAGGAATGCCGCAGGCGGTGCTCATCCGAGCCCTCGAGCCTGGGCCAGGGGTTGGCCGGTGCGCGGGTCCCGGGCTTGTGTGTCGCGCATTCGAGATCGACCGCGGGCTGAACGGCGTGCCGCTTGCCCCTCCACACCTTTATGTGATGGACGACCGGACACCGAAACGGAGGGTCGTCGCGACGCCGCGGATCGGCATCTTCAACTCGGGAGACTGGCAGGACCGTCCGCTGCGTTTCTGCTGGGATTCACCGCACCTCTCACGCCCTATCCCGAAGAAGACTTCGCTCTCCCCTTCAGGGGCCGGGCGCGCGCAGGGCGCACGATGAGGAGAGGGCTAGGGTGAGGGGCGGAAAGCAGCTTTAGCTGGCCTAGGGCCACCTCGGAGCATGCGGGTCCACCCGCTTTTTTTCCACCCAGTCGGCCCGCACCGGCGCGAAGACGTCCACGACGGTCGCCCCGTCCGGTCCGGCGACCACGTCGTGGGGGACGTTGCTCGGGATCGAGTAAGTGTCGCCAGGGTGAAGCTCTCGCTCCTCGCGCCCGATCCGCATCACCATGCTGCCGGCGATGATGAATCCGAGCTGCTCGTTTTCGTGATGGTGCGCCGGCATCACGAGGTTCGGTTCCAGGTCGACCACGGCCAGCGTCATGCGCTCGCCTTCTACGGCACGAGCCGTGATGCCTTCCATCAGCACGTGAGGCCGGATGTCTCGCAACGCCTCGAACGTCTTGACTTTCGCGCTCATTCGATCACCCGATCGATGATCGTCGCCGTGCCAATTCCGCCGCCGCAGCACATCGTCTCGAGTCCGTAGCGAAGGTCGCGACGCTCGAGCTCGTAGAGGAGACGGTTCATCAGGATCGCGCCCGACGCGCCGAGAGGATGGCCCACGGCGATCGCCCCTCCGTTGACGTTGGTCTTGTTCATGTCGGCGCCGGTTTCCTTCTGCCAGGCCAGGACCACCGAGGCGAACGCCTCGTTGACCTCGAAGAGGTCGATGCTCTTCAGGTCGAGGCCCGCCTTCTTCAGGACGGCCGCTGTGCCGGGGATGGGACCCTCGAGCATCAGAACGGGGTCTGTGCCGACCACGGCCTGCGCCCTGATCCGCGCGCGCGGCTTGAGGCCGAGCTCCTTCGCCTTCTCGAGCGACATGAGCAGCACAGCCGCGGCGCCATCGGAGATCTGGCTCGAGTTGCCCGCGGTGATCGAGTGCTCCGGGTTGAACGCGGGCTGGAGTGCGGCGGTCGCCTCGTAATTCGCGTTCGCGCGAATGCCTTCATCCTTGGCGAACAGGTCGTGGTGTCCGTTGCCGTTCAGAGAAATCTCCATCGGCATGATTTGCGATTTGTAGTAGCCCTTCTCCGTCGCCTCGTGCGCGAGGTGGTGGCTGCGCACGCCAAACTCGTCCATCTGCTTGCGCGAGATCCCGTACTTACGCGCGATCAGCTC
>Ga0209588_1000311_pt1 | contig 12732 bp, 14 predicted proteins | sample Rivendell_Oct201_10_FD_188351 | JGI IMG/M metagenome (GOLD analysis project Ga0209588, IMG submission 188351) | Vadose zone soil microbial communities from the Eel River Critical Zone Observatory, Northern California, USA -... | ecosystem: Host-associated > Plants > Roots > Rhizosphere > Soil ...
CGCCGAGTACCTCTACAAGCACCACCCCGGCGCGACCGAGGGTGAGCTCACCCAGACGCGTTCGGCGATGGTCAACACGAACACGCTGGCGCTGCTCGCCGAGCAGCTCGACCTCGGCAGCTATCTGTACCTCGGCAAGGGCATCGCCAAAGGCGGCGGGCGCGGGCTGAAATCGTTGCTCGCGAACGCCTTCGAGGCGCTGCTTGGCGCGATCTTTCTCGACGCCGGCTACGACGCCGCCTATCACTACTACCTCAATCGGTATCGCTCGCTGCCGTCCCCGGCCAAAGACGAGAACTTCAAAGGACGCCTGCAGCAGGTCGCGCAGGAACGGTTTGGCGCGACCCCCTTCTACGACAGCGAAGGGGCGAAAGTCGGCACGCACCGCGAGTACACGTCGGTGGTGTTCGCCGGCGCTGAGCCCCTGGGCACAGGTCACGGGGCGAGCAAGCAGGAGGCGGAGCAGGACGCCGCCCGAGCGGCTTTGCAGACTCTGGTCGGGGATGGGGCAGAGCCGGTCTCGGCCAAGGCTCCGGCCAAGACGCCTCGGCCGCGCACCCGCCGTGCGGCTCGAACGCCGCGTGCCACGGCTGAGGCGGTCCAGCTCCCCGAACCGGTCGCTGAACCTGTTCTAGAGCCGGTTCGCCAGGCCGAACCCGAACCACCCGTTGTTCTCCCCAAGCAAACACGGAGCCGTCAGTTCGGGGAACCCCTCGAGTAGGGATTTTCCACAGGTTGTGCCCGGGGCTGAATCGACCCCTACATCTGCTACCTTGAGGGCGCCTTGTTCCTCCGTTCGCTGAGCCTGCTGGGCTTCAAGACTTTTGCCCGGCCGACCGAGATCCGATTCGAAGGCGGCGTCACGGCGATCGTCGGTCCCAACGGCTCCGGCAAGACGAACATCGTGGACGCGGTCAAGTGGGTCCTGGGGTCCGGCCAGGCACGCGACCTCCGTGGCAAGACGATGGCTGAGGTCATCTACGTCGGAGGCGAGCGCCGGTCCCGCGCGGCTTTCGCCGAGGTCACGCTTGTGTTCGACAACACCGAAGGCCGCCTCCCGGTGGACTACCACGAGGTTGCCATCAAGCGGCGCGTCGAGCGAGACGGCGAGAGTGACTACTTCCTGAACGGGACGCGTATCCGCCGGCGCGATCTCCTCCACATGCTCGCGTCCACCGGCCTGACCGTCGACTCGTACGCGATCATCGGCCAGCACGACATCGAGGAGATCGTCGTGTGCTCGCCCGCCGAGCGCCGCCAGCTGCTGGAAGAGGCGGCGCAGGTACGCGGGGTCAAGCAGCGCCGCCAGGAGGCGGTGCAGCGGCTCAACGAGCTCGCCGCCAACCTGCTCCGGCTCGAAGACCTGAGGTCGGAGATCGAACCTCGCCTCGACGTCCTGCGTGTGCAGGCCGGCGCGGCGCGGGAAGCCGCCGAGGCGACAGCCCGCCTGGAGCTGCTTCGCGGGAGCATCGTGTGGGAGGAATGGCGCGAGGCCCGCGATGCCCATCGCCGCGCGTCGTCACAGGCGCAGGCGCTGGAGCGCCGGCTGGTCGAGGCGAAAGAGCTGGCACGGTCGGCGGAAACCGAGTTTCAGACCTGGCGCACTGAGGTCCAGGCGGCGCAGGACAGGCGCCTCGCCCGCCAGCGGACTTTGGGTCACTTGCGGCTGGAGGTGGTCGAGGCTGAGCATTCGCTCGCCCTTGCCGGCGAGCGTGCGCAAAACGCCGTCGCGCTCGCCGAGGCCGCGCGCCGCGAGGAAGCGGAGAACCGGTCCCTCTCGGCCGCCGCCGAAGCCTTGCGCGGGCAGCTGTCCGCCGAGCTCGAGCACGCGCGCCACGCGCTCGAGAGCGTGGCGGAGGCGCCGCCCGTCCCCGAAGCGCCGGATCCGGCGGAGCTCCAGCACGCGCGTCGCGATTCGGAGCAGGCTCGCCGGGCCCTGGCCGCGGCTTCCTCCACCATAGCGGCGCTCCGCACCCGCCGCGAGTTCCTGGAGGAGCAGTCCGCTCGGCTGCAGTCGATGCGTGACGCGGCGCAGCAGGTACCCGCGTCGGAAGCGAAGGTCGAGCAGGCCAGAAAGGCTGCCGCCGAGGCCGAGTCCGCTGTCGTGATGGTCGCGCGGCTGCGGTCCGAGATGGATGGTCTGGAGGCGCTCCGGCCGGATGCTGCCCCTGGCTTCGAGCGCCTGTGCGATGTGGTAACGCCCAAACCGGGCTACGAGGCGGCGCTCGCCGCGGTGCTCGGCCAGCTCGCCGACGCGTTCGTCGCTCGGGACGAGGCCGCGGCGGCCAAAGCAAAACCCGACCGGCAGCTGACAGTGCTCTACCCGACGGACGCGCCTGATCCACGGGCCGGCTCCCTGTTCGAGCACGTGAGCTGCCGGGCGGGATATGAGCAAATCGCTCGTCGGCTGCTTGGTCACGTGGTCGTCGGCGAAGACGTGACCCTGGACGGCGTCTACCGAGAGCCGGGCCTCGTCCGCATGGGCACAGATCCTCGGGTCGCGATTGACGTGCGGCGCCACGAGCTCCGCGATCGCCTGGCCGGCCTGGAGCCGCACGCGGCGGAGTCCGAGGCAGCGGTGAAGCGTCTGAAGGAGGCTGAGGTCGAGCTCGCCGACCTGCGATCAAACGCCGCCGGCGCCTCTCGGTCGGAGGAGACGGCAAGGATGCTGGAGGCCGCATGCGCAGCCGAGGTTGCCGAGTCGGAGAAGCTGTCTGATCTGGAGCGGGCCGCGAACGCAGCCGACGAGCGTGTCGGCGCGTTGGCGAAGGACCTCGAGTCGGGCCTCCAGGCGATCGGCGAGAGTCGGGCGGCGGCCCACCACGCGGAGGTCGATCGCGCCCGCTGGCGCGACCGCATCGAGGATCTTCGCCGCCAGCTGGCAGCCGTCGGCGAGGACCTGACCCGCTTGAACGCCGCCGCCGGCGAGCGTGCCGCTCGTCTCACTCAAGCTGAGGCCGCGGCTGTTGCCGGCGCCGAGTCGCTGCCCGCGCTCACAGCCGCGGCGGACGCCGCGCGGGCTTCACTTGCAGCGGCAGAAAGTGATGCGCCGGAGGACGAGGCCGAGATGGCTGAGGGTGCGCGACGCCTCGTGGCACTCGAAGAAGCGCGCCTCGACGCTCGACTGAAAGCCGGCACCCTGGAAGGCAACGTTGAGCTCATCGCGCGTGAGACCGAGCTGCTGCAAGCGCGCATGGATGAGATCCGCACGCGCATGCCGGACGGCGTGGCGCCCGAGGAGGTGCCCGGAGGCAAGGCTCGCGAGCGCGAGATGCGCGCGCTGGAGCGCCGCCTCGAAGAGATCGGTCCGACCAACGCGCTTGCTGACAGCGAATGCCGCGAGCTCGAGGAGCGATTTGAAACGCTGCGCACCCAGCTCGACGATATCGCCGCCGCGCGCGCCGACCTCGAGCAGCTGATCAACAAGCTGCGCGAAGAAGAAGAGCTGCGCTACGAAGCGGTGTTCGGTGCGGTCGCCGCCAACTTCCACGAATATTTCTCGCAGCTCGCACCCGGGGGACGCGCCACGCTCAAACATGCGGATGGTGACGAGGGGCCTCGCTCGGGTGTCGAGATCCTGGTCCAGCCCCCGCGCAAGCGACTGCAAAACGTAACGCTGCTGTCGAGCGGCGAGCGATCTCTCGCCGCGCTCGCACTCGTGCTTGCACTCGATGAGGTCAACCCGAGCCCGTTCACGATCCTCGACGAGGTCGACGCCGCCCTCGACGACGCCAACGTCGGCAGGTTCGGCGAGATGATCGCGCGCCTAGGAGCGCAGCGCCAGTTCCTCGTCATCACGCACAACCATGTGACGATGTCCCATGCCTCGACGCTCTACGGCATCCACCTCGACGAGAGCGGCTCGTCCCACCTGGTCTCGGTCCGGCTCGAGGACATACGCAACCCGAGCGCTCGTGCTGCTTCCACGGCGCACGCGAGCTAGGAGCGCATCGCGAGCATCTGGAACCGCGTCAGCGGGCGCACGCGTGGTGCGCTGGCGGCAGGCCTGCGGTCGCTCAAACCACCGCTCGCGGCGGGCTACTACGACGAGCTTGAGGAGCTGCTTGTCTCGGCTGACCTCGGCCCCGCGATGGCGGCGCGACAAGCCGCCGGCGTGCGGGCCCGAGCCCCGCGGACCCGCGAAGAAGCCGCGGAGGCCCTCGTCGCCGTGGCCCTCGCAGTCATGTCCCCCCGGACAAGAGATTTGTTCCCTCTCCCAGCAGGGGAAAGTGGCGAGGAAAGCAGACTGAACACAATCCTCTTCTATGGCATCAACGGCGCCGGCAAGACCACCACCATCGGCAAGCTCGCCCACCGGTTGAAGCAGGAAGGGCGCAAGCCCCTGGTCGTGGCCGCGGACACCTACCGCGCCGCGGGCATCGAGCAGATGACGGCGTGGGCGAAGCGCGCGGGCGTGGACCATTTCGAGGGCAAGAGCGGCGCCGACCCCGCCTCCGTGGTGTTCGATGGCATCAACGCCGCGCGCAGCCGTGGCAGCGACGTGGTCCTTGTCGACACCGCGGGGCGCCTGCAGACGCAAAGAAACCTGCTCGAAGAGCTTGCCAAGATCGGACGCGTGGCGGGCAAGGCCCTCGACGGCGCGCCCTTTGAGTCCCTCCTCGTGATCGACGCGGTGCTCGGCCTTACCAGCCTCGTCCAGGCGCGAGAGTTCAATCGCGCGGTCCCCATGACCGGGCTCGTGCTGGCCAAGCTGGACAGCAGCGCCAAGGGCGGGGCCGTCATCGCCATCGAGTCCGAGCTCGGCGTCCCCGTGAAGCTCGCGGGAGTGGGGGAGGGGATCGATGATCTCGTGCCATTCGAGCCACAGGCGTTCGTGCGCTCATTGTTCGAGGGTCAGTAGATGCCGCTCGCCGATCCCCACTGTCACACCACCGCGTCGGACGGCATGGTCTCGCCTGCCGAGCTCGTCGACGCCGCGCTGAAGGCGCACGTCGACTTGATCGCGGTGACCGACCACGACACCATGGCCTCGGTCAAAGAGGTGCAGCAGCGCGGTGAAGCCAAAGGCTTGATTGTTGTCGCCGGACAGGAGATCACCACCAAAGGCCCCGCGATGACGCATGTGATCGGGTGGTTCCTCGAGAAGCCTGTGAAGCGTGGCATGACGCTGGAGGATTCGGTCGCCGCGATTCACGACCAGAACGGACTCGCGATCATCCCGCACCCTTTCATGCCGGTCTACTTCGGCTCGATCCAGCCCAGCATGCTGCGGCGACTGCTCGAGCGTCATCACGTGGATGGCATCGAGATGATGTTCACCGTGCCGATCGGAGCTCGGCGCAGGCGACAGCTCGACGAGTTCTATTCGCGCAACAGCGAGCGGCTCGGAGCTGCCATCGGAGGGAGCGACTGCCATTTCGGTGCCCGCGACATGGGCCGTGTGCTCACCGCCTACGAAGGAGATTTCAGGACCGCGGTCCAGCTGCGAACCACGCGGCCGCAAGCAGGCTCAACGAAATTTCATGTTCCGCTAGGTCTCGCGCTTCGCCAGCAATGGGCGGCGCTGGTCGACCTACCTCTGCGGCGGCGTCGCGGCCAGCTCTAGAAGGACTTCGTGCACCGCCGGCGCGGCGGCGAAGATGCCGCTGCCGGCCTCCACCCACGTGGCGCCTCCTGACCAATCGGTGACCCTGCCACCAACCTCGAGCACCAACGCCGCGCCTGCCGCGACGTCCCACGTGCTCAGGTTCAGCTCGAAGTAGCCGTCGAACGTGCCGGCCGCGGTCCATGCCAGGTCGAGCGCCGCCGCGCCCGCGCGCCTCAAGTCCTCGAAGCGTTGCAGCGCCCCTTCCATCACCGGCCGGTAGCGTGGCATCAGCTCTTTTCTACGAAACGGAAACCCTGTCGCCACGATGGCCTTCGACGGATCTATCGCACGTAGTTGCGGCAACCTCTCGCCATTCAAGGTCGCACCTTTCCCTCGCGATGCGGCGAACTCCAGTCCAAGAAAGGGCGCGATCACCACGCCTGCGATAGGCACGCCATCTTCGAGTAGTCCGACCGAAACGGCGACCACAGGAAATCCTCGAGTGAAGTTAGTGGTCCCATCGAGCGGATCTACGGCCCACATCGTTTGGGCGCGTAGGCCACCGCGCTCTTCCGCGAGGACCGCGACTCCCGGCGATTCACGCGCGAGCACTTCCAGGATCGCAGCTTCGGATTGACGGTCTGAGGCGGTGACGTAGTCGCCCGTGCCTTTTGATTCGGCTGCGACACCAGGCCTGGGCAGGCCGGAATCGGTGAGCACACGAACGCCGGCGCGCGCGGCGCGCAGCGCGACGGGAAGGAGGTCGCTCAGGTCGCCTTCTTGTCCTCGAGGCCCAGTCCGAACATCGCCTCCAGGTCGTGAGCGGAGAACTGCTGGAACGCGACCATTGTCTGCGTTCGCTGGATAGCTTCGAGTCTGGTCAGATGTTGGGTCACCACCTTCGCGAGGTCGTCGTGCTCGCGCACCCGAACGATGGCGACGAAGTCCCACTCACCGGTCACTGTGTACACCTCGGCGACGCCCTCGACCGAGGCCAGCTCGGACCCTAGTCGGGTCAGCCCATCTCTAGTCGACTTGATGAGGATGAAGGCAGTAAGCACCGGTCGAGTCTATCCGCTTGGGTCGCTCGATCGATCGGCCCCACGCAATCGCGGGAACGTGGTCACACGAACAATTTGACAATGCAAAAACTCGACGCCGCGCTGCCGTGGCCGCCAGCTGATGGCCGTGCCAGACTTCCGGCGTGCACTGGGACGACTTGGAGATCCTTAGGAGGATCGACCGGCTAGAGCAGACCGAGACGGCCTCCCTTCAAAACGGTCTCTGGCTCATGGAGAAGATCGCCGGCGGCCAAGTCCCGGAGCATCAACGCCACGTTGCATTCGTTCACGAGTTGATCCTGGCCGCCCAGGCCGAATACCTGGAGTTTGAGGACAGCCAGGCTGGCTGGCAGCCGGTCGATCCCCAAAACCAGCCCCATCTTTGGCTGCAGCGGATTCGCGACATCCACTTGACCCTGGCTGGCCGTGATCGCGCGCGCGGCCGGGTGATTGTGGGCGAGCCGCCCGATCCCAAAGAGGACGATGGCCGCCAGATCGCGTTCACGACCTTGGAGGAGATCGGGAGATCGATCGCCGACGCGTACACCGGCAGCCAAATTCCCGTCTTCTTTGTGGACTCGGGCATCCCGGCCGAGAAGGTGCCGGCCTTCGAGGGCAGCAAACACGAGTACGTGGCAGGCGTTCTGCTTGCGCTCCTGGAGCACAGTTCGGCATCCCGCCGGGAGGTGCGGCAGTTCCTGGGCGAATGGCTGTCAGACCTACTGGTGACCGGTCCACGCCCTGACGCCAAGCGGCGAGTGCTGGCTCAGCTCAGCCGCCAGGGCTGGCACCTCAAGGAGAACCGCCTGATGATCGGGCCTCGGCAGGCGATGCCCGACACCGAGGAGCCAGCGACCTCAAGGGAGGCGCAATACGTCGCACTGCATGCCGCCGTGCGGCAGGCGGCCGGAAAGTGGTTGGACTCCGAGAACGTGGAGGTAGCTGTCTTCGAGGCGATGAAGGCCGTGACCAATCGGGTCAAGTTCATGACGGGGATCGACGACCAGGACGGATATCGCCTCATGGGCAAGGTCTTCTCTGAGCAGGCGCCGGTGCTTGAGCTAGCGGACTGCTCGACCGCCACCGGTAAGAGCATCCAGGCTGGCTACCGCGCCCTCTTCCAGGGGGCGGTTCAGGCCATCAGAAACCCAGCCGCACACGAACCCCTCAAGCCGCTGTCGACGGATGAGGCCATGGAGCTGCTCACTCTGGCGTCCCTGCTCAATCGCGCCCTCGATGCAGCCACGCCAAAGGGTGGCGCTGGGTAGAGCTAAGGCCGCGTCTGCACTGTCAATGATCGCGTTCGGCGCGTACCCGCGGATCAGACCCAGGACGCTCCTGTCGAACTCGGCAGACCGACTCAAACAGTGTCCCAGCCCCCCGACGTTCTCCGACCCTAACGTTCATTATTTGAACCCGCCCGACGACCGCTAGTTATTGATTTCGCTTATCGCGATCAGGCCTCGGACGGCCTGAGTCGGAGACGCACGGGTCGGCCGTGAGGCGCAGGGTTGCGAATCCCGGCGCCACATGGGTTTGCTCAGGGCTGCCAATCTTGCGACCTATTTATCCACTTCGACCTAAGCGCGCACACGGCGGAAATGCCTGCGTCGACCCACTAGCTGTTCGAAACGATGGGAACCATCGCGCCCGTCGCGTCTCCGTAGGCCCAGACGTCCATATCTCCATAAGTCATGTCGTGGTGGCCGAGGATGGTGCAGATGTGCGTGCGGTGGTCGTTGCCGTGGTGCAGCGCCTGGATGATGACGACGCCGAGGTTCAGTCGAATGGATTCGTCGCCATATTTGGTGTCGATCACGTCGTCCGGCTTGATCTTCGCGGCGGCTTCGATCAGCTCATCCCCCGTCCGCGAAGCTTGCTCCTTCAGGACGGCAATGCCGGGGAACTCATCGCGCTCGCTCAACTGGGGCTCGCTGCCCACCAACCGGCGAAGGTAGCGCTGCTCTGCCGCGAGCAGGTGCAGCCACGTCGCGGCGATGGTTCCGTATGTACCGGGGGAGGTGAGCTGGAGCTGCTCGTCGCTGAGCTTTGCGCAGACATCCAGCAGGTGCAGGTTCGCCCACTTGTGATATCGGAACGCCTCGATCGACCATGGCCCCATTACGCTATAGATTCTATCTTGGTAAGCTGTCAAGGCATGGCCCTTGACACCCTCCAGGCGCGCAGCCGCGCCCTGGCCCTCTACGAGCGATACGGCGCGCTGCTCACGGAGCACCAGCGCCAGGTCGTCGACCTCTACCTGCGCAGCGACTGGTCGCTGGCCGAGATCGCCAAGCACCAGGGAACGTCCCGCGCTGCGGTGCACGACATCGTCCGCCGCTCGACTCTCGCTCTGCAGGAGTACGAGCGCCGGCTCGGCCTTCTGTCAGAAGCTGCCCGGAGACGCCGCGCTGTCGAAGCGCTCGAGCGCGAGCTCGACGGTCTGAAGCGCCGCGTGGCGATGCTCGAGGGAGTCTCCTAGATGTTCGAAGCCCTCGGCGAGCGCCTTGCCGCCGCCATGAAGAAGATCACGGGCCGGGGTGTGCTTCGGCCGGAAGATGTCGACGCCGGATTGCGAGAGGTGAGGCTCGCCCTGCTCGAAGCGGACGTCAACTTCAAGGTCGTCAAAGAGTTCGTCGAGCGTGTCCGTGCTCGCCTGCAGGGAGTCGAGACTGCTCCTGGTCTCACCGCCCCGCAGCAAGTGGTCAAAGCTGTGGACGAGGAGCTGATCGAGCTCCTCGGCGGGAACTCCGAAGGCCTGCGCTACGCGCCGGCCCCTCCGACTGTGGTCATGCTCGTCGGGCTCCAGGGCTCGGGCAAGACCACTACGGCCGTGAAGCTGGCGCTGCTGGCCCGCCGCGAAGGCCACAGGCCGCTCGTCGCGGCTCTCGACCTGCGGCGGCCCGCGGCCGTCGAACAGCTGAAGATTCTCGCCGCTCAGCAGCAGATCGCTTTTTACTCCGAGGAGGGTCAGGTCGAAACAATCGCCGCGGGCGCGATCCGCGAAGCGCAGCGGCTCGTGTGCGACGTGGTGATTCTCGACACCGCGGGCCGCCTCCATGTCGACAGCGAGCTGATGCAGGAGCTGAAGCGCCTCAAAGCGGCGACACCCGTGACGGAAACGCTTCTGGTCGCCGATTCGATGACCGGCCAGGCGGCGGTGAAGGTGGGCGAGGCGTTCGCCAGGGAGATCGGCCTCGATGGCGTGGTCTTGACCAAGCTGGACGGGGACGCCCGGGGCGGTGCCGCCTTATCGCTCCGGGTGGCCACAGGCCAGCAGATCCGCTTCGCGGGCACGGGTGAGAGGCCACAGGACCTCGAGGTCTTTCACGCCGAGCGGATGGCGTCTCGCATACTCGGTATGGGCGACGTCCTCACCCTGATCGAGAGGGCGGAGCGCACGCTCGACAAGGAGCAGGCGATCGAGGTCGAGCGGCACCTTCGCGCCGGCCGGTTGAGCTTTGACGACTTCCTGGCCCAGATCCGCCAGGTACGCAGCATGGGCTCGATCGAGGACGTGCTCGAGATGATTCCGGGCGGGAGCGCAATGAAGGGCCAGGTTGCCGGCACGAATGCGGAAGGGGAAGCCAGGAAGATGGAGGCCATCATCCTTTCGATGACCGGGCGAGAGCGTGCGCACCCTGAGCTCATCGACGGAGCCCGCAAGAAGCGCATCGCTCGGGGCAGCGGGGTTCAACCCGCCGACGTCAACAAGGTTTTGAAGGCGCGCGACGCGATGCAGCAGCTCGCCAAACAGTTCGGTGCGGTCAACCGCAAAGGCAAAGCCGCGGGCCTTCCACGGCTGTTCGGAAAAGGAGGCGCAGGTTGGTAAAGATCAGACTGAGACGGATGGGGGCAAAAAAGCACCCGTTCTACCGTCTCGTGGTGGCGGACTCGCGCTCGCCGCGCGATGGCCGGTTCATCGAGCACCTGGGGTACTACGATCCAATGACGGAGCCGGTCCAGGTGAAGATCGACGTGGACAAGGTGAAGCTGTGGCTCCAGCAGGGCGCTCAGCCGAGCGAAGCCGCGCGGAGTCTGTTGAAGCGGGAGGGGATTCTTGAGCGAACCGCAGAGAAGCCAACGACCACCAAGGCGTGATTTTCGCGGCGGCGGCGGCGGGTTCAACCGAGGCGGCGGCGGGTTCCGGCGTGAGCGACATGACGGCCCGGCGGGTCCAGCCGTGGACTATCGGGCGCTCGTCGAATACGTGGCGCGAACGCTCGCGGAGAAGCCGGAAGAGGTCCTGGTGGAGTCCTTCGAGCGCGGAGGCAGCACTGTCGCGATAAAGGTCAAGCTGGCGGACGCCGACGTAGGGCGCTTCATCGGCAAGGCCGGTCGAAACATCGAAGCCATCCGCACGTTGGTCAGGGTCGCGTCTCTGCGCGACCGCAAGCGTGTCTTCGTCGACCTCGCCAATCAACCCGAGGCACATGCGCCACGCAGGAAAAGCTCCGAAGGAGGGGAGCCGGCATGATCCGCATCGGCCAGGTCACCGGCGCCTATGGAGTCGAGGGGGCTGTCAAGGTTTACCCCTTGACAGATTTCGAAGATCGATTCAACGCGGGTGGGACTCTGATTCTCGAAGGCGCGGAGCGCGAGATCGAGTGGAGCCGCCCTGGGCATCCCGGTCTGGTCGTCAAGTTTCGCGGCATCGACAACCGCACCATCGCGGACCTTTTTCGAGGCCGCTATTTCGAGATCCCGGACGACGCGGTGCGCCCCCTGCCGGAGGGCCGCTTCTATCACCACCAGGTGGTTGGTCTCACGGTGCTGACGAGCTCCGGTCAAAAGCTCGGCAAAATCGCCGAGGTCCTGGAGCGACCCGCGAACGACGTGTGGGTCAGCCGCGATGGAACTGTCGAACACCTCATCCCCGCGACGAAAGACGCTGTGGTCGAGGTGGATGTTGACGGCGGCCGCGTCGTGGTCGCCGACTGGCTGGTCAAAGTCGAGGACGCAGGAGACAGATAGTGAGATTCGACGTCGTCACCATCTTCCCGGCGATGTTCGCCCCTGTGTTCCAGCAGGGGGTGGTCGGACGTGCGCTCGATCGTGGTTTGATCGAGCTTCATGCGCACGACCTGCGCGAACACACCCACGATCGTCACCGGCAGGTCGACGACATGCCGTTTGGCGGGGGTCCGGGGATGGTCCTCAAGCCGGAGCCGGCGATCGAGGCGGTGGAATCGATCCGCCCGCTCAATCCCGGGCCGGTCGTGCTCATGGAGCCGTGGGGCGAGCGTCTCGACGCGCGTCTTGCGGAGGAGCTGTCGAAAGAGCCTGGGCTCATCATCGTGTGTGGCAGGTACGAGGGCATCGACGATCGAGTCCGCGAGGCGCTGGGTGCGCGCGAGGTCTCGATCGGCGACTACGTGCTGAGCGGGGGTGAAATTCCCGCGATGGTCCTGATCGACGCAGTTTCCCGCCTGGTGCCTGGCGTGGTCGGCGACCCCGAGTCGCTCACGCAGGACAGCTTTTCAATCGAGCCTTCAGGGTGGCCGCAGTACACGCGTCCGGCGGAGTACCGCGGCATGAACGTCCCTGAGGTTCTTCTCTCCGGCGACCACGCCCGCATTCGCCAGTGGCGCCGCCAGCAGGCAGCCCAAAGACATGTTTCACACATCAAGGAGTTGAAGAAGACATGAACGTGATCCAGCAGCTCGAGAAAGAGCAGCAAAAGGAAAAGGTGCCGGCCCTACGCGCCGGCGACACGGTGCGAGTGCACGCCAAGGTCGTGGAAGGGACGCGCGAGCGCATCCAGATGTTCGAAGGCACGGTGATCCGCGTGACCGGCGGCGGCCTGCGGCAGAACTTCACCGTGCGTCGCGTGACGCATGGAGTCGGCGTGGAGCGAACTTTCATGATCCACTCGCCGCGCATCGACAAGATCGATGTGCTCCGCCATGGCGATGTGCGGCAGGGCAGGCTCTACTACCTGCGTGGCAAGGTGGGCAAGGAAGCCCGCATCCGCGAGCGCAGGCGCCTCATCCAGGACGAAGAGCCTGACGAGCAGGCAGCCGAAGCGACGCCCGAAGCCGAAGAGACCGTCGAAACAAAGGCTTAGCTGTAAAGAGCCTGGCGCCCGCAGCCGGCGCTCGCTAACCTCGATCTGGTGAGGCC
>Ga0209588_1000313_pt1 | contig 12711 bp, 8 predicted proteins | sample Rivendell_Oct201_10_FD_188351 | JGI IMG/M metagenome (GOLD analysis project Ga0209588, IMG submission 188351) | Vadose zone soil microbial communities from the Eel River Critical Zone Observatory, Northern California, USA -... | ecosystem: Host-associated > Plants > Roots > Rhizosphere > Soil ...
TCTTTCAGTTGGCTCTTGTCCAGATTCGGCCATGCCCGAAACCGCTCCTTCAGACCTCTGCTGATAGATGCGCATGTGATCAGTCCGGCGATCGCTAGGCTTGAAGAGTGAATGTTCGCATTGGACGCCTACTTGACCGCGCCAACGGTGAAGCCGGCGATAAAGCGGTCAAGGAACAGGTTGTACATGAACGCGATGGGAAGACTGGCGATCAGGCAAGCGGCCATCAGCGCTCCCCAGTAGTAGACATCTCCGCGAACCAAAAAGATGGGGATGCCCGTCCCGATCATCTGATTCGATTCGGAAGAGATGAAGGTCAATGCATAGACAAATTCCTGGGTTACCAAGGTAAACGTGAAGATCACGACGGTGAGAATTCCCGAGACGGAGATGGGAATCACCAACTTGACGAAAGCGCCAAAGCGGGTGAGCCCGTCCACCATGGCGGCGTCTTCCAATTCCTTGGGGATGGATTTGAAAAATCCCATCAGCAGCCAGATGGAAAAGGGAACCGTGAAGGTGGGATAGACGAGAATTAGCGCCCACAAGGAATCCTGCAGGCCCAGATAGGCCACCACCCGGGAAAGAGGGATAAAGAGCAGGGTCGGCGGGACGAGATAGGTGAGAAATATGCCGATGCCGAGGCGCTCTCCCCAGCGCCCGGAGAGCCTGGCGAGCGAATACGCGGCAGGCACGGCCAGCAGCAACGTGATGGCAACGACGATGACACCAACGAAAGCGGTGTTGCCCAGCCAGCGGACGAATCTGGTTTCGGTGAAGAGAAAATTCAGGTGCTCGAGAGTGGGCCTGGCGTTAAAGAGGAAAGGGTTGTTCTCCATCGTGTAGAGATCGAGGTTCTGCTTGAAGCTGGTGATCAACATCCAATAGAAAGGGAAAGCCAGCAGGATCGTAAACGTCCCCAGCGCGAGGACGTGGACGACGTTGCCCCAGATGCGGCGCGAACTTCCCTTGGCCATCAGTTCACCTCAGCGCGATGAGCGACGCGCAACATGAAATAGGCGAGGATCACCAGCAAAGGCACAAGGAAGAGCGAGATGGCAGCGCCCGCGGCGAGGTCGCTGCCCTGAATACCCATGGCAAAAGCCAAAGACGGGAGCGTTTGCGTGGAGTCAAACGGACCGCCAGCGGTGAGGATGTAGACGACGGTCATGTCCGTGAAGGTGAAGATGAGGCCGAAGAGCACGGCAACGCTGATTATGGGCCGCATCATGGGAATGACGATCTGGAGCTGCGTGCGCCAGAAGCCGGCACCATCCACGGCGGCAGCTTCCGGAATGTCCTTGGGTATAGCCGTGCGCCCCGCGAGCAAGATGACCGTAGAGAAGGGCATGAGACGCCAGCTATGCACCAGGAGAACAGAAGCGATGGCGAGATGGGGTTCGCCCAGCCACATCGGGGCACTGAAGGGCTTGTAAATGTGTATGGCCACGAGGACCCAGGTGATCACACTGTAGATGGAGTCAAGGATCCATTTCCAACCTATGGCGCCCAGGGAGATGGGCGCAACCCAGGGGAGTAGGATAAGAAAACGGATGATGCCGCGGCCGCAGAAGGCCTTTTCCAGGGAAATGGCGAGAATATTTGCGCCGACGATGACGACGATTTGGGAGCAGATGGTGAAGATGAAGGAATTGCGAATGGCAACGCGAAAACTGGGGCTTTGCAGGATGCTGCGGAAGTTTTCTAGGCCAACGAAATGCATTTCGGTGTTCCCGATGCGGGCGTCGCTGAAAGCATAGAAGATGGCAAGAAAGAAGGGTCCGCCGACGAGTAGCAAGATGTAGAGAACCGCAGGTGAAAACATGGCGGCGCCCAGCAACGGGCTCTGGGCCGCGCCGATGGACTTTATTTTGCTGCGGGCTACTGCCACGATACGGCCCTCGGCTCGACACGTTTTTCGGTGGAGCGATCGAAGAATTTTAACTCACGTTGCGGTACGGCAAAATCATACATGCCGGCGAGCTGAAGATTCTGCGCCGAGGAGAGGCGCGAGAAGACTTTTTTGCCGTCGAGCTTGCCACCGGCCAGCGTGCCGGAAACGATCCACTCCGAGCCCAGGTATTCGATATTTTCCACCTTGAGACGGAAAGGAGCGGCGTCCCCGGTCATGGTGAAAGCGGGCCGGAAATGCTCGGGACGGAAGCCAACGATGACGTCGCCGATCTCGGCGAGGTTCATCGGAGGTGATCCGAGGAAAGTGGCGACGAAAGTGTCAGCGGGATTGTCGTAGACATCGGTGGGAGTGCCGAGCTGGCGAACAACGCCTTTATTGAGGACCATGACGCGGTCGCCCATAGCCATGGCTTCCACCTGATCGTGTGTGACGTAGATCGTGGTGGTGCCCACGCGGCGATGAAAACGCTCGAGCTCTTCGCGAGCGGAGGCACGAAGCTTGGCGTCGAGGTTGGAGAGGGGTTCGTCGAGGAGGAAGACCGCGGGCTCGCGAACGATGGCGCGGGCGAGCGCGACGCGTTGACGCTCACCGCCGGAAAGTTCACGCGGCTTGCGATCGAGGAGCGCGCCGATGCCCAGGAGAGACGCGGCCCACTCGACCTTTGCTTTGTGGAGCTCTTTCTTTACGTTCTGGGCCTTCAGCGGAAAGGCGATGTTCTTGTAGACAGAGAGGTGTGGATAGAGCGCATAGCTCTGGAAGACCATGGCGATGCGACGCTCACGCGGAGAGAGATCGTTGACGACCTGGCCGCCGATGAGGATTTCGCCGGACGTGGGCGTCTCCAGTCCGGCGATCATCCGCAAGAGAGTCGTTTTTCCGGAGCCTGAGGGCCCGAGGAAAACCAGAAACTCGCCTTCGCGAGTCTCAAGGTTCACGTTGTTGACGGCTCCGAGTTGTCCTTCTTTGAATACCTTTGTCAGATCGCGTGTCTCAACGACAGCCATCGGGCCCCCGTCCGGTCATTTCCATCTGGCAAAGATGCGCTTGTATTCGTCTTCGGCAGACTTGGCGGCATTCTCCGGAGTTTCGTCGCCCCGCGCCACTTTGGCGAACATGGTCGGAATGATCCAGGCTTTGAAAGCTTCGTCAATGGCGGCGGTGCCGTAACCAGGAAAGCCGACGTTTGTGGCCCAATCGAGGACGTTGCCGAGGACTTTGTATTTGTCCGGGGGATTTGCCCGCGGATCATTGGAGATTTCCTGCTTGAGGTTTGGAACGGTGCTGGGGAAGCACGGGAAATTGTAAAACTGGCCCGCGATGAAGCCGTCATGGAAAGCATCGATGTAGTCGATCAGGAATTGCTGCGCGCCGTCCTTGTTTTCGGCGAAGTCCCAGATGATGTAGCAGTCCATGACGTGCTCTGCGGCGATGCGGCGAACCGGACCCTTCAGCGCCTGGCTGATCATGATCTTGGCGTCAATGGGCAGATGTTCCCTCTCGGACTGGCGAGTGATGGAGATGGCATTCGCGACGTAAGAAACGCGGCCGGCGAGCATGGCTTGGTTGTTGGATGGTGGAGTCCAAGTGAACACCTCCGGAGTTTCGGATTCCTGATAAAGAGCCTTCATGAATTTCAGGGCTTCGATGGTCTCCTTGGAATTGATGGTGACGTTGCCGGCTTCATCCTGCTCGGCACCGCCAAAGGACCAGAGCAGTGCGCGCATGGCCATGCTGGTATCGAGTTCTTGAGAGAGACCAAGGCCGCAGGGATGGCCGGACTTGTCGCGAATCCTCTTGGCGCCGACCCGCAGATCTTCCCAGGTATCGGGACCATTCGGGAAACTCGCGTCGGTCCACCAGTCCTTGTGCCAGTTGCCGGGATCAGGGACGTAGGAATCGGAAAAAGCGAAGTAGCGCTTGGTCTTTGGATTGTAAGTGGATTTGTGCGCGAGATCGATCTTCTTGCCGTGCTTCTTCTCCACTTCCTGGTATACCTGGGACATGTCAATGGTTTGTTTCTCGTAGGCCGCAGGCGGCGAGAGCAACATGAAAAGGTCGTGACCCTTCTTTGCCGAGGCCTCGGAAGCAGCCTTCGCGGAAAGGTCAACAAGGTTGATGTGATCAACGATGACGTTGGTATTGTTTTTCTGTCCCCATTGCTTGCAGAAGGTTCCGTCGAACCACGTATCGTAGGCGGGAACGAAGTGGCTCCACTGGAGAATTTTCAGTGTTTTTTGTTCCGCCGCGGCCCGTTCCGGGAACAGAAAAGAAGGACCTGCGCCCGCGCCGACAGTGAGAGCGCCGCTCCCCGTCCACTTAATGAAGTCACGACGTGACAGCTCCTGGTGTCTCTTTTTGCCCATGTCGCTACTCCTCCTTTTTCGATTCGAACCTCCGAAGGCCTCCTACCCGGCGCCTGATGCGCCGCACAGAAGGCGAGGAACTTGTTAGCGCTCGTCGCCGAAGCGCTTGATGTCTTCCGGCCCTTCCCGGAGAGGACCGACGTTGCGGCCCTGGACGAGTTCGCGAATCTGCTCGACAATGTCGGGATTCGCGAGAGTGGTGATGTCGCCGGTGTCCATGTGATTGGAAATGGCGGCCAGGACGCGGCGCATGATCTTGCCGGAGCGGGTCTTGGGCATGTCCGGGACGATGTGGATGGTTTTGGGCCGGGCGATTTTGCCGATCATGGTTTCGATGGTGGAAGTGACTTTATCCTCGATCGCTTTTGTCGTCGGAACGCCGGGCTTCAGCGAGATGTAGACGACAGGGACGCGGCCTTTGACCTCGTCGACGGCAGGGACTACAGCGGCTTCGGCGACTTCGGGAATCGTGAGGCAGGCGGATTCGACTTCCTTTGTGCCGAGGCGGTGTCCGGCGACGTTGATAACGTCATCGACGCGGCCAAGGATGCGATAGTAACCGTCGGCGGGGAGAACGGCGCCGTCGGCAGCGTAGTAAGGCCAGTCACGCCAGTTCTTGCTCTTGGGATTCTTGTTGTACTTCTTGTAATACTGCGTGACGAAGCGCTGCGGGTCACCCCAAATGGTTTGCATGATGCCCGGCCAGGGATTGCGGATGCAAATGTTGCCGGCGTTTCCAGAGCCTGCTTTAACTTCGTGCCCATTCTCATCCCAAATGACCGGATAAATTCCGAGCACTGCGGGACCGGCGCTGCCGGGCTTCATGAGATCGAGAGCAGGTTTGGTGGAGCAAAGGAATCCGCCGGTTTCCGTTTGCCACCAGGTGTCGACGATGACGGCTTCGCCTTTGCCCACGACTTGGTAGTACCACTTCCATACTTCGGGTTCGATGGGCTCGCCGACCGTGGTCATGTGCTTGAAGTGGTAGTTGTAAATTTTCGGCTCGTCGGCACTAGCTTTGCGGAGCATGCGAATGGCGGTGGGGGAAGTATGGAAAATGTTGACGTCGAGGCGTTCGGCGATGCGCCAGGGGCGGCCTGCGTCGGGGAATTGCGGGACGCCTTCGTAGAGGACACTTGTGGCGGCGAGAGCCATCGGGCCGTAGACGATGTAGGAATGGCCGGTGATCCAACCGATGTCAGCCATGCACCAGTAGACGTCTTCGGGATGAATGTCCTGGTAATACTTGGCGGTGCCGATGACGTAAGCGAGATAGCCGCCGGTGCGGTGCTGGCAGCCCTTGGGCTTGCCGGTGGTGCCGCTGGTATACATGAGGAAGAGCGGAGCTTCGGCGTCCTGCGAGACGGGCTCGACGATCTGGCGGCGATAGTTTTTCAGGACATCGTTGATGAAGAAGTCGCGGCCCGCGGCCATGGGCGAATCGGAAGTGTATTTTCCTGGGTAGCGCTGCCAGACAAGGACCTTGTCAATCTCCTGGCCCTCTTTCGTGGCGGTGCGAACGGCGATATCGGCGCTGGCTTTGTGGTCGACCCACTTGCCGTTGCGGTGGTAGCCGTCGGCATAGATGAGGACGCAGCTGCCGGAATCGGCGGCGCGAAGGCCGCAGGCTTCCCCGCTGAATCCGCCGAAGACGACGGAGTGGACGACGCCGAGCCGCGCGCAAGCGAGCATGGTGATGGGCAGCTCGGGAATCATGGGCATGTGGATGGTGACGCGGTCGCCGGTCTTGAGGCCGGCGAAATCGCGGAGCATGGCGGCGACTTCGTTGACGCGCTTGTAGAGTTCCTGGTAGGTGATGACGGTGGCAGATTCGGCTTCGGGCTCGGGGACGAAGATGAGCGCGGCCTTGTTCCTGTGCTTGGCGAGGTGGCGGTCGACGCAGTTGTAGCAGGCGTTGAGTTTGCCGCCGACGAACCATTTCCAGAAGGGTGGGTTGCTGGTGTCGAGGGTCTTGCGCCAGGGCTTGTCCCAGTCGAGGAGGCTGGCGTAGTGGTCGAAACATTCCGGAAAATGTTTTTCGCTGAATTTTTTGACGAATGCGGGATCGGAGAGATTAGCCTGAGCGATGAACCTTTTGGAGGGGCGAAAGTATTCCTCTTCTTTCCAATGGACGGCAATCTGCGCTTCGGTGAGTTTGTTCCCGCTCTTCTGTGCTTTAACGTTCGGTTTCTGACGGACTTTGGCCACGGCGGCAACTCCCATTGGAAGATAGAAATACGTTGTGACGCTTCAACGAGGGACACCTTGGATTGGGCAAGCTCGCTCTTGGATGAGAGGGACCTTGCCCGCCAGAAATGATGCGCCCGCGCGGGTGCGCGAGTCAATCGGCGGAAACCCGCTACTTCATGCCGCCGACCTCGTCCCAGATCTTGGTGCCGTGCGTTTCTTTTAAGAACAGGCTCCCGACGACAAACGTTAGGGATGCTATGGCCATGGGATAGTACAGCCCTGCATAGATGTTGTGAGTGGCAGCGCACACGGAAAGCCCAATCAGTGGCAACAACCCCCCGAAGACTCCGTTGCCTATGTGGTAGGGCAAAGAAAGAGATGTGTACCTGATCTTCGCCGGGAACGCTTCCACCAAATAAGCTGCAATGGGGCCATACACCATGCAAACGTAAATCACTTGGATGAAGACCAGGAGCACAAGCATGGGAACGTTTGGATTGGTCGCCTCCTTCGCGGCCACGAACGCGCCGGCGGCATTGGTTGTCACGGCCGTCAGGCTGATGGCGCCGGTTACCGCGTTGCGCGTGGACCACAGCGACACCACGTTTGTTCCAGCCGCTCGCGCCATCGCCTTGTAAATCGGGATGTAGGTGAGCACGGCAATCAGGCAGCCGGCCATGATGATCTTTTTACGCCCGATGCGGTCCGACAGCGCACCAAAGACCGTGAAAAACGGCATCCCGATCAGCACCGCGAGGGCAACGATCTTGTTCGTCAGCGTCGGGTTGACCTTAAGAATGGTTTGCATGTAGAACAGCGCATAGAACTGTCCGCAATACCACACGACTCCCTGGCCCGCCGTAGCACCGAAGAGCGAAATCAACACGCGCTTCAAGTTGTCCCACTTCGCGAAGGCGTCCTTCAGCGGCTGCGCCGAGGTCATCCCCGCTGCCTTGATCTGCGAAAAGATCGGTGATTCCTTCATTTTAAGACGGATGTATAGTGAGATCGCCAGCATGAAAATAGAAATAAGGAACGGGATGCGCCAGCCGTATCTCTGGAAGTCCGCCGGGCTCATCGCAGACTGCGTGGCCAAGATCACCAACAGCGATACGAATAAACCCAGGGTCGCGGTGATCTGAATAAAACTCGTGTAGAACCCGCGCTTGTGGTCGGGCACGTGCTCCGCAACGTACACCGTCGCGCCCCCGTACTCCCCGCCGAGCGCCAGGCCCTGCAGGATGCGAATGCCCAACAGTGCGATCGGTGCGAACCATCCCGCGGTTTTGTACGTCGGCAAAATTCCGATTAATGCTGTCGCTCCACCCATGATCGAGAGCGTCACAATGAATGCATACTTGCGCCCCACCAAATCCCCGATGCGTCCAAAAAAGAGGGCGCCAAAAGGCCGCACGATAAATCCCACAGCGAACGTCGCCAGATACGCGATGTAGGCAAACGTCTGGTTTCCGGTGGGATAGAATATCGGGGACAATACCGCAGCGAGGCTTCCGAAAATATAGAAGTCGTACCACTCGATCATGGTGCCGACGGAGGAGGCAAGAATTACTCTCCAAATGCCGTACTCGGCGGAACCGCCCATGGGGATTGCATCTGCACGGCTGGCCATGCTTCCTCCTATGAACTTCAGACCTAGTCTGACACCTCGGTAGGCTCTGGCGAGCCGGGGACCTAGTGCTCGCGGCTCGCCAGAAGACTACACCCAGCTGGGGTTTAGAAAGTGAAGATTGTTCCGAACTCGTTGCGCCACGAGTGCGCCTGAGTTGCCGGAAGGCCTCGGAAGGTCTTCCCGCCGTGGGTTGCAGCACGCGTGTTAATGTAGCTTGTTTCCTGAACGAAGGTGACCCACTTGTTCAGTCGGTAGGTCAGCGAACCCGTGTCGAGATCCGTACGGGCGAGACCGTTTGCACCTGAACGGCGAACATCTCGGGCCACCGTTCGGTCGGTCCCATACGACAAGTGCAAAACCCATCCGGAGTTGTGGCCCTCTGAATTGGAGTTGAAGATGCGTGAGAGGGGGAAGCTCGCCTCGAGGAATCCGCCCAAGCCCCGAACAGGCCGGAAGCTTTGAGCAACTATGGGGTTGCCGTTGCAAGCAAATGTGGCTCCGATCCCTGTCGCGCCCCTGCACCCGAACAAAACAGTTCGACTGTCCAAGGCCGTGACTGTTGCAACCGTGACCCCAGGAGCTAGAGTGCCGGGAATTGTGACTGCCCCGTTTAGGTCGTTAAAAACGTCGTTGACTTGGCCACCAAATGGGAACCGCAGATCACCCCCCTGGTAATACTTTCCAGTGACTGTGACCCACGGCGTCGGCAATTGCGCTTCGGCGGTCCAGATGTTTTGGGGATGGTCGATTTGGAGGCCCCTAGGGAAAAAGTCCCTGATTGAACAGGTTCCCGAGGCCGTCCCGCAGCCTGTCGCTCCAGGAATCACGGTAGTGGGGAGGTTGCCGAAGGGGATGATCTCGTTGATTCGCGCGTGGTGACCGCTGAAGATAATCTGCGCCGGCACGACGCCCGACCAACTATGCGAGAGCGGGAACTGGAAGACGATCCGGCTCTCTAGGGCTGGCTGGTTGCTTTCTGGGCCGGCACGGTCACCAAACCGTGCCCGCTGTTCGTCAGTGAGCGCTGAGGTACCCGCTACCGGCAGCACGATAGCAAACTCGGGCTGAACCTTCAGATCCCCAGAGTGAAATTGTACGCCGGTTCGAAACATCGGTGCGCGCTCCCAGAGGGAGCCCATTCCGATCGCCGTCCCGGTGGTTTCGAAGAGGCTTGGCAGCGTCGAAGAATAGAGGGTCCAATCCTGGCCGAACTCCGCGAACCACGGCAGGCTTCCACCCAGCTTCGTGTCGAGCCGCGCCCACGCCAGCCGCGTTCGAAATTGGCCGTTCCGGGCTGAGCTGATGTTTACGCTGTTCTGGTTTGTGAAGTCGCCCTCGTAATCGGCTTCGACCCTGCCGGTGACCACAATGCTTGAGTTTTTAGGAACCCATTCGAACTGGCTGCCGATGCGGAAGGCCCGTGCTTTGATATGGACTTGCGGGTCGGCCGTAGGTCCTGTGTCGCCGCCGATCATGAGTGGAAGCGGAAAGTCTTGGCTGCCGAAATTGGGGCCGCCACTTGATGCCGTGTCGGAGACCGCACTGGCTTTGAAGAACCCGTACAACTTCATATTCGCCCCGCTGCCCAGCTTGATGTCGGGAATCAGCCCGCCTTGCTTCGGGACGTCAATCGGCAAGACACGCAGAGGTGCCACGGCGGGAATGACCGCCGGGGCAGCCGAAGCGGCTTGATCCGAAGGCCGGGTCCACGACGGCGCGACGCTTGAAACAGGAGCGACATTCGCGCCATTGTTGACAGGGACGCGGTACACGGCAGCGATGACAGTTGGGGCGGTGACCGCCGTACTGGAAGCATTCATCATATCTGGAACGGCGACGGACTGGTCGTAATCGGCCTGGGAGATTACACCCTTTACGAGAAGCAGCTTGGCGAGCCGCTGGTTGGCATCGCTGGCAGACGATGCCTGGCTGAGTTGCGCGACTTCCTCATCGGTCAGAATACCCTTGGCCCGCAAGACCCGCACGAGCGGATTGACTGCGGAATTGTTGCCCGCCGGCTGCTGCGCCAGAGCGCGATCCCCCAAGACAAAAGTGATCGACAAACAGAGTACGAACACCACCACTCGAAATGGTTTACCTCTCATCTCGAATACCCCCTGTGACCCGCGAAAACGGTGCGGGTCAGGTTTTCAGACGTGAAAGGGCCCAAAAACGCCTTGTTCATATACGCCTCGCCCTTGGTTGTCAAGAAAACCTTTATAACCTTCATGCTATCAGGGAGATCAAGCGGAATTAGAGAGCCAGGGGCAGGGACATGAACCCGGTGTAGGTATCCTTCCGCACGGGCGCTAAATCGTGCATCGCCTACTTCGCGCATCCCCGCTTTGGTGTCAACGCTCCCGAAATGCACCTCCGCCCCCGGCTTCTAACTCTGATCATTCCCCGGCGCCGGAGAGGCACAAGCGCATGTCCTTGAAGGGATTCCCGCACGGCCAGGTTTGGGCTGCCTGTTCCTGCTTTCACTACGTCGCGCCTACAAAAAGCAAGAGCTCCGGGAATCTGGGCGGGGCGCGATTCCCGGAGCTTCATGCCCAAGTCGCTCTGAACTTTTTCAATTCGCTATTACACTAGCAGGGAAACTGTCCGGAGCTTTTTCTCTCCAGGTCCGCCGTCTGCCTCCACGAACTGCTTCCGCCAATCCGAGCAGCACAATCGACCCAATGCCGATCATCAACACCACCACCGCTGACATGTCCATCGAGGTCAGTCCCGTCGCTCCAACGGGGCCGCTGAATCCGCGGCTGCTAGCTGCGCCGTTCGGTGGAAGCGGTGAATGAAGCGTCATTTGCGGGGGCGAAGGGTTCCTTTCTGAGCAGGCAGCGATGTTGCGAACAGAATGTAGGTAAAGTCTGTTCTTCTTCCTCCCTGGGTTTCTTGCGTTTGAGCCGAGCCGCCTCTGTCCGGTTCTCAATTGAATTACTATAGGCAATGGAGATAGTCTTCCTTCAGGCCTTCCGGAGGCGCGAATGCGTTTCTTTTCACACCTCCCCTTACTTGCTGCTCTTGCGAGTACGATAGCTCCGATTGCGGCTCAACCCCAAAACAGTTAGCACGATCGCCGAGAATTCAGTCGGCCAAGTCCGTCTACCTCGAAGATAAGACTGGCGTGGACGCTGTGGGAAACAAGGCATTAGCTCAGCTCAAAAAGTGGGGAAGATTTCAGATTGTTCAGGACCGAAAGCAGGCGGACCTTATTTTCATGCTTTCCGCTGACCCCTACAAGGGCGGTCACATCATCACATCGGGAGGGCAGACTGGCACTGTCGAGAACGGTCACATCGACGAGGACCGTGTTCCCAATTACAACAGGCAGGCTCCAGTTCGCTACGTATTTCTGACTGTGATTGACCCCAAAACTGGCGACACTCTTTGGAGCGACTCCCATCGGTGGGCCGGCCTGCTGACGGGATTCAACACTGCGGGGGAACGCCTAGTCAAAAAGCTGGAAAGCCAAACTAAGAAATAGACTGGTTAGCTGATGACTGGAGCCCGACCTGATTGCGCGTTTTCAGAAGTTGGGCACTACGCGCCTGATTCGTACCCACCGATTTAAAAAAAGATCTGGTGTTTCGCTTGGTACAAGCGGAAAAAGTTGGGCTGGGCTTCGAACTTCCAAACAAAAACCTCGGATGTTGTCCGCATTGTCCGCAAAAATGAAGTAGAAGTCGCAGTTGAGAACGCACCGTAACGCATTGATTTGAGAGAGGAAAGAGTGGTCGGTGGGAATGCGCTTGGACCATTGACTTCCTGGCCCGAGACTAGGCGCTCCACGACCATTCGTTTGTTCGTAAATTGCTGATTGTAAAAGAAGTGGTCGGGGCGAATGGATTTGAACCATCGACCTCCTGGTCCCGAACCAGAAAGTCGTTAAATCTAAAGCCTTGTGGGTGTCGCACTTACAAACCGCACCACCCCAAAAATCCTGCCTCAGTTGGTCCACAGAGTCCACAGCGCAAAGGGGGCTTCTATGACAGAGGGAATCTGGCTTTCCGATAGGGGGTCAGGCTGGAATCAATCATCTGGTGTAAGGGGTCGACACTCGAGCTTTCGCATGCTGGCGGCAATGTATTAAATTTGAATGAGGTCCTCGTGCTGACGCGATTAACACACTTGGCCGAAGGTCCAACAAAATTAACGGAACGCGCGATCAAAGTGAAGAACGACTACTGCGTTTTTACTACGGTATGTGAAGGTAGAAGCGAGGTCAGTCGCAACTTATTGAAAGTGATGAGCGACCCCCTGCTTGCAAAGCGGGCAACAAAATTTATCAAATCTTGCCGGAGCCGACGCAACCCGCTCAACGATGACAACTTGTGACAAATCGAGGCAAACCATTTTTCTCGTTTTTATTCGCCTTCTATTCGCAATTTAGCTGGATTTGCCGCGACTTGTACTACGTTCCTACTACGCTGAGAGGCACAGCGATACTAGAACGCGTAAGGCGTCGCCGATAACAGGCGTTAGCACGCAATATAAAAGGCGCCCACTTTGCGGTAGCTTCTGATCGGTTGGCGAATTGCGATTTGGTCCGCGGCATAGGTATGCAGGTGTGCATAAAGGGACACGCAACCGCCTTCGGGGCCTCTAGGATG
>Ga0209588_1000315_pt1 | contig 12679 bp, 16 predicted proteins | sample Rivendell_Oct201_10_FD_188351 | JGI IMG/M metagenome (GOLD analysis project Ga0209588, IMG submission 188351) | Vadose zone soil microbial communities from the Eel River Critical Zone Observatory, Northern California, USA -... | ecosystem: Host-associated > Plants > Roots > Rhizosphere > Soil ...
CGACACGCCGATCGCGGTCCGCGCCGCCCCCGCCGCCCCCGCCGCCCCCGCCCCCCCCGCCGCTCCCGGCTCCACAGCCTCCTCCTGTTTTTCAAGTGCAACGTGTCATCGTCAGAGTGTCGGCCGAGCGCAGCGGCTTCGTCTCGGGCGGTGGCCAGCGGGGCAGTGCCGGCACGCAACTTCCACGCGCGCTGGTGTTCGAGGCGCGCGATTCGGCGGGGGCGGTGCTCTCCGGTGAGGCGGTGACGTTCACCGGGATCAACGCGCGCATCCAGCCGGGAGCGGCCGCCACCGATGCGGCGGGGCAGGCGCGCGTCGGGGTGACGTTAGGCGAGCGTGTCGGGTCGGCGACGGTGATCGCGTCGATAGGGGTTGTGGAGAAGCAAGTCGCGTTCAATGTCGCCGCAGGCCCGGCGGCGCAGCTGGTGGTGATGTGCGGCACGGGCAGCGTGGCTGGACACTTCGCGATTCGTCCTGACAGCGTAATCGTGCTGCGGGTGTCCGCGCAGGATGGATATGCGAATCCGACACCGCTCCTCGGCCTGCGCGCCGCCGTGGCCGACGCCCGCATTTTCCGTGTGTTGGGAGTGGCGCAGGACAGCGCCGCTGGCACGGTGACACTGAAGCCCGATCAGCCCGGTACGACCAGCCTCGCGGTGATTGCAAACGGGATGCGCCAATACCTTACGGTAACCGTGCCACCTCGCGCCGCACCTGGAAAAGTGGACTGCCGGTAGGCCGTCGCCCGAGGTAACTTTCCCTCGCCCCAGGTCCGCAGGCTTTCCGCTCGTGAACCGCGTCAGGCCCCCGCAGGGAGCAGCGCTAAGCGATGTCGGGATTCGTTGCGGGGTGCCTGGGGCATTCTACTGTCGGACTGTTCACGGTCGGACGGTTGGACAGTAAGGCGTTAGTAGTCCGACCGTCCGACAGTAAGACCGTCCGACGATTAGATTCGAGTTAATGATCGCTCTAGCTCGCAAGTACCGCCCCAAGCAATTCGCCGACCTCATCGTCCAGGACCACGTCGCGGCCGCCCTGCGCGGTGCCGTGGCGCAGGGGCGGGTGGCGCACGGCTACCTGTTCGCCGGCCCACGCGGGGTAGGGAAGACGACTGCGGCGCGTATCCTCGCCATGGCCCTGAATTGCGAGCGGCGCACACCGGGGGGGACGGGCGAGCCGTGTGGCGAGTGCGACGCGTGCCGGCGCATCTGGACCGGCGCCGTGAGTCTGGACGTCGTCGAGCTCGATGCCGCCTCGAACCGCGGCGTGGACGACGCGCGTGATCTGCGCGAGCGCGCGATGTATGCCGCCAGCACCGAGGCGGGATCCAAGGTCTACATCGTCGACGAAGCGCACATGCTCACGCGCGAGGCGTGGAACGCACTGCTCAAGATTCTCGAGGAGCCGCCGCCACGCGTCGTGTTCGTGTTCGCGACGACCGAGCCGCAGAAGATCGCGAATACCGCCGCGCCGATTCTGTCGCGGCTGCAGCGCTTCGATTTCCGCCGCATCGGACCGCATGCGATCGTCGCGCGGCTCAAGCACGTTGCGGCCGCCGAGCAGCTCAAGGTCGAAGACGACGCGTTGCACCTCATCGCCCGCAGTGCGAACGGCGGCATGCGCGACGCGCTGTCGCTGCTCGATCAGGTCCTCTCGTTTGGCGAAGGTCCGGTGACCGCGGCGCGCGTGCGGGAAGTCCTGGGGCTGATCCCCGACGAGCTGTACGGCGAGATGCTCCGGACCATCGTGGAACGAGACCCCGCGGCGGTCTTCCCGCTCATCGAGCGACTGCTCGAGGCGGGCGCGGACCTCGGCGAGTTCGTGAACGGCGCTGGCGAAACGCTGCGCGCGCTACTCCTGGTCGGCGTCGGCGGCCAGCCCGAAGGACTGACCGAAGGATTGCTGGCGGTGGTGCGCGACTACGCGCCACAGCTCCCGCCCGCGGACATCGTGCGGCTCCTGACGATTCTCAGCGACTCGGAGGAGCGATTGAGCCGCAGCGCCAACCAGCGCCTGCTCGTCGAGGTGCTCCTGCTCAGATGGGCGATGCTGGACCGCACGGTCGAGCTATCGGAGGTCATCGACGCATTGAGAGAGGGGAAGGGGGACGCGGGAAGAGGGAAGGGTACGTCCTCAGCGCCGGCGTCGGCCCCGTCGGCGGCAGCACCCGTCCCGCTTCACCCTTCCTCCATCCCCGGCAAGAAGTTAGAGCCCACCCTCGAAAACGTCCGCTCCGTCTGGTCCCGAGTCGTGGCGGACACGCGCGGAAAGACTCCGCTGCTCGGTAGTCTCCTTGCGGAGGCTGAAGTCGTCGTGGTCGACGGACGCATCGTGACGCTGCGACCGGGGCACGCGGTGCACGCCGAGGGGTTGGAACGGCAACGCGAAACCATCGCTCAGGCGCTGGGCCTGTATATCAGCGAAGCCCCACGAGTGACGATCGCGGCAGGGGGTGGTAGAGGTTCGGAGCGCATTACTCCTGAGGGGGCTAGCGCAGAGCGACTAAAGAGTCTGCGGGCCAAAGATCCAACCCTGAGCGCGGCCGTGGATGCATTAGATTTGGAGCTGCTCGAATAGCTTGCTAACAGTTCCCTGAGGGGTAACTTTCGACGTATGGCGGATTTATCTAGCCTGCTCCAGCTCTCCCAGCAGATGCAGGGGCGGCTTACTGAGATCCAGACACAGCTGGCGCAGCAGACATTGACGGTGTCGGCCGGTGGGGGGATGGTCCAAGCCACGGTCGACGGGCGGGGGCACATTCGCGGCATCAAGATTGACCCCGAGGCGGTCAAGCAGGGGGATGTCGAGATGCTCGAGGACCTCGTGCTGGCTGCCGTGGCGGAGGCGCAAAAGCGCGCGGCCGAGTTGTATCAGGCCGAGGTGCGGAAGCTGGCGTCGGGTCTGCCGTTCCCATTCCAGCTGCCGTTGTAAGGGCGCCGGCCCGGTCCGTGTCCGCCATCGAGGAGCTCGTGGCGGAGCTCGCCAAGCTCCCCGGCATCGGGCGTAAGACCGCCCAACGGCTCACGTTCCATTTGCTGAAACAGCCCGCGGAAACCGCGGAGCGGTTGGCCGACGCCATCAGGCGGGTCCGCGGGAAAGTCATGGCGTGCGGGGCGTGCGGGAACCTCGCCGACGAGGATCCGTGCCCGATTTGTCGCGACCCGCGGCGCGATGCGGCCTTGTTGTGTGTCGTCGAGGAAGCGGGTGACGTCAGTGCGATCGAGCGCGCCGGCCGCTACCGCGGCCGCTATCACGTCCTCGGCGGCCGGATTTCACCCCTGGATGGCGTCGGGCCGGACGAGCTGCATCTTGATCGGCTGCTCGCGCGGGTGACGAACGGTTCTGAGGTGCGCGAGGTCATCGTCGCCACGAATCCCTCGATGGAAGGGGAGGCGACGGCCACGTACCTCCAGCAGATTCTGAAGCCGATCGGCGTGCGCGTCACGCGGATCGCGCGGGGATTGCCGGTGGGTGGCGACCTAGAGTACGCCGACGCGGTGACGATCGCCCAGGCGCTGGCGGCACGGCGCGAGATGTCGGAGTCCGACTGATCCTCTAGGAGGCGCATGGCCGGGGCCGCAAGCTGGTCTTTCAACGAGAACGATTTCAAGCAAATCCAGACGCACCTGCAGGCGTTCCTCCGTGACTCGAACGCCCGCTGTGCGCTGCTCGTTGACCGCAACGGCCAGCTCGTGGCCACGGTCGGGGAGACGCCGCAGTTCGATCCCACCGCCTTCGCCTCACTGACTGCCGCCGATTTCAGCGCCAACGATCAGCTCGCGAAAATGATCGGCGAAGCGGAGTTCGCGTCACTGGTGCATCAGGGCGAGCGCGAGTCGATGTATCTCGCGGACGTCGCCAAGCGGGTGATCCTCGTCGTGCTGTTCGATCAGCGCGCGACGCTGGGGCTCGTCAAGCTCAAGGCTAAAACGGTCGTGGGAGAGCTCAACAAGGTCTTCGAGGAGATGTTCAATCGCGTGGGCACGGGTCAGGCTCAGCAGAAGGGCCTGCTCGAAGGGGCGGAAGACGAAATTGACAAACTCTTCGGTTAAGGGGACGCGCCCATGTCGATGATCAACTACGCGTCCCGCGAGATCAACTGCAAGCTCGTCTACTACGGACCAGGCCTTGGCGGGAAGACGACCAACCTGGAGCACATTTACGGGAAGGTCTCGCCCAACACGCGCGGCAAAATGATCTCGCTGGCGACTGAAACCGAGCGCACGCTGTTCTTCGACTTTCTGCCGGTCGATCTGGGGACGATTCGCGGCTTCAAGACCCGATTCCACCTCTACACCGTGCCCGGCCAGGTGTACTACAACGCCAGCCGCAAGCTTATCCTCAAAGGCGTCGACGGTATCGTGTTCGTCGCCGACAGCCAGATCGAGCGCATGGAAGCGAACGTCGAGTCGATGCAGAACCTGTACGACAATATGGCGGAGTACGGGTACGACCTGACGAAGATCCCGTTCGTGATTCAGTACAATAAGCGCGACCTCCCCAACGCCGCGCCGATCAAGGACCTGCAAGCGTCGCTGAACCCGGGCTGGCCGATCGAGGACGCCACGCGTCAAAAGCAGACGCCCGATCCGTCGCATCCGGGCGAGAACCTCGTCGAGCGGGTCGACGGCGAGTGGGTCGGTCACGCCGCCTATCACGAGGCGGTGGCGGTCCGCGGCGACGGCGTGTTCGACACTCTGAAAGCGGTCAGCAAGCTCGTCCTCAAAACGCTGAGCTAAAGCCCGTCCGATGCGCTGGACACTTCCCAACATCATCACGCTCGCCCGCATCTGCCTCACGCCGGTGGTGGCGCTGCTGCCGTTCATCTCCGGATACTGGCCCAAAGTCATCGCCTTTATCGTCTTCCTGATCGCCGCTTTCTCGGACCTGGTGGACGGCTATCTGGCCCGCCGCTACGGCACGATCAGCGAGCTGGGCATGCTGCTCGACCCGATCGCCGACAAGCTACTGCTGTTCGCGACCCTGATCCCCATTTTCTGGATGACGCGGCATCCCACCATTCTCGCCCGCGACAAGGTGGATTACGCAATCCCTTGGTGGGGCAGCCTGCCGCTCTGGGTGGCGATTCTCCTAGTGGGACGCGAGGTCCTCATCACCGCGTTCCGCTTCTTCGCCAAACGCCGCGGCATCGTGATTCCCGCCGTTGGGGCTGGCAAGCTGAAAGCCGTCGTCCAGAACATCTTCATCGGCGCGACGATCGCCTGGTTCGCGTGGAAGGATGCGATTGCCCAAATGCATTTGGCGGGCGACTTCCGGAACTTCTGGGATAAGTTTCACGGCTGGTTCGTCGCGATCACGCTCGCGGGCGCCATCGTGCTGACCGTGTATTCCCTCCTCGTCTACCTCTACCGCTACCGGGCACTTCTCAAAGTCGGCAAGTGAAGCTCGAGGTCGTCACGATCGGCACCGAGCTGCTCCTGGGCCAAATACTCGACACGAACGCCGCCGAGCTCGGCCGGGGTTTGGCCGCCGCGGGGGTGGAAGTCGTGCGCCACATGTCCGTTGCGGATCGCCCCGACGCGATTCGGGCCGCGGTTGTCGAGGCACTCGAGCGTACGGGTTTCGTGATCACGACCGGGGGTCTCGGCCCCACGCGCGACGACATGACGAAGCGCGAGGTCGCTGCCGTGTTCGGGAAAGCGCTGGAAATGGATGAGGGCGTGTTGCGGTCGATCGAGGAACGATTCCGCCGCCTCGGCCGTCCCATGGCGGCGGTGAATCGCACGCAGGCCGAAGTGCCCGCGGGGGCCACTGTTCTTCCAAACCCCCGCGGCACGGCCCCGGGGTTGTGGGTTGAAGACACCCGTGGGCGTGTGGTCGTGATGCTGCCCGGCGTTCCGTCGGAGATGCGCGGGCTTCTCGCCGAGGAGGTGCTGCCGCGGCTTGCGGCCCGCAGTGCCGGCCTCATCGTGCGCTCGCGCACGGTACGCACGACGGGCGTTGCGGAATCCGCGCTCGCCGAGCGTGTCGGCGCGATCGAAGAGGAGATCGCTCCACTCACCCTCGCGTATCTGCCCTCGATCGAGGGCGTGGACCTGCGTGTCACGGCGTGGAGACTGCCTGAAGGCGAAGCCGAGCGTCTCCTCGCCTCCGCGACGGCGGTGTTGCGCGAGCGCGCGGGCGAGCATTGCTATGCCGAAGACGGCACCGACCTTGCCGCGACGGTGCTCGAGCAGCTGCGCACGCGTAGCGTGCGTCTGGCGGTGGCCGAGTCATGCACCGGTGGACTGCTGGGCGCACGGATCACGGCGGTGCCTGGCGCTTCGGCCGTCTTTGTCGGCGGCGTCGTCGCCTATGACGACGATGTGAAGACCGCGGTCTTGAGCGTTCCCCGCGAGCTGATCGTGACTGACGGCGCGGTGTCCGAAGCAGTAGTGCTCGCCATGGCGCATGGGGCACAGCAGCGCTTCGCAGCCGAAGCGGCGCTCGCGATCACGGGCATCGCCGGCCCCAGTGGCGGCACAGCGGAGAAACCCGTCGGAACGGTGTGGCTGGCGGCGCGTTATCGATCGGAGGCCCGAGCGCTCAAGCGTGTCTTCCCGGGCGATCGCAATGAGATCCGCGGGCGCGCGGCGCAAGCTGCGCTCGACCTGCTGCGTCGAATGCTCGCGGACAAACAGTGAATCGCGTCAACGCACCGGACGGAACGCCGCTCGTCTATGACGCGTACGAGCCGGCTCGTCCCAGCGTCGCCGTGTTGTTTCTCCACGACTGGCATCCGCAGCCCGCCGGACTTGCCGAACAGGTCGCCGACACGGGAGCGCAGCTCAAAGACGCGGGATTTGCCGCGTACTTCCTGGACCAACGCGGGCACGGACGCTCCGGTGGTCGCCGGGGACACCTATCACGCTTCAGCCAGCTGTTGGGTGATCTGCAGGCGCTGCGTCGCGCGGTGCGTCGCCGCCAGGATGTGCCGCAGGTCCTCGTTGGCCACGGCTTCGGGGGGCTCGTCGTGCTGCGGTATCTCGAGACGCAGCCGGGCGAGCCGCCCGCCGCGGCGATCATTGTGAGCCCCTGGCTCGCGTCGCGTGCCCGACCCGCGGTCTGGAAGCGGATCGCGGCGCGGCTCGCGGATCTGTGGCCCACGCTCCCCACGGGCCGGGGCGCCCAATTCATGACGGCCGGGGCACGGGCGGAAGTGCAATGGGCGCAGCGCGCCGTGCTGGCCGATTACGAGCGCATCGAACGACCGATGCTGTTTGTGCTGGGCGGCGCTGATACCGTCGTCGATGCCGGGGTGGCCCGCCGCTTCGCCGACGAACTGGCACCACATGCGACGGTCCAATGGTACCCCGAGCTTTCCCACGACCTCTTGACCGCCCCTCAAGTTCGCGAAGAGCTGACCCGGTTCATTGCGGGATATCGTACTTCGGAGTGACATCCAACGATTGTGCGCTTTCCAGACAACGAGCCCCTGGGTATCTTGTTGTCAGACCGAAAGTTCCAAAATTCATGAACAACAAACGACACGCCCACTCGCCGCAGCCTCCGTCCACGCCTCCACGCACTCCTTCGCTCGACCCCGACACGGGAGAGCCGGTGGAGCGGCGAGAGTCGTCTGAGACGTCCAGTGGACCTGCTGCGTCTGTTGCGCCTGCTGCGTCCACTGCATCTCCGGTGCAGCCGGAGCCGTCCGAGGTGGACGTTTGGAAGGATCGGCATCTGCGACTCGCCGCCGACTACGACAATTTCCGGAAGCGCACGGCCAAGGAACGTGCGGAGGTGTGGACGCGCGCGCAGGCGGAGCTCGTGTCCCGCCTGGCGGACGCGCTGGACGATCTCTCGCGCTTCGCGCACATCGACCCCGCGACAATCGACTCCAAGACGTTGCATGACGGCGTGGATCTGGTCGAGCGCAAAGTCTGGAAGGAGCTCGAGAGCGCGGGCGTCACGCGCATCGACCAGACGGGCGTGCCGTTCGATCCGAACATCCACGAGGCGGTTACGACGCAGCCCGCGGCGAAACCGGAGCAGGATCACACCGTAGGCCGGGTGGTGCAGCCGGGCTATAAGATGCGCGACATGTTGCTGCGGCCGGCCCGCGTCGTGGTGCTGACCTGGCAGGGTCAGTAATGGCAGCACAGCGCGACTACTATCAGGTGTTGGGAGTCGCCGAAACCGCCGCGACGGATGAGATCAAGAAAGCCTTCCGGCGGTTGGCCAAGCAGCACCATCCCGATCGCAATCCCAACAATCCGCAAGCCGCCGAGCGATTCAAGGAGATCAACGAAGCGCACGACGTGCTGAGCGACGCCGAGAAGCGCAAGAAATACGATCAGCTCCGCCGTTATGGCGCGTTTGCTGGTCCCGGCGGTTTTGGAGGCGGTGGAGCGGGCGCACGGCGTGGTCGAGGCGGGCCGCAAGACAGCGCCGAGTTCGACATCTCCGACCTGGGCGGCCTGGGCGATATCTTCTCGTCCATCTTCGGTCGGCGTGGCGCCGGTCGGGAAGCCGAGCCCGAGGAAACCGAGACGGAGGTCACGATTCCGTTCCGTGTCGCCGCGCTGGGCGGCACGGTGCCGATTACGCTCGCGATGCCGGAGGTCTGCCCGACGTGCGGCGGGACCGGAGCGGCGAAGGGTGCGACCGTCAGTACGTGCCCCGAGTGCAAGGGACGAGGGACGGTCTCGTTCGGGCAGGGCGGCTTCGCCGTGAATCGTCCCTGTCCCGTATGCCGCGGCAAGGGCACCGTGCCGTCGCAGCGCTGTCCCACCTGTCAGGGAAGCGGCGAGCTGCGCGTCGAAAAGCGGATCAACGTCGAGATCCCGGCGGGCGTCGAAGAAGCGGCGCGCCTGCGTCTCAAGAATCAGGGGCCAAAAGGGCGCGGTGATCTCATCGTGCAGATCCACATCGCGCCGGATCGCTTCTTCCGGCGTGAAGGACTGGACCTCATCGGCGTCGTCCCGATCAATCTCGCGCAGGCGCTGCTCGGCTCACGGATCAAGGTTAAGACGCTGGATGACAAGCGTGTCGTGCTGCGCATTCCTCCGGGCACGCAGCACGGTCAGAAGTTTCGGATTCCCGGGCATGGCATCGAGAAAAACGGGCGTCGAGGGGACATGTACGTGGAATCCCACGTGACGCTGCCCGAGAAGCTCAGCGCCGAAGAGCAGGAAGCGGTCAAGAGTTTTGCGGAGAAGGCAGGCCTCAAGTACTGAGCGAGGCGCGCATCGCGAGCGCTGGCAAATCGGACGTCTTTGCGGCATCAATGTTCATTGACAGCACTAATCTATCGTGTTTGTTTGCTTGTCCTCGGCGTCTCGGCGTCTAGTAGTCAGTGGGGTGTAGGTCAACTGGCAGACCGCCCGGCTGTTAACCGGGAAGTTGGAGGTTCGAGTCCTCCCGCCCCAGTATGTAGCCCGCAGCGAACATCCTCCCGCCGTCACGCGTATCACATACGGGCACAAACCGGGCAGGCTCTATGCTCCAAATGCGCGTTCTTTTCCTCTCCGCATTGCTGGGCGCCCTGGCGTGCACCAGCGCAGACATCCTCCGCCTCGACCCGACACCTCGACCGCAGACCAACCCCGCGACGCGGTCCAACTAGGCTTCATCTTCTTGCCAACGTCGTCGCCGAGTTTCGGCGCCCTCTCGAGATTCGCGTACTGGCTGGATGCCGGAATTCGCGTCCCCGGCACCAACCTGCGATTTGGTCTCGATCCGATCCTCGGATTGATTCCCGGCGCCGGTGATGCCGCCGGCGCCGTTCTTTCTGGGTGGATACTCGTCGAGGCGTTCCGGATGGGCGCATCGCGCGCCACATTGATGCGGATGGCCGGCAACGTGGCGCTTGACGCGCTCGTGGGCACCGTTCCGCTACTCGGGGATATCTTCGACTTCGCATGGAAAGCCAATCTTCGGAACGTGGCGCTGCTCGAGCGACACCTGGTGGCGCCGGATCGAGCGAGGCGCGCCGACCGCTGGTTCGTGTTGCTCGTGGTCTTGAGCGTGCTTGTTATGGCGCTCGGGCTGCTCGTGCTGGGGATCCTGCTGACGCGCTGGGTCGTCCGCGCATTGGGCGTCGCGTGACGAGCAAGGCTGTTGGGATTGAGCTAGCCCTTCAAGGCCGGCGCGCCGGCCAGAACCTTCTCGATCGCCTCATTGCCGACAGTCGGCCGCAGGTGCTCCAGCACAATCCGGCCTAGGCGCGGCACGTCTTCCTTGCGAAACCCTGCGGCGGAGAGGCCCGCCACCAGAGCGGCGGGACCCGCCACCCCGATCATCTCACCGGTGCGCGCACCGCTCATCAGCGCGCGCCCCATGTAACTCTCATGGTTCGGGACCGCGACGCGCACCTTTTCGAAAGTCGCTTGGTCCACGGCCATGCGCATCGCCATCAGAATCGCGCCGATGCCCTTCTCGGCCTGGCCCGGCTCGACCTCGAGGTTGGCGACGATCTGCTCCACAAGATTCATGAGGGCCTACAATAACACCAAAAAACGAGGACAGGCAAAAGCCAGACGCCGAGACGCCGAGCGGTTTTGAGGTACGAGGGTTTAGGAATTCCTGCTCACTCGACCCTCGAGGCCGCTCGGTGTCTCGGCGTCTCGGCGCCTAGACTTTATTGCCCCACCGTAAAGTCAATTCTTTTGAGTACGGTGCCGGCGGCGTCGCGAATCTCCACATGCCACGCGCCCTTGGCGTCAGTGGGCACGGTCTTGCGGCTCCACGAGCGCCACGGCGAGCCGCCGATCGTCAGCGGCACGTCGCCCACTTGGTCGCCGCCGTGGAACCAGACATGATGCAGCGTCTGGCCATTGGCACCGGTCACGCGCATCCACAGCACGACCGTGCCAACACTGTCGGGGAAGGCGGAGCCGGTATCTTGCGGCGCGCGGTCCACGAGCGTGCGCGCCAGCACGGCTTCGACGTTCACATTGCTCGCCGGGGCCGCGGCGGCAGCCGGCGCGGGTGGCGCGGCGGGCGCGGCGGGCGCGGGGTGTTTGGTCGTATCCTGCGCAGCGAGAGAACCCACGAGACCCAGCACCAGCACCGGCGTGAGTACCGCTTTCATGTGGTCACTCCCTGGTTGAAGTGCGCGCGTTCCGCGCGCCGGCTGCGCCGTTCCAGCGACGCGCCGAGCACCGCGGCGATGAGACAGCCTAACACCGTCCCACCCATCTGAAAGCCAAGCTGATATTCGAGCTGTATCCAGTGGCATTTGGGCGCGAAGATCGGACCGACCAGACGCCCGCATTTGTCCTGCCGGAACGCGAATCCCCAGCTCGCCGCCAGACCGAAGATCAGCGGCAACAGCGCGATGAAGAAATGTCGGAGTTGGAGCTTCATCGGCCACGCTCGATGTGCCAGCGATCCATAACGCGACCTCCTTCGATCACTACGTATTCGTCGAAGTGCGCCTCGGTCAGACAGGAGTGATTGGGAATGATCTCGATCTGCTGCCCGACCTTGAACTTCCCTTCGATCGCCGCGGGCGCCGCGGCGCGGATTACGCCGTGCTCCTGTGAGACGGACGCGACCGTGAGCTCCGGATGGTGCTTCACCGCGCCGAACGCCGTCTCGAGTGCCAGATGGGTGGGCCCCACATCCTTGGACAGCGACAGGGCGCCGGCATCGACGACGAAGTGCGATGCCCCTGGCTGGTGCGAAACCACCGTCGCCAGTACTGAGACCGCGACATCGCCCCATTCGCAACACCCGATCAGGACCATGGTCCGGTCATAGAAGATGTAGTTCCCGGGCCGGGCTTCTGTGACGCCCGTCAAGTCTTTTACGGCCGCCATCGCGGGGGTCGAGCCTACGCTGACGCCACGGACGGGCAGGCCGTCCTTGCGCAGCAACTCCGCAAACCACGCCATCACCTGCCGTTCCTGCTCGGCGATCTGCGCCGCCTCATCCTTGTTCTGGGTGCGATACGCGTGACCCGAATGGCTGAGAATCCCGTCAAACGTGAGACCGCGCTCCCTCCCCAGTTCCCGCGCGACCTCGAGCGCGTAGCGGGAGGACGGGTCGACGCCGGCCCGGTGATAGCCGCAATCCACCTTGAGCAAGACATGCAGGCCACTGCCGGCCAGCGCTCTGGCGGTTTCGAGATCATCGAGAATCACGCGCAGCGTTGCGCCGTCTTGCGCGATGCGCTGCACGTGCGGAATGTGTGACGGGTCGAGCGGGAATGCCCACGTCAGGTCTGTGAAGCCGCCGCGGGCGAACGCTTGCGCTTCGAACAGCGTGGACACGGTGATGCCCTGTGCACCGTGCTCCCGCTGGCGGCGACCCAGCTCGAGACACTTGTGCGTCTTGATGTGCGGCCGCAAAGAGACACCGAGCTTCTCGGCGCGGCCCGCCATGTGCTTGAGGTTCCGCTCCATTGCGTCGTGGTGCAGCAGGAGCGCAGGGGTTTCGACGTCGATCATAGCACCTCGGCGTCTCGACTCCTCATCCGTCGATGCGGCGGCCCGTGACCTCCACCCGTTTCAGGCGCTCGATCCGACCCGACCCGCCCACGAACGCCGACGCAGCCCAGCTCGTGAGCCCGACGATGATGGCGCCGACCGTCGCCGACCATAGCCCCGCGATGTGAAATCCCGGAACGAGCCAGGCCACGAGTGCCAGCGAGATGCCGTTCACGATCAGGATAAACAACCCGAGCGTCAGCACCGTCAGCGGCAGGGTGAGTATGAGGATTATTGGGCGAATG
>Ga0209588_1000316_pt1 | contig 12660 bp, 11 predicted proteins | sample Rivendell_Oct201_10_FD_188351 | JGI IMG/M metagenome (GOLD analysis project Ga0209588, IMG submission 188351) | Vadose zone soil microbial communities from the Eel River Critical Zone Observatory, Northern California, USA -... | ecosystem: Host-associated > Plants > Roots > Rhizosphere > Soil ...
AGGGACTTGGCTCGAATGAGGTCACATTCGTGCGGCGACCCGTCGTTGCCGACCAGCATGATGTGGTTGGCCGCGCCCACGTCCGAGTACTTACCCTTCTGCTTCATCTGCGCGATGATCCCGTCCTCCGGCACGCTCCAGTGGACGTAGATGCCACGCAGGTCGGAGATTGCGGTCAGCGCCGTGGTTGCGTTCTGGACCGCGGGATCGGTGCCCCAGTCCTTGGTCTCGTACGCCTTCACCTTGAAGTTGGAGTACTGCGACGAGATCACCTGGGTGCAGCCGGCTGCCCGGTCCCTGGCGTTCAAGGACGTCAGGTCACCTTCGACCATCGCGATGGTGCCCGGGCTTGTCGCATGCGAGGCGATGTAAGCGCAAGACTTGCTGCCGTAAGCGGTGTTGTCCGCCCGGACGATCATGTAGACGCTGCCCTGTGATGGAGCCACGTCCACCGTCACCACCGGAATGTTTTTGCTCTTGGCGTAATCGAGCGCCGGCCCGATGGCGGCGCTGTCGGCAGGGTTGACGATCAAGGCCTGCACGCCCTGCGCGATCAGGGCCTTCACGTCAAGGATCTGCTGGGCGGCCTCGTTGCCGTTGGCCTCCACGTTGGCGACCTTCGGACCGACGAGCGTTACCCCGAGCTCAGACTCGTACTGAGCCTCGTACTTGAGGTAGTTGCCCCAGAACCCAGGAAAGTTGTACGTGAGGACGACGCCGATCTTTGGCTTGGAGGTGGTTCCGCCAGTCGTTCCGCCCCCACACGCCAGCGCGAGAACAGCGACCGCCGCCATCGCCCCCGTGGCTCGAATATGACTTCCGAAGTGCGCTCTCAAGCTGACTCCTCCTTGTTTTGCCGCGTGGCCGAGATGGCAAGTAATCCGATGTTTAGGTCGCAACCGCACGATAGTTCGTACTTGAAGCCGTGTCAAGGGCCCAATTTCAATCCCCAGCCATCGGATGTCCCGCCCAGGCGACCCCCCGCGGGTAGGCAAACGCCTCCAGAGAGGCAGGCTTGATCTCCGCGCTGTAGCCAGGAGCTCGAGGCGCGACGTAGCGCCCGTTTTTCACGCGAGCCGGCTCGACGAAGTGCTCGTGCAGATGGTCGACGAACTCGCAAGTTCTGCGGTCGAGCGAACCGCTCACCGCTATGTAATCGAAGATCGCGAGGTGCTGGACGTATTCGCACAAGCCGACACCGCCGGCGTGAGGGCACACCGGCACGCCAAACCTGGCCGCCAGCAGCAGCACCGCCAGCACCTCGTTGACCCCTCCGAGGCGGCAGCTGTCCACCTGGCAGAAGTCGATGGCACCGGCCTGGAGCAGCTGCTTGAACATCACACGGTTGTGCACGTGCTCCCCGGTCGCGACGCCGATGGGCTTGATCGCCTCGCGAATCCTCTTGTGGCCGAGGATGTCGTCGGGGCTCGTCGGTTCCTCGATCCACCAGGGGTTCACCTCGGCGAGGGCACGCACCGCGGTGATCGCCTGCTCGATGCCCCAGACCTGGTTTGCGTCGAGCATCACGTGGTTGTCCGGCCCAATCGCGTCGCGAAGAATTCGCGCTCGCCGCAGGTCGGAGGTCGGGTCTCCGCCGACCTTCAGCTTCAGGTGCGTGAATCCCGCGGCCATCGCCTGGCGGGCGAGCGTGCGGATCTTGTCGTCCGAATAGCCCAGCCAACCCGCTGACGTCGTGTAGGCGGGGTAGCCATCTCTCAGCATCTCCGCCTCGCGCGCGCCTCGGGTCGACGCGTGCCGCCGGAGCATCTCGATTGCGTCAGCCTTCGACAGCGCGTCGTCGATGTAGCGGAAGTCGATGCACGCGACAAGCTGCTCCGGCGACATGTCGGCGAGCAGCTTCCAGAGCGGCTTGCCCTCGAGCTTCGCATACAGGTCCCAGACCGCGTTCACCAGCGCCGCAGTGGCGAGGTGCACGACTCCTTTTTCCGGCCCCAGCCAACGGAGCTGGCTGTCGGCGACCAGGCCGCGCCAGAAACCCGCCATGTCGGCGGCGATCTCCTCCATGGTGCGACCGACGACGTGCGGCGCCAGCAGCTCCACCGCCGCCACGCACAGCTCGGTGCCGCGACCGATGGTGAAGGTGAGGCCATGGCCGGCAACGCCAGCGGGATGGTCGGTTTCGAGGACCACGTAGGCGGCCGAGTAGTCCGGGTCAGGGTTCATGGCGTCCGAGCCGTCGAGGGTTCGCGAGGTTGGAAACCGGACGTCCCGTGCCGTCGCCCGAACTATCGTTGTGCCCACCCGCGCTCGGTTATATGCTAAAGCTCCGATGTTTGTCAATCGCCCGCACCGTCTGCGCGTCCAGAAGCCGGCCTGCGGGCGCCTAAGATCCGACCTCTTGGCATCGAGGGCCAGTTGCTGGACAATCCAGTGGCGATGAAAACGCCTTTAGCGCTGCGCCCGGGTGGCCGCGGCAACCGCGCCCCCAGCGTCACCGACGATGCTATCGACAAGATCCGCGAGCGGATCATCTCGGGCACCTGGGGCCCAGGCGACCGGCTGCCCAAGGAGAGCGAGCTGGCGGCCGAGCTCGGCCTGTCACGCAATTCTCTGCGTGAGGCGGTCCGCGCCCTGTCTCAGCTGCGAGTCCTGGAAGTGCGGCAAGGTGATGGCACCTACGTCAGCAGCCTTGAACCTGCGCTTCTGCTCGAGAGCACGGGCTTTGTCAGCCACCTGCTTCTTGGAGACACCGCGCTCGACCTCTACGAAGTGCGAAGGATCCTGGAAGCGGCCGCCGCCTCCCTAGCCGCCGCGCGAATCGACGAGGACGGCAAACGAGAAATGGCCGTTACGCTCGAGAGCATGCGCAGGGCCGAAAGCGTGGAGGAGCTTGTGGAGGCCGACGTGGCCTTTCACGCCGTCATCGCGAAGGCGGCGGGCAACGCGGTGCTCACCTCGCTGCTGGCCAGCCTGTCGACCCGCACCATGCGAGTCCGTCTCTGGCACGGTCGGGCCGCGGACAAAGCGCTCGACGACACGCGAGAGGAGCACCGGCGCATCTACGAGGCGATCGTTGAAGGGGATCCAGAGCTTGCACGCGCCGCCGCGACGGCGCATATCGCGAGCGGCGAGCGGTGGCTGGCGGCGCAGCTTGCCGCCGGCGAATCAGCGTGAAGGTCGGGCTTCACACTCGCCTGAAACCCGGCGTCGAGAAGCGTTACGAGGAGTACCACCGCGCGGTCTGGCCTGACGTGCTGACCGCGATGCGGCGAGTCGGCATCACGAAGTACGTCATCTTTCGCGACGGCCTCGACCTCTGAAAGCAACCGACCGCGTACCGCTCGGACGCACCGCAGTCGATGTCACGCGGCTTGGTCTCGGCACCGCGCCGCTGGGTGGTCTCTACGAGGCGCTCGACGAGGACACTGCTGTCGCCACGGTCGATCGCTCCTGGCGAGCGGGCATCCGGTTTTTCGACACCGCACCTCTGTATGGCAACGGCCTCGCCGAGCAGCGTCTGGGCAAGGTGCTCCGGGAGCGCATGCGCGGAGATTTCACCCTCGCAACCAAGGTCGGCCGCCTGCTGCGGGCGGACGCTCCGGCCGGGCCCGGTCAGGTCTTTCGAGGAGCGCCGCCGCTGAACCCGGTGTTTGATTTCTCATACGACGGCGTCATGCGCTCGTTCGAGGAAAGCCTGATCCGGCTCGGCATGGAACGCATCGACGTCCTTCACATCCACGACCCTGACAACCACTTCAACCAGGCGCTGGAAGGTGCGTATCGCGCCCTCGACTCGCTCCGGGACGACGGCCTGATCAATGCGGTGGGCGCCGGAATGAACCAGGTGGAAATGCTGACGCGCTTTGCGCGCGAGGCTAGCTTCGACTGCTTCCTGCTCGCGGGCCGCTACACGCTGCTCGACCAGACAGGTGGCGATGAGCTTCTCCCCCTATGCCTGGAGCGCGGCATTGCGATCATTGCCGGCGGTGTCTACAACAGCGGCATCCTGGCCGACCCCACGCCCGGCACTCACTACAACTACCAGCCCGCCTCAGCAAACCTTCTCGAACGGGCGCAGCGGATCGCCACTGTTTGTTCACGTCACGCCGTGCCGCTGAAAGCGGCTGCGATCCAGTTTCCGCTGGGGCATCCGGCGGTGAAGTCTGTGGTGATCGGCTGCCGGTCGGCGGCCGAGGTGGAAGAGAACGTCCGGATGTTCGAGACGCCGATCCCGGCGCAGCTCTGGGAGGAGCTCAAGGCCGAGCGCCTGCTGCCGGCCGAGGCCCCTGTGCCATGAGGGTCGTCGACGCGCACCATCACTTCTGGGATCCGGCTTTGCGCGACTACCCCTGGATGGGCGAGGAGCTCGCCGCGATTCGCCGGCATTTCGGCCCTCGGGAGTTGGCGCCCCTGCTCGTCGCGAACGGTGTTGATCGCACCGTGCTCGTCCAGACCATATCGAGCCTTGAGGAAACACAAGAGTTTCTGGCCACCGCGGCGCGGACCGAATTCATCGCCGGTGTGGTCGGTTGGGTCGATCTCACCGATCCCTCGGTCGGCGACACACTGTCAGAGCTGCGAATGGGAATCGGCGGAAACAAGCTCGTCGGCGTCAGGCACCAGGTGCACGACGAAGTGGACGAACGGTGGCTATTGCGCGACGATGTGCTGCGCGGCATCCGCGCAGTCGGTGACGCAGGTCTGGTCTACGACCTTCTGGTGCGCACGCGAGAGGTGCCTGCTGCGCTCGCGGTCGCGCGTCGATTTGCCGACATCCGTTTCGTGATCGACCATATGGCAAAGCCACGCATCAAAGCGGGTCCGCGAGACCCCGAATGGGAGCAGGCAATGGCCGGCTTCAGCGACCTTCCCAACGTGACGTGCAAGGTCTCGGGCCTGGTCACCGAAGCGAATTGGAAGGGCTGGACTCCAGACGAGCTCGCGCCATATGTGCGCCGCGCCATCGGCTGGTTTGGGCCGGAGCGCTGCATGTTCGGCTCGGACTGGCCGGTGTGTCTGCTCGCGGCGACCTACGAACAGGTCCTGGAGGCGACGAGATACTCGCTGCGGGAGGCGAACAGAGCAGAAATTGAAGGAGTGTTCGGCGGCAACGCGATCCGGGTCTACGGACTGGCGGTCTAGGCGACCCGGCTGATCCTCTCGCTCCAGCGCTCGTCGATGCGACGCGCCTTGTAGATCAAGAGGGCCGCCACCCAGACGACCACGAAGGCGGCGACGATGAAGTATCCGGCCCGGCCGACGAGGTCGAACCCGGCGATCGCGCTGAAGAACCCGCCTTTCAAATCGAACTTCAGGATGAGGACCTGCAGCAGCTCGACAACACCTACGAACAGCGCGACAAAAACGGAAAGGCTGGTCATCGTGAGGTTGTAGAAGACCTTGCGGATCGGGCTTGTGAACGCCCACGAATATGCCTTCGCCATGAACGCCCCGTCAGCCGTGTCCATGAGCGACATGCCGGCCGCGAAGATCAAGGGCAGAGCGATGACCGCGACGAATGGCACGCCCTTGGCGGCGGCGCCGGCGGAGATCGCAAGGATCGCCACCTCCGACGCCGTGTCGAAGCCGAGGCCGAAGAGAAAGCCGATTGGATACATCTGCCAGCTGTGCTTGATGACTCGGAAGAGGCGGCCGAAAATCCTGCTCATCATGCCGCCGGCGGTCAGGTCGATCTCCAGAGACTTGTCGTCGTAGCCGCCCACTTTCAAGCGCCTGTACACGCGGATGATGTCGATGAGGACCAGCAGGTTGAGGACTCCGATCAAAATCAGGAAGCCGCCCGAGACGATGGTACTGAGCTCGCCTCCGATATTTCGCAGCTGACCCCCGTTGCTGATCACACCGTCGACGATCCACTTCACGGCCAGGCCCAACGCAGCCGCGACGAGGAAGACGACGGTGGAGTGACCAAGCGAGAAAAAGAAGCCCACTCCCACCGGTTTCTTTCCGTCCTGGAGCAGCTTGCGTGTCGTGTTGTCGATGGCCGCGATGTGGTCCGCGTCGAAGGCGTGCCTCAGGCCGAACGTGTACGCGAGCCCGCCCAGTGCGAGGATGGTCGGCTGGCCGGCGGCCACCGCGAGCAGCAGTCCCCAGCCGGCGATGTGTAGGAGCCCCACCCCGCCGAAAAACCCGGCCAGGCGCTTGCGCTCCTCAGTGTCGAAGGAATCGCGCAAGACCGCGAACATTACGGGCGCCCTGCGCGCGCCCGGCTGGAGGCCACGAAGCGAGCCTAACGCTTATTGCGACTTAGTCGCAACTGGTGATTCAACCGACGACTCCTCGCGGTACCCTTCTGAAATGGACCTCGATCAACTTCCGCCTCAGGTGCGGTCGGTCCTCGGGGCACTCGCGCACGCCGTCAGCACCCGAGAACCCGCGATCCACGCCAAGGTCGAGCAGCTGCGGACCGATCACCCTAACTACACCAACCATCAACTGGCGCTCGACCTCATCCGTTCCACGCGCCGGCGTGTGGCTGCCACCGGGGCGCTGAGCGGAGCGGTCTCCATCGCGCCAGGGCTCGGCACCGCGCTCGCGATCGGCACCATCACGAGCCAGACGATCTACGCGCTGGAGCAGGAGGTTGAGCTCGTGCTTGGGATCGCCATGATTTTCGGCCACGAGCTCGCCGACTCGGATGAGCGAGTGCTCGAAGCCCTGGTCGTGGTCGGCATCACGAGCGGCGCGGTCAAGCTGCGCGAGGACGTGCTCGTCGCGGGCGGAGAGCGCCTCGCGATCGCGGCCTTCAGGCACCTGCCCGGCCTGCTTCTCGCGCATGGGGGCGGGCGGATCCTCACCCGCATCCTCGCGCGCGTGGCCACGTCGGGCGTGGCCAAGGTTGCGGCGAGGGTGGTGCCGCTCGGCGTGGGGGTCGCCGTCGGCGCCGGCTTTGACTGGATTACGGTCACAGGCCTCGGCCGCGCCGCGATGAAGTACTACGGGCCGGGCGGTCCTGGCGCGAAGCCGCTGCTACTTGCTTCCAAAAATCCCACGCACGTCGAACTCGGCCGCTGACGCGATCTGGTCGAAGCCGCACTTGCGCGGCGGCTTGTCGGTGCGCCAGCGAAGGAACCGAGTCGCGTGGCGGAAGCGCTCGCCCGCCTCGAGCTTGTCGTAAGCGACCTCGCAGACAAGCTCAGGTTTCACCGCGACCCATTCGGTCTCCTTTCCGCGCGACCACCGGCTCACACCGCCGGGCATGCGGCCGGGGTTGGCGTTCCATTCCGATTCCGGAATCTCTGTCTGCAGCGGCTTCAGCTTTGCGATCAGGGCCTTGCGCTCGGCCGCGTTGAACGAAGAGGTGTGGCCGACGTAGTGCATCGTCGCTTTCTTGTCGTAGAGGCCGAGGAGCAGCGAGCCGAGAGTGGTTCCGTCATTTGATTTGCGCCATCCGATCACCACGCAGTCGGCGGTTCGCTGGTGTTTGATCTTCACCCACTGCCGCTTGCCCGGGACGTACGCGCCATCCCATGACTTGGCCATCACGCCGTCGAGGCCCGCGCCCTCGAACCGCTCGAACCAGCTCTCGGCGGTCTGGTGCTCGCGCGTGTAAGGCGTTACGAAGATGGGCTGCTTGACGCCCTTGAGCAATTTCTCAAGCCGCTTGCGCCGCTCGCCCAGCGGCAGCTTGCGGAGGTCCGAGCCTCCCTCGGCCAGCAAGTCGAACGCGACGAACCATGCCGGCGTGGCCTCGCTGAGCATCCGGACTCGCGAGTCCGCCGGATGGATCCGCTGCTGGAGCGCGCCGAAGTCCAGCCCGTTCTCCGCTACGACGACGATCTCGCCATCGAGCACGACCTGTGACTCGCGCAGACCCCGAAAGGCGGGCAGCAGCTCGGGGAAGTAGCGGGTCATCGGCCGGGCGCCGCGGCTGATCAGCTCGACCTTGTCGCCATCTCTAAAGACAAGGGTGCGGAAGCCGTCCCATTTGGGCTCGTACTCCCAGGTGTCGCCCTTCGGGATGCCGTCCCCTGGCGCGGACAGCATCGGCTCCATGTCGATAGGAATAGGGAGCTTCAAGGCCGGTTATCCCCAAAGTGTCTATATCTTGTGGACATCAGAACGTCGTGCTACTATATCGCCGGCCGATAAACCGGCCCCTGATCTCGACTCCACGCCCCCACCCCAGCCTTGGGAAGCTCGCGCAAGCGGGCTTCCCGCTTTTATGGCACAAAGCGGGCTTAGCCCGCTCTATGGATGAAACCTCTTCAGCAGGTCGCCGACTGTGAGGTTTCCATAATCCTTCACCAGCACCGCTTGCGCGGTCTGCCAGACCGCTCGCGCCGGGGCCGGTCCCTTCTCGCCCAGGTCGATCAGGCGCAGCGCGTCGTAGAGCTGGATGTTGGGCACCTGGCGCAGCTGGTCGGCCATCCACTTGCCCCACTGCAGAACGCTGCCCTCGGAAGGGGACTCGGCCGGCATGGCGTCGGCTTTCTGCTGGGGAACCGTGGACCACGGAGAGCCAGCGGCGGCCGGCTTCTGGACCACTGTTGCGGCGGTGCCTTGCACGGCGCCGGAGGAGGCGAGCTTCGAAGCGACGGCTGTCGCCTTCGCCTCTGCCGCGACGGCGGCCTTGTCGGCAGCCGCGGCCGCCTTCTTGCTGTCATCTTCGGCCTTGGCCTCAGCCTCCTTGGCCTTCGCCTCAGCCTCAGCCCTGGCTGCCTTCAGCGTGCTGAGCCCTTCGCCCGCGATCTGGCTGATCCGGTCGGCAGCGCTCCCGACGTCGCTGCCTCCATCGCCATCGCCGGTGCGCAAGCGCTCGCCAAAGCCTCTGCCCATCGCCCCACCGAGAAGGCTGGGCACGTCCAGGCCAGTCAGACCTTTGATCGCGGTCGTCGACTCGATCATCGCGCGCGTGGCGTTCTTCACGATGTCGGAGGCGCCGTCCGCGCTCATCACCGTCAGGGAGTTGATATGACCCATCGGCTCGGCGGCCGCGCGCACGATGTCCGGCAGCGCCGCGAGGACCGTCTGGATGATGGCCGCCTCGTTGAACTGCTTGTAGGCGTCCGCGCGCATCGCTAGGGCTTTGGCTTCGGCCTCACCCTTGGTCAGCACGATCGCCGCCTCCGCCCCACCTTCCAGCCGAGTGGTTTCGGCGTCGGCCTCCGCGGACGCGATCCGAGCGCGCTTGTCGCCCTCAGCTTTCGCGATCACGGCCTGCGCCTCCGCGGCCGCCGGCTTGACGGTGGACGAGAGCAGCTCCATCTCCTTGCGTTCGGCGGCGAGCTGGGCCAGCTCGGTCTGCTTGCGGACCACCTCCTGCTGGGCCTCTGCCGCCGCGAGAGGTCCGGCCTGGTCGGCACGCGCTTGCGCGGCGGCGACCTGCGTCTTGGTCTCCGCCTCTCGGAGCGACACGTCCCTGGCCGCATTGATCTTGACCTGCTGCGCCTCGGCCTCTCGGACCGCCGCCTCCTGATCCGTCGTGGCCTTGACCATGCGCGCGTCGCGCGTCACGGTGGAAACGCTTTGCTGGCCGAGCAGCTCGATGTAGTTCGACTCGTCGGAGAAGCTCTGGATGGTGAAGGCGTCGATCTGCAGACCGCTGGTCGCGAGGTCGCCTTTCGCCGCGTCCTGCACCTGCTGCAAGAGCTTCTGGCGGTCGCGAATCAGCTCCTCGATGGTCAGCGTGCCGACGATCGAACGCAGCGATCCCTCGAGCACGTTCTTGACTATCGAGTCGACCTGCTCGGGCTTCGCGTCGAGGAAACGCTCGGCTGCGTTGCGCAGCGATTCCACGTCGCGGCCGATCTTGAAGGTGGCCACACCCTGGACCTGGACCTTGATGCCCTGGCTCGTCACCGCGTCGCTCAGCTGCACGTTGATCTGGCGAGCCGTGAGCTTGAGCCTGCCGATGCGGTTGAGGAGGGGCATGACTATCGTGCCGCCACCGACGACGACCTTCACTCCCTTGTCGCCTGGAGTTGAGGTCACGCGACCGCGCTCGTCACGCACCTTGGCGCCTCGCGAGCCGGCCACGATGATCGCTTCGTTGGCGCCGGCTACCTTGTAGCGGCTCGCGACGAAAGCGAGAATCAGGATGAGGATCACCACGACGGTGACGGCGAGGAACGGGCTTGTCGTCACGAAACTAGGCATCGGACCGTGCTCCTTCATTATTTGTGACGGGGCTGAGGGCGACGACGAGGTTGCCGCCGGCGACGGCCACGACCTTTACCGTCCGTCCCGCGGCGATCTCGGAATCGGCTGTGGCGGTCATGTTGTGCGAAGCGCCTGCAAAGCTGATGAGTACCGTGCCGAACTTGTTGGCGGGGATGCCGACCGAGACTCGCCCGGTCGATCCGACCATGTCCTCGAGGCTGAAGGTGTCGGTCGACTCGGCCTGCTTCAAGACCTTGAAGGCGCCGAAGGCTACGCCCGCGCCGAGCAAGCCCGCCACGCTGGCGACCCCGGTGGCGGGGCCAACGCCGAGGCCCATGCTGTGCACTGCGAACAGCCCGCCCGCGCCGAACATGGCGACGAAGCCGAGCAGCAGGGGCGTCGGCGAGACGCCCGCGATGTCGAAGCCGAGGTGGAGCGCGCCGAGCAGGCCGCCGAAGATGTCGTCGACCACCAGCGTCAGCAGCAGAAGGCCGCCTCCCAAGAGGAGGCAGACGCCGAATACGAGGTCAGCCGCGCTCACGCCCGTCCCCTCATGGCCTTGCCGCTCGCATCTTAGGCCGCTGTACGCGCTATCGGAGACACCTGATCAAGGCTTGCACCAGCGCCGCGTGGCGCGGATCCACCTGGGCCGACGGCATCATCTGGTTCATTACGTAGGCGAAGGAGAAGCCGAGCTCCGGGTGGGCGAACGCCACAGAGCCGCCCATGCCGTAGTGGCCCACGGAGCCGGCGCCGGCCATCGGCCGGAACGGGAACGGAAGCTGGAAGCCGGTTCCGTAGTGAGTCTCGTAGCCCAGTACCAGGTCTTCCCCACGCGCCTGTGTCCGGGAAGCCTTGGCGAGCGTCTCGGCGTCGAGCAGACGGATTCCGTCCACATCGCCGATACATGCTGCGTAGATGCGTGAAAGTGCCCTGGCGGTTCCGATCCCATTCGCGGCTGGGACCTCGGCCGCTCGGAACGGGTACTCGTTGAGCGCCGCCAGGGCGCGAGGGTTGGTGAAGGCCTTGTACGCGAGCGTGGTCGTGTCCGCTAGGCGCAGCGCCATCGCGTCGGGCGGGGCGCCGGGGGGCGGCGGAGGCGACGGGATCAGCGGCGCCACCCGCGAGTTCAGCACCTCGGGCAGCCCGATGAAGAACTCCGCCTGAAGCGGCCTCGTGATCCGCTCAGCTATGAGCTTGCCGACGCTCATGCCCGACACGCGCCGGAGGACCTCGCCGGCCAGCCAGCCGTAGGTGATGGCGTGGTAGCCGTGGGCGGTGCCGGGTTCCCACAAGGGACGCTGCGCGGCGAGAGCGTCGACCACGGGAGTCCAGGCGTAGACGTCCTCGAGGGTGACGGGGCGTTCGATCGCCGCGAGGCCGGCCCTGTGGCTGAAAAGCCAGCGCACGGGAATTTTGGACTTGCCTTCGGCGGCGAACTCGGGCCAGTAATCGACCACCGGGGCGTCGAAGTCAAGGCGGCCGTCCTGGGCGAGCGTGTGAGCGGCGATTGCGACAACACCCTTGGTGACGGACAGGACCATCTGCATCGTCTCCGCGGTGTAGGGATCGGTTCCGCCCGGCGCCGTGACCCCGCCCCAGAGATCGACCACGCGGCGGCCGTGGACGTGGACGCAGCACGCGGCGCCGACCTCGCCGTAGCGTTCGAAGTTGGCGGCGAACGCCTCCTGGACCGGTTCGAAACCGGTCTCCACCGAGCCGCCGACGGGGGCCTGGATCACGCCTGAAGCGTACTACCGCCCTCGCTTACCGTAATGCGGGACGTGGGACCGTTCTTGTGGCGGCTGGCCGGGCGGCTGGTGCTGGTACCGACCAGCGCGCTGATCGGCTCGGTGGTGATCTTTTCGGCGCTTCATTTTCTGCCTGGCGATCCCGTGGCTCGCGAGTCACACCAGACCCCGCTCCAGTACGAGCAGGCGATGCATCGCCTGGGTCTGGACTTGCCGCTGCCGGTGCAGTACGTGCGTTTGATGGCGCGGATCGCGAATGGCGACCTGGCCCGGATACTGCAGCCCGAGGCGGCGCTGAGCGGAAAGATCGGCTTTCTTGCCGCGGTGATCGCAGTCGGCCTGGGCGTTGGTATTGGGCTGACCTCGGCGCGAAAGGCCAACACCGCGACCGACCGGATCCTGATCAGCCTTGCTCTCGCCGCTTACTCGGTGCCGAATTTCGTGTGGGCGTTTCTCATGGTCTTTGTCGGCGTCACGGTCCTCTACTACCTGACCGCTGGAGTCTTCTATTACGACCCCAATCCCTGCTGTCAGGGGCTGCAGATATTCATGCCCGCATTTGCGCTCGGCATTCCATTCGCAGGTTACGTCGCTCGTCACACGCGCACGGCGATCCTCGAGGAGCGCCGCCGGGACTATGCGACCACCGCCCGGGCTAAAGGCTTGAACGAGGAGCAGGTCATCCGGGTCCACGTCCTTCGCAACGCCGGCATCATCGTCCTGACCATCGTTGGCCCGGTCGCGACCGCCCTCATCACAGGCTCGCTGGTGATCGAGCAGGCCTTTGCGGTTCCGGGGCTGGGCCATGAGCTGATCCAATCCATCC
>Ga0209588_1000318_pt1 | contig 12640 bp, 10 predicted proteins | sample Rivendell_Oct201_10_FD_188351 | JGI IMG/M metagenome (GOLD analysis project Ga0209588, IMG submission 188351) | Vadose zone soil microbial communities from the Eel River Critical Zone Observatory, Northern California, USA -... | ecosystem: Host-associated > Plants > Roots > Rhizosphere > Soil ...
GCGACGAGGCGAACGGAGAAGCGCGCTCGGTGTCGACGGCAACCACGCGGATCTCGCGCGAGCGGATCGCGCGGAGCAGCCCTGTCAGCGCGGGCATGTCGAAGTGATCTGTCATCACCTCGCGCCACGTCTCGGCGAGGATCGGGAAATCCGGGTACTGGCCGGCTACCTGCAGCAGTCCCGCGCTCCGCATGCGCTGCTGCCACAACGGTGTACGCAGCCCGGGGCGGCGGCGCGGCAGCAGCAGCGAGCGCGCCGCGTTCTCGCGGAACCGTGCCGCGAACAGAGCCGACGCGGGCAGCTGAGCCGAGACCAGCGGCTCGATCTCCTCGGGATCCAGCATCAGCTCATCGAGCGAAGGAGGCGACTCGACCTCCGGCAGGTGCATCGCAATGCCATCGTCAGTCCAGAGGGCGCGCGCATCCACGCCGAGCCGCTCCTGCAGGCGGGCCTCCATCGCGAGCGCGAGGGGGGCGTGGACGCGACCTCCAAACGGAGTGTGGATGCATACGCGCCAGTCGCCCACCTCGTCGCGGAACCTCTCGACCACCACAGTCCTGTCGTCCGGCACCACGCCGGTCGCCGCGGCCTGCTCGTCGAGGTACGCCAGCAGGTTCTTGATCGCCCGGTCGTCGAAACCGGCGCGTTCCCTCAACCGCTTCGCCGCCGCTTCCGGTCCGGCCGCCCGAAGCTCGCGGACCATCTTGCCCAGCGCCGCCCCCAGCTCGACCGGCCGGCTCGGCGTGTCGGCCTTCCAGAACGCGATCTTGCCCGGCTCGCCCGGCGCCGGCGTGACCAGCACCTGCGACGGTGTGATCTCCGCGATCCGCCACGTCGAGGCGCCCAGGACGAACGTCTCGCCCACTCGAGTCTCGTAGACCATCTCTTCGTCCAGCTCGCCAACTCGCCTGCCGTCTTCCACGAGGTTCACGGTGTAAAGCCCCCGATCGGGGATGGTGCCTGGGTTGGTCACGGCCAGCCGCTGAGCGCCGGCGCGGCCGCGCACCTTACCCGCCACGCGATCCCACACGATCCGCGGTCGCAGCTCGGCAAAGTCGTCGGATGGATACCGGCCGCTCAGCATGTCGAGCACCGACTCGAAGGCGCGCGGGCCGAGGTCGCTGTACGGATAGGCGCGCCTGACGACGCGGCCAAGGTCTTCGACACTCCACTCATCCATCGCGCACATCGCCACCACCTGCTGGGCCAGGACGTCGAGCGGCTTGCGCGGCACGACCGTCGATTCGATCCGGCCGTCGAGCATGCCTTCGACCACCGCCGCCGACTCGAGCAGGTCGCCACGAAACTTGGGGATGACCACGCCACGCGAGATCTCGCCAACCGAATGGCCGGCACGTCCTACACGCTGGATGCCCGCGGCCACGCTTGGCGGAGCCTCGACCTGCAGCACGAGGTCGACCGCTCCCATGTCGATGCCAAGCTCGAGCGTCGACGTCGCGACCAGGCCTTTGATAGTCCCCGCCTTGAGCCGATCCTCGATGAGCATGCGCTGCTCACGCGCGATTGATCCGTGATGTGCGAGCACGAGCTCCTCGCCCGCGAGCTCGTTGACCCGCGCGGCGATTCTTTCGGCCAGCCTCCGCGAGTTGACGAAGACGATCGTCGAGCGGTGCTCGCGGATCATCTGCAGGACGCGCGGATAGATCGCGGGCCAGATGCTGTTCGTGGTTTGTCCGCTTTCGTCCTCGACAGCGACCCGTGCCATGTCGTCAACCGGCACCTCGACGCGCACTTCCATCGTCTTCAACCGCCCGGCGTCGACGATGCTCACCTCGCGGTCTGTGCCGCCAAGAAAGCGACCCACTTCCTCCAGCGGGCGCTGCGTCGCGGACAGGCCGATCCGCTGCGGCTCGACCTTCGTCAGCACGCTGAGCCTCTCGAGGCTCAGTGCCAGGTGGCTGCCGCGCTTGGTGGCGGCGACCGAATGGATCTCATCGACGATGAGCCAGCGCACCGAGGCGAGAATTCGCCGCGCGGAGCTTGTGAGAAGGAGGAACAGCGATTCAGGGGTGGTGATCAGGATGTCGGGCGGGTGGCGCTCCATCGAACGGCGCGCATCGGCCGGCGTGTCACCTGTGCGGATGGCGACTGAGATCTCCGGCGCCTTGCCGCCTGCGGCCTCGATATGGTGCCGAAGGCCGACGAGGGGTGAGCGGAGGTTGCGGTCGACGTCGTGGGCTAGCGCCTTAAGCGGAGACACATAAAGGACGCGACAGCGCTCCGCCTCCGCGGGAACTGGCTCGGTGGTCAGCCGGTCGAGGCACCACAGGAAGGCGGCCAGCGTCTTGCCGCTGCCGGTCGGCGCGGCCATGAGGACGTGGCTGCCGGCCGCAACCTCCTGCCAGCCACGTTCCTGCACCTGGGTCGGGCTGTCGAACGAGTCGCGGAACCAGTCCCGCGTGGCCGGCGCGAAGAGGTCGAGCGAGTTCCCCACCACACCCATTTTGACCAATCCCAGGTCCACAAACAAGTGTTCGTTTACAGGCCAAAGCGCAGACTTGGTGAAGGTGGCGCACAAGTACCCCTTCGAAGCGTTCAGCGAGGATGGAAAACGGGCACTTGTCCTTGCGCAGGAGGAGGCCGAGCGCGCGCGACGCGCGTACATCGGCACCGAGCATTTGCTGCTCGGACTGCTCCGCCTGCCAGACGGCTCGGCGCGTCGAGCGCTGGTCAGCCTCGGCGTCGACGAACGGGCGATCCGCAGCGCACTCGAATCCATACCTCGCCCCGACCAACTCCCCGTCGGGCGGATCATTCCGACGTCGCGCGTCAAGCGCGTGATCGAGTCTGCATTTGCCGAGAGCCGGCGCAGGAAGAGCTCTCACGTCGAGAGCGGCCACCTTCTCATGGGGCTAGCAATCGAACGCGAAGGCCTTGCAGCCATTGTCCTCAAGGATCATCGCGTGACCGCCGAAATGGTCATCGCCGTGGTCGAGAGCGAGTTTGCTCCGGAAGAGCCTGGCAGCGACCCTCCCGACCTACGAATTTACGGACCTCCGTGATTCAGCCCGAGCAATTCCGTGAGGTTATGGCCAGCTTTCCCAGCGGCGTCGTCGTCCTGACGGCGTTCGGGCAGGATTCACTTCCGCGCGGTCTGACCGTCAGCGCCTTCTGTGCCGTTTCGCTCAACCCGCCTCTCGCACTCGCGTGCATCGACAAGACGTCCAACACGCTGCCTGCCGTGCAGCACGCCGGCGGCTTCACCGCCAACATCCTGGCCGCCGGTCGGGAGCAGCTGGCGCGCCGCATGGCCACGAAGGTGACCAGCAAATTCGAGGCCATCAACTGGCGCCGTCCGGAAAGCCCCATCGGAGGGCCAATCCTCGAGGACGATGTAGCGGCGTACGTGGTGTGCACACTCCGCGACACGATCGAGGCCGGCGACCACTGGATTCTCATCGGGCTGGTCACCGAGGGCGATCACCGTGCCGGTATCACTCCGATGATCTACAGCCGCCGGGGCTACGACAAGCCCTGATGGCGAAATGTCAGAGCAAGAAAGGGATCAGCCGTTTGGTCCGCCGCATGTAGTCGCGATAGGGAGGGCCGAGGTCGGTCGCCAGCGCCCGCTCTTCGACGCTGATCCGGTACGCATAGCCGGCGGCAGCCACCACGATCGCCGCCAGCGATGCCAGGTTGAGACAGCCCAGAAGAATGCCCACGAGCGTCAACAGGGCTCCGGTGTACGACGGGTGCCGCACCCAGCGGTACGGACCCGCTTGCATGACCTCCTGGCCGGGACGTGTCGCGACGTCGACGGTAAACGACGCACCGAGCACGCGGATCGAATACCAGCGGAAGGCCATTCCCGCGAGCATGAGGGCCAATCCGAAGATGAATAGCGCGGTCCGCCCGCTCTTGATCGCGGCGTCGGGGAACGCGAACGAAAGCGCGATGGCAGCCGTAACGGACGCCCAGACGGAGCCGATCACCGCAATTCTCGAGCCGGAATCTTGTTTGGCCGAGCTGGCGGGCGGGCGGCGCCGGTATCCGATCCACAATTCGGAGCCAAACCAGACGTAAAAGACAACCCAGAACGCGACCACCAGGGTCGTCGAAACTCGCGCGCTGCCAATGAAGAACGCTGGTCCGACGTAGCGATCGACGAGGATCAAGGCGTGGTGAGGCGCTACTGGCGCTTCGCCGGCGTCGCCTGTCGCGCGATCTCTTCGATGGCGTCCAGCCCCTCAGGCCACACTCGCCGCGGCAGGTTGTGGCCCATTCCCTCGAACTCGACCAGCCGCGCGCCCGGCACAGCAGCGGCCACCAGGCGGCCGTTCTCGACCGGCACCAGCACGTCGTCGATTCCGTGAATGACCAGCGTCGGCACACGGAGGGCCTTCAAGCGCTCGAGGCGGCTCTTCGCCGCCAGAATCGCGACGAGCTGCCGTCCGACCCCCGCCGGGTAGTAAGCACGGTCCACCGCGCGCGTCGCCCTCGCGCGTTCGTAAGCCTCATCGAACGGATCGCGAGAGCCCAACAGCGCGTGGTGGAGGGACATCGCCTGCTCGATCCGCTCTTCGCGCGTGGCCGGCGGTCTGGCCATCAAGACGGCGGCCCCCTCTGGTTTGGGTGCGACCTCGTCGTGTCCGCCCGGGCCGGACATGATCGACGTCAGCGAAAGCACTCGATCGGGATGGTTGAGGGCGACCAGCTGCGCGATGAAGCCTCCCATCGACGCCCCGACGACATGCGCGGCGCCGATGCCCAGGTCGTCGAGCAGGCCGACCGCGTCGTCGGCCAGGTCATCGAGCTGGTAAGCCGGCTTCGCGTTGCCGCTGTACGCGGCGGCGATGTCGGCCGGGCCGGCTTCTTCCATCCAGGTCGACAAACCGCAGTCCCGGTTGTCGAAACGGATGACGTGAAAGCCACGATCGGCCAGCTGGGAGCAAAAGTCGTCATCCCAGCCAATCAGCTGCTGGCTCAGCCCTGCGACGAGCAGAAGCGGTTCGGCAGCACGGTCCCCTAAGGTCTCGTACTCGAGCTCCATTCCGTTCGCCTTGGCCCGCGGCACCACCTCATTCTCCTACTCTTAGAGGAAGTGGCCGGAACGCTGCCCGTTCGCTCCGACGTGGACAAGCGTTTTACCTGGCACAGCGAGAGCGTTTTCCCCGACGAGTCGGGATGGGAGCAGGCGGTCGAGACGATCCTCGCCAGGCTGCCCGACCTGGCCGAGTTCAAGGGTCACCTGGGCGACTCACCTGACAATCTGGCCGACTGGTTCGACGCCAGCGAGAGGCTTCAGAGGCTCATGGGCAAGGTGACGGTCTACAGCACGATGGCCTACTCGGTCGACACCGGGAACGAGGCTTCGTTTGCTCGCACGGACCGGGCACGGACGGTCGCCGCCCAGCTCGGTGCCGCAACCTCGTTTGCGCTGCCCGAGATGATCGCGATCGGCTTCCCGAAGCTTCGCGAATGGGTCGCCGGGTCGGCAAGGCTGGCTCACCTCACCCACTATTTCGACCGCGTCGAAAAGCTGCAGAAGAGGATTCGCAGCGCAGAGGTGGAGGAGGTCCTGACACAGGCGTCGGACCCGCTCGCCACTGCACTCTCCGTGCACGGCGTCATGGCCAACACCGACCTGCGCTTCCCGCCGGCCGTTGCCGCCGACGGCACGGAGCATGAGGTAGCTCAAGGGACGATTGCCGCGCTGCTCACAAGCACCGATCGCGATCTGAGGCGGACAGCTTTCGAAAGCTACGCCGACGAGCACCTGGCGATGCAGAACTCGATGGCGGGGAGCCTGGCCGGCGGCGTCAAGCGCGACATCTTCTACGCGCGCGCCAGAGCCTTCACCTCATCCCTGGCCGCATCGCTCGAGCCCAACCACATCCCGGCTGAGGTCTATCGCAACATCATCCAGGCATTTCGCGACAACGTCGGCACGTGGCACCGCTACTGGCGGATCCGCCGCAAGGCGCTGGGACTGGACGTGCTCAAGCCCTACGACACGCGCGCGCAGCTCGGCCTGGCGTCGCTTCAGGTCTCGTATGAGCAGTCCGTCGAGTGGATCGCGGAAGGGGTGAAGCCGCTCGGCGAGGAATACGTGAAGGTACTGCGCCAGGGAGCGCTGGAGGATCGCTGGGTCGACATCTACCCCAACAAGGGCAAGCGCATGGGCGCGTTCTCGACCGGCGTGCCAGGCACGTTCCCCTTCATCTTCATGAGCTACAACGACGACATCTACTCGATGAGCACTCTCGCCCACGAGCTCGGCCATTCGATGCACTCGTACTACGCGCGCCAGACACAGCCATTCATCTATTCGAACTACGGGCTGTTCCAGGCCGAGGTCGCCTCGAACATGCACCAGGCGCTTGTCCGCCGCTACCTGCTCGCCACTCAAACCGACCCGGCGATCCAGCTCGCGGTGATCGAAGAGGCTATGGCGAATTTCTATCGCTACTTCTTCATCATGCCGTCGCTCGCCAGGCTCGAGCTGGAGATGCACGAGCGCGTGGAACGCGGGGCCGCGATCACCGCCGACTACCTCAACAAGCTGATGACCGATCTGATGATGGAGGTCTACGGATCCGAGGTCGAGGTCACCGGGCGCGATCGCGATCGCATCGGCTCCACATGGGCCCAGTTCCATACACACCTGTACAGCAATTTCTATGTCTACCAGTACGCGACCGGAATCGCGGCGGCGGACCACCTGGTCGAGCCCGTCGCAAGCGGCGACCCGAAGGCTGTCGCGTCGTACCTGGCGTTCCTGAAGAGCGCGGGCTCGATGTACCCGCTGGAAGGCCTACGGATGGCCGGGGTCGACATGTTGTCTACCGAACCTGTGAACGCGGCGTTCGCGACGCTGGCGCGAATGGTGAGCCGGCTGGAGGAGCTCGTTAGGTGAGCACGATCCTGTAGACGTTTGTCTCGCGCAGCGTGAAACCCATCCGCGGGTACAGGCGGTTGGCGGCCTCACGCTGAAGGCCTGACTGCAGCTCCACGACTTGCACCCCCTTTTCGCGGGCGACGTCCAGCGCCGCGGCCACCAGCGCCGCTCCGACGCCCTTGCCCCGCGCGGCTTCGTCGACCACCACCTCGTCGAGACGAGCCTTGATCCAGAACGGCGTGGTGTAGACGATCACCGTGGTGGTGCCGACCACCTCCCGTCCATCTTTGGCCAAAAGCAGCGTCACGGCCGGGTCGGCCACCAGCGCTTGAATCCTCTCCATCGTCGGCACAGCCAGCTTGTCGTTGAGCTGGGGCAGCAGGTGCGCCAAGGCGGCATGCACCTCCGCTGTCGCTCCCGTCACCTTTTCGATGCGGACCATCTGGCGAACAGCCTAATGTCGAACACCGTGGCGCAGACAGAGTTCCAACACTTTCGATACGTCCTGGAGAAAGAGCTCCTGCCCGCCATCCATCCCAAACGCATCCCGCTAAAGGTCACAGCCTTCACCGTGCGTGGCGAGCCGGTCGGCTTCCACGAGGCGTTCCGTGGGGCCTATCTCCCGATTCGGGTCGGCGAAGCGTGGGGTCCGCCCTGGGGCACCACGTGGTTCCACGTGAAGGGCCGGGTGCCTGATGAGTGGGCCGGCCAGAAGGTGGTCGCCCTGCTCGATCTTGGGTTCGACGGTCCGATCGGCTTCACGTGCGAAGCGCTGGCCTGGAAGGACGGGCGACCGTGGCGCGGCGTCGATCCCAACCACCGCTGGCTGCCGATCACTGGACCGGTCGTGGACTTCTTCCTGGAGGCCGCCGCCAACCCGAAGGCCACCGAGTCCGGCGCGGAACCCGCGGAGTCGATGATCGCGCTGCGGCAGTCGGATGCTCCGGCGTTCGTCTTCCGGCAGGCCGACCTCGCGATCCAGGACGAGAAGGCGCGCCAGGCTGCACTCGATTACAGGGTCGTGCTGGAGCTGGCCGAAGCGACCTCCTCCCCCAAGTTGATCGCGGCGCTGGAAGCGGGCCAGCCGGCGGACGTCCTGTCGAGGCCGAGCCGATCGACTCACACCGTCACCGCCGTCGGCCACGCCCACATCGACACCGCGTGGCTATGGCCGAAGCGCGAGGCGCGGCGCAAGTGCGCGCGCACCTTCTCCACCGCGCTCGCCCTGATGGACGAGTATCCCGACTACCGATTCGCGTGCTCGCAGCCGGCCCAGTACGCGTGGATGAAGGAGCACTATCCGCACATCTACCGCCGCATCACGGAGAAGGTCGCCGCGCGCCAGTGGGAACCGGTCGGCGCGATGTGGGTCGAGGCCGACTGCAACCTGCCGTCAGGCGAGGCTTTGGTGCGGCAGCTCCTACACGGCAAGCGGTTTTTCATGCGCGAGTTCGGCTACGAGACGAAGGAGCTCTGGCTGCCGGACGTCTTCGGCTACCCCGGCTCGCTGCCCCAGCTCATTGCCGACGCGGGGTGCGACTACTTCCTCACGCAGAAGCTCTCGTGGAACGACACCAACAAGCCGGAGCACCACACCTTTATATGGGAGGGGATCGACGGGACCCGCATCTTCACCCACTTCCCGCCCGCCGACACCTACAACGGCGACTTCAGCGCCGGCGAAATCGTGCGGAGCGTCGAGCACTACAAGGATCGCGAGCGAGTGGATCGCTCGCTCTATCTATTTGGCTGGGGTGACGGGGGTGGCGGACCAGAGCCGGACATGATCGAGGCCGCGCACCGATTGCGCAACGTCGAGGGCGCGCCGCGCGTCGAGCTGGGCACGGCGCGAGCGTTCTTCGAGCATGCGAACGCCGAGGCGAAGAACTTGACCACGTCGGTCGGCGAGCTTTACTTCGAGCTGCATCGCGGGACGTACACGAGCCAGTCGCGCACCAAGCGGTGGAACCGGCTCGCGCAGACCGCTCTGCGCCACGCGGAGATGTGGTCCGTGGCTGCCGGCGGTTACTATCCGTCGACCGAGCTGGAGGCCCTGTGGAAGACTCTTCTGCTCAACCAGTTTCACGACATCCTTCCCGGCTCGAGCATCGATTGGGTATACGAGGATGCGGAGCGCGACCTTGAACAGGTCACGGAACGCGCGTACGACATCGGTGACGCGGCGATGGCGTCAATCGCCGGCGCAGGCGAGCAGCTGGTGGCCTTCAACTCGACCTCACATCCGCGAAGCGAGATAGTCAACCTCGGGGACGAATACGCGCGCATCGCGGCTCCTCCTTGCGGGTGGGCGACTCTCATCGCGCATCCAAGCGAACCTGAAGTCTCGGTCACCGACAACCGAATGGAGAACGAGCTGCTCCGCGTCGAATGGGACGACCGCGCGGTCCTGACCTCGATCTGGGACAAAGAGATAGGGCGCGAGGTCCTGAGCGGACCCGGGAATCTGCTTCAGCTGCACGACGACAACCCTCGAAAGTGGGACGCGTGGGACCTCGACGCCGAGTACCGCGACTCAATCGTGGAAATTAGGTCGATTGAGAAAATTCGCCGGGATGGCGGGCACCGCGGGCTGCTCGCGTTCGGACGCAAGTTCGGCGAGACGATGCTGGTCCAGACCATGACCCTTGACGCCGGCTCACGTGTTCTGCGTTTCGAGACAGGAATCGATTGGCAAGAGCGGCACAAGATGCTGAAGGTCGCGTTCCCCGTGACCGTCAAGTCGCGTGAGGCGACATACGAGATCCAGTTCGGACACGTCCGGCGGCCGACGCATCGGGAGACGAGCCAGGCCAGGGCGATGTTCGAGGTTTGCGCTCAGCGGTGGGCGGACCTGGGCGAGCACGACTACGGCGTCGCGCTGCTCAACGACTGCAAACACGGCTACGACATCCAGGGATCGGTGATGCGGCTCTCCCTCCTCCGCGGACCCACGCATCCTGACCCGACGGCCGACCTCGGCTGGCACCAGTTCACTTACGCACTGATGCCGCATCCCGGCGATTTCCGCCAGGCCGGGGTCATCGAGGCCGCGGAGGACCTCAACTTTCCGCTGGTGCCCGCTCACGGCAACCTGCTCGCCGGCTCGGCCCGATCGCTGGTCGAGATCGACACCCGGCAGGTGATCGTGGAGGCGATCAAACGCGCCGAGGATTCAGACGCGGTCGTGATCCGGCTCTATGAGGCGTGGGGCGGAAGCTGCCGCGCTCGGATCAAGACAACTCTGCCCGCCGAGCGCGCGTGGCTCTGCGATCTGCTGGAGCGCGAGCGCACCGAAGTCGAGGTGCGTAATGGCGAGCTGGTGCTGGACTTGCCGCCGTTCAAGATCCTGACGTTGAAGCTCGCGTAACGCACGCCTGACGTCACACGTGCGGAATTTGGGAGCTCCATAGGCACGTGTGTCACCAAACGTGCGGAATTCGCTTAGAGGAGACGCAGCAACCCGGCGGTCGCGGCTGCGCTGGCGACCACGACCAGGAACGGCGCACGCAGCAGCACAGCGACAACCGCGACACCGATCGCGGCAGCGCGCACGTCCAGCACAAGGTGATTGCCCGTGGAAAAAGTGTTCGTCGCGATCAGCGCGGCGAGCAGCGCCACTGGGACCAGCGGGATCGTTCTTTGCACACGGGTGTCCTGCAAGACGCCGGCAGGCAGGGAAAGGCCCGCGAGCTTGAGCGCGTAGCAGGCTGCGCACGCGACCAGGACGCCGGCCCACATCACCGCCGCGACCTCATCACGCCGAACACGGCGACCAGCACCGCCACGATCAGCAGCGGCACACCCGCCGGCACGAACGGCAAGCACACCAGCGTCACCAAGCCCGCGGCGAGAGCGATCGCCATCGGCTCGCGTGCCCGCAATCGAGGCGCGAGCAAGGCGAGGAATGCGGCGGGCGGCGCCGCATCGAGGCCGAGCACCTTCGGGTCGGGGACCAAGTGGGTGGCAAGAGCCCCGGCGAGGGTGCCCAGGTTCCAGAAAATGAACAGCTCCACGCCCGTGGCCCAGAACGCGAACCTGCTCTCGGCCGGCGATTCCCGCGCTATCGCCATCGCGGTCGTCTCATCGATCACGAAATGCGCGGCCGGCAAGCGACGCGGCCCGCTTCGATCCAGGATCGACGACAGCCTCAAGCCATAGAGCGCATTCCGCGTGCCCAGCAGCGCCGCCGTGGCGGCTCCCGCCCAGACGCTGCCACCGGCGCCCACGACCCCGACCAGAGCGAACTGCGATGCGCCCGTGAACATCAGCGCGGAAAGCGCGGAAGTCTGGAACAGCGAGAGTCCGGCCGCGGTCGAGATCGCACCGAACGACACCGCGTACGCGCCGCTGGCAATCGCGATGCCCAGCGCGTCCCGGATGATTGCCCGCCGGGTGCTGACGGTGCCTACTCCGGCGTCACGTACGCGGCGGTCAGGCCGCCGTCGACCAGGAATGTCGTGCCGTTGACGTAGCTCGACTCGTCGCTGGCCAAAAACAGAGCGGCGTTCGCGATCTCGCGCGCCTTCGCCAGCCGGCCCATCGGCAGATGCACGCGGCGACGCTCGTACGCGCCCGGCGTCGAGGCAAAGAGCCGCATCAGCAGCGGCGTCTCCACTGGGCCCGGGCAGAGCGCGTTGACCCGCACGCCCTGGCGGGCGAACTGCACCGCAAGCTCGCGGCTCATCGAGAGCACCGCTCCCTTGGAGGCCGTGTACGCGATCTGCGAGGTGGCGGCGCCGACCAGCGCCACGAACGACGCGACGTTGATCACCGAACCCCCGCCCGATTCCAGCAGGTGAGGGATGCCGTACTTGCAGCACAGATACACGCCCTTCGCGTTCACCGCCTGCACGCGGTCCCACGCGTCGGGCTCGGTGGTGAGGATCGAGTCGTCGTCTGGTGGCATGATGCCCGCGTTGTTGTAGAGAATGTCGATCCTCCCATAGCGCTTCGCCGTCGCCTCATACATCGCCTGCACGCGCTTGGGGTCGCTGACGTCGGCCTGGAAGAAAAAGGCGTCCTTGCACTCGGCCGCGGTCTTCTCTCCCGCCTCCCGGCCGACGTCTGCCACGCACACCCGCGCTCCTTCGGCCGAGAAGAGCAGCGACGCTTCGCGCCCTATCCCGCCGGCCGCGCCGGTGATCACTGCGACTTTTCCGTCCAGCCTTCCCACGACTTACTGATTCTGACGGTGCTCCCGCGCCCGAGCCACGAAGCGCTCGAACAGAACGCGCGCCCACGGCATGTCGACGGTGAGCTCCTCGGGGTGGCACTGCACCGCGACGATCAGGCCGTCATCGGTCTCGACTCCCTCGACTGTTCCATCCTCGCCGCGCGCACTTTGCTGCAAACCCTCGCCAAGCCTCTTGATCGCCTGGTGATGCAGGCTGTTGACGCGCAACTTGTGCTCGCCCGCCGCACGGCCCAGCTCAGATGACGGGTCGACCTCGATCGCGTGCGCAAGGTGGCTTCGCCCGAGCTCGCGCACCTCGTGTCCCTCGAGATGCTGCACGAGCGTGCCGCCCATGGCCACGTTGATCACCTGCTGCCCGCGGCATATGCCGAGCACCGGGATCTCGCGTTCTCGCGCCTGGTGGAACAGCGAAATCTCTGTCTCGTCCAGCTCGGGGTCGGTTTCCAGGACCTTGTCGTCCCGCACCTCGCCGTAAAAGGACGGATCCACGTCCCAGCCGCCGGGCAAGAGCAGGCCGTCCACAGCTGGAAGCGCCCTGGTTCCCGGGACGAGATCCACCACCTCGGCTCCCGCCGCGATCACCGCCC
>Ga0209588_1000319_pt1 | contig 12640 bp, 14 predicted proteins | sample Rivendell_Oct201_10_FD_188351 | JGI IMG/M metagenome (GOLD analysis project Ga0209588, IMG submission 188351) | Vadose zone soil microbial communities from the Eel River Critical Zone Observatory, Northern California, USA -... | ecosystem: Host-associated > Plants > Roots > Rhizosphere > Soil ...
GCGGCGCCTGGCCTACGCTCGCGGAGTTCCGCGGCCTCGAGCGCAAGCGCTGGTTGCGCTGCGGGCGCTGCGGCATCGGCTGGGAGGTGCCGTGGCTGCGCTGCCCCTTCTGCGCGGAAACGAGTCACGAGAATCTGGGATACTTGGCCCCCGAGGACGGTGAGACGACGCGCAAGGTCGAGGTGTGTGACACGTGTAAGGGATATGTGAAGGCCGAGCCGACGGTGAGCGAGCTCCCTTGGTGGGGCGTGCTGTTGGACGATGTGGCGACGGTCGCCCTCGACGTCGCGGCCCTCGACCGCGGGTACCACCGTCCCGAGCGGCCGGGCTTCGCCCTGGAGGTCAACGTCGTCGCTCGCCGGAGCCGTTCATGGTGGCACTGAACCGGCCGCGCGACGTCTGCCGCGAGCTGCTCGCCGCCCTTGCCGCCTCGGAAGGCCGGCGGAAGCGTCGCAAGCGCGACACAACGCCCGATGCGATCGGGCTCGCGATCAAGCGCGATCTGCTCGACCGCGCCGTCACCGCCGACCCAGACCCGGAGGCGTTCGAGGCATGGCTGCTCGAGCAGTGCGCGGCCGCGGGACCGGCGGAGGGCGGCATGCGCGCGATGGCATTGTCGATCTTCGAGGAGTGGCGCCTGGCCCGGGACGCCGGATCGTTTCGGAATTGGCTGGCCCAAGGCGCGCCGTCGGACGACGCGAGTGGTGAGACTTGAAGGGAGAGACAATGCGCAGCCTACTGTTGGTCAGTGGAATCGTGCTGGCGACCGGGTGCGGAGGACGCAAGGCGCCGGTGGCGTGGGACAAAATCGCCAACTCGGAGGCCGTGAAGATTCTCCGGGACGACCACAGCCCCTACCGCATCATCTATTACGCGCCTGTGGACCTCGCAAAGAAGCCGGCGAGCTGATACGTGCCCGTCAGCGAAGGCCAGGTCTTGGATGCCCTGCGTGTCGTCACGGACCCCGATCTGGGACGCGACATCGTGTCGCTGGGGTTCGTAAAGAACGTCCAGGTTTCGGACGGCACCGTCGGGTTTACCATCGAGCTCACGACGCCCGCCTGCCCGGTGCGCGAGCGCATGCGGCAGGAGGCACGGGAGGCCGTCGCGGCCCTGCCGGGCGTTGGCGGCGTGGACGTCACGATGACCGCGCGAGTCCGTGGATCGCCCGGATCGGCCAAGGAGCGGCTCATCCCGTCCGTGAAGAACGTGATCCCCGTGGCGAGCGGCAAAGGCGGCGTCGGGAAGTCCACCGTGTCCGCCAACCTGGCGCTCGCGCTTGCCGGCACCGGCGCGCGCGTGGGAATCATGGATGCGGATGTGTACGGGCCGACCATCCCCACGCTGATGAACGCACACACACTGCCCAAGCCGACCGTCGAGGGTACGGTGCCGGCCGAGCAGTACGGCGTCAAGATCATTTCGATGGGATTTTTCCTGCGTGAGGACGACGCAATCATCTGGCGCGGGCCGATGCTCCACAAGACAGTGCAGCATTTCCTCGGCAACGTGCTGTGGGGCGAGTTGGACTATCTCATCGTCGACCTGCCTCCCGGCACGGGGGACGTGCAGCTTACGCTGTGCCAGGCGATTCCCCTTACTGGTGCCGTCGTCGTGTCGACGCCGCAGGACGTAGCCCTCAAGGTCGCGCAGAAGGCGATCACGATGTTCAACCAGCTGAACACGCCCGTGCTCGGCATTGTCGAGAACATGGCGTCGTACGTCTGCCCGTGCTGCGGCGCGCGCGATGAGGTGTTTGGCTCGGGCGGCGCCCGCCGCGCCGCCGAGCGCCTCGGCGTGCCGTTTCTGGGCGAGATCCCGCTCGCCACTCAGATTCGAATCAGCTCTGACGCCGGGCGGCCGATCGTACTCGACCCGGCGTCGCCGTACGCCAGGGCGTACCTCGGTGTGGCGGAAACGCTCGCTGCGCAGGTCAGCATCCGGAACATGCAGCGCGAGCTGACGCCCCTCGTTCAGATTCGGTTCTGAGGCGCCGACACGCGAAAACGACGGCCGCGTGCCGAGTCTACCAACGGTCTGCCTTGCCGGCGTCAGGGACGAAGAGGCTTCGGCCAAAGCGCGCTGTCCCGAATCCTCCGATGAGACGCTGAGTCTCCGCGGCCACGAAAAACTCCGCGAGGGCCCGACCCCCTTGCACGTTGATGCGAGGGGCATTCTTTGAATTGAGCTCGAGCACGTGGTAGACGTTGTAGAGCAGGGAATCCCCTTCGACCATGGGGAGGAGCGCGACTTTGTCGCGCCACGCCAGATACGTGGCGTCGTCGCTCAGCGTATAGGCGTTCTTCTCGCTCGCCAGTTGCAGGGTCGCCCCCATTCCCTGACCTGACTCGACGTACCAACCGCCCGGCGGGGGCGGTGTGATGTGGGCTCGCTTCCACAAGCTCAGCTCTTTTTGGTGAGTCCCCGATTTATCGCCCCGCGAGACAAACGGCGCCTGATGTCCCGCGATATGCTCGAACGCCGTGACGGCGTCGCTCAAGCCGCGCACGCCGGCCGGATCAGCCGGCGGACCCGCGATCAGAAACCGATTGTGCATCACGAGCCGGCGCCGGACAAAGTAGCCGGAGTCGGTGAGCGTCCGCTCGGCCTCGGGGGCGTGCGAGAGGACCAAGTCCGCGTCGCCGCGCCGGCCCATCTCGAGTGCCTGGCCGCTGCCGACGGCGATGACTTTGACATGGTATCCGGTCTGTCGCTCGAATAGGGGCAGCAGCGAATCGAGCAGGCCGGCGTCGCGGGTCGAGGTCGTGGTCGCGAGGAGGATGTCGTGTTGCTGAAGCAGGGTGGTCGGTCTGGCCGTGACCAGCAGCGCAAGCACCGCCAACATCGCTGTGCCACCGAGCCGTCGCGTGGAGGCGCGCATCACCACCGCACCTGCATCTGGATTACGCCGCGGTTGTTATTCACCTGGACAGCTTGTTCACGGAAGATCTCGTAGTCCGCGATCACCTTGAAGGTGTCCCCGCGGATGAAGTACTGCACGCCGACCAGGTATCCGGTGGAGCGGTCGGTTCCTATTCTATCGCTCGGATCGTACTGTTCCATCCGGCCGACCACCTGGAACTGTCGAGGGACCAGCTGGTACGCCGCGAGCACGTACCAACCTGTGGTGTTGAAATCCGCTGCCCTGTGGTGCGCGCGGATGAATTCGGCTCGAGCGGTCCATCGCCCCGTCCGGTACATCGCCTGGGCATCGTCGATCGTGCTGTCACCGTAACCGGCAGCGGCGCCGCCCACATCCAACCCCCGAACCGGCGTCACCACCGCTCGGGCGAAGTAGGCCATATGGTTGTCCGGGTTGTTGGCGCGATTCGGTCCTTCTCCGTCGACGATCGCCGCTTGCAGTGTCAGCCGTGGGATGTGCCAGTCCACCTGCACGCCGATGTCGCGCCGGGCGACGTTGACGATACGCGAGCGCTCCGTTGTCTCGAGCGTCGTCGAGCTGAGCAATGATTCCAGAGACAGGGGGACGCGAAATTGCCCTACCGTTCCGCCCCACTGCTCATGACTCAGCCTGACGAAGAGGTCTGTGGCCGAGAGCGTAAGCGGGGAGGTTAGCGGCGTCGCCGGCGCGCCGATGGTGCGGAGCTCAACCTGGGCACGGTACGACGCCCACGGGGTGATCGCGCCCTCGAGGGCGAAGCGGGCGCGGCGCAGAAAGAAGGAAGCGGAGTCGCCGAGACTCTGGAACCGCGGCTGCAGGTACCCCGTCACCTTCGGAGATGTCGACGCCGAGTCCCGCGCTTGCGCACCAAGGGATGGTGCGAGACAGCTGAGAATGATCATTCCCTGGAGGACTCGCGCTGCCGGCACAGAGGGCCGCATGCGGTAACCTTACGTGGCCAGCATATGGAGCCCGAGCACCCGCTCCATCTGGCGCAGTCGGTTCGAGCAGGTGCGATAACTCCAGCCGACCGCTTGGCCGGCGGCCCGGATCGTGCCCGCAGTCTCCACGGCGGTCAGGAAGTGGAGCGACCTCGGGCACATGAGAAACTCCCCGTCCCAGTCGAGCCACACTTTGTGTCCCGCCGTGAGATGAGAGCCAAGGGAAACGGTCTTCGCTGTCATGGGGGACTCTCACCTTTCTTTCTGGTCCAAGCTAGTGGCAAGAGGCCAACCCTGGCATGGATCGCCAGCCACCGCTCGCCAACCGGGTCCCGTCCCTACGGCGTGAGACGATGGACCAACTTGACGACAAAGGCCCCATCGAGGGGGCGAGCCAGAGCCCGGGTGTCCGGAAAGCGAAACCGGGAGAGCGGCTCAGTCGAGTACCCGGAGTTCCACACCACGAACACATCGTCCCCGATCACCGGGATCCAGTGAAACCGCACATTGAAATCGACACGCTCGCTCGCGTTGTCATACTGTACGAACGCGAGCAGACTGGCGCGGGTATCGAAATCGTACTCAAACCGGTTTGCGGACAGCACCGTGGTGAACGCTCCGGCCGGTAGGTCTGCCCTGGTCCGGATCAGATCGCTGCTCACGATGACGTGACCACCGCCGCGCCACGCCGCGCTGAGCTTGAGATCGGTGCTGTGACCGCCGTAGAACTGGCCCCAGTTTGCGAATGCCCCGAAGCTCAAGGGATGGCCGGCGTTCATGAAGTACTGCAGCTCGTAGCGCGACCACCAGTAGCGGCCCGGCGGGATCACCACGCGCGCGAAGATGTCGAAGGTATCCGTGGGGGCATCCATCAACCGTTGGAAGTTGACTTCGAAGTGATCGCCGTTCTGTCGGTCGCCCCCAAACACTCGCCACTCGAACCACGCCGTCTGCCAGTCGGCACTCCGAAAGAGTGAACCGTTTTGGTTTGCGATGACATCCCAGCTCGGAATGGGAAACGTGAAGTCGAGCTGTCGGATTCCCAGTACTCCCGGCCGCGGCATGAAGTCCACGTGCCCCGTCGTCTCCCAGATTCCCGTGCGGCGGACGAAGCCCAGCGGCGTGGCGAAGCCCGCGTCGATGCGGTAGAGCGAGACGAAATTGTCGAACAGATCGTTCGGGTTGTCGGTCGAGATCCGCCACGCGAGCGGCGTCCCGGGCACTCCCGGCCTCTGGCTGCCCGCGATCCAGATCTTGGGCTCCACGTTCGTTCCATGGACGACGAGCGGCAGGTCGATGTCGAGTCCGCCCGCACGCTGGACGCCTCGGCCGCCGAGTCCGGCGTGCAGCGTCCCCATGGCACCGATGTAGGAGCGATCGAAAAGGTCGTGCTGAACGCGCACGACGGCGTCATTAGCGTCGTCCGCACCGCCGGTTTGTGCGTCCAGAAGGCCAACCTTCCACCGCCCGAGCTGCCCGTAGATCCGCCCGCCTGCGATGATCGGCACGGGCGCGCCGCTTGTGTCGAGGCCGATGCGGCGTGAGTAGAACAGCTGCGCCCGGCCCGGCGTCCCCAGACCAAAGATCCCGCTCGATTCGAGGAAGAACTGGCGCTTTTCGGGAAAGAAGACAGGAAAGCGACTGAGGTTGATGACTTGCTGGTCGGCTTCTACTTGCGCGAAGTCGGTGTTGACGGTGACGTCCGCTGTCAATGTCGGCGTGATGCCAAGCTTGGCGTCGACCCCGGCCTTCCCGTTCAGGTAACCGCCGCGCGTCTCCCGACCGACGCTGTCGTGCTCGGCCTCTACGGCCCGCCCGAGTACATACGGGTACAGCTCGAGATCGTGGGGACGACGCAGATCTCCGAGATCGGTGATCGTTCCTTCATTGTTCAGACGATAAAATCCCTGTGCCCGGCCGTACGAGCGCCACAGGTCTTCCTCGTTCTTCCGTCGAATGAAGCGCCGGACATTGAACCCGAACTTCGTGTCGCGCACGGCGCGAAACCGCAAAGCGAGCAGCGGGATGCGGAACTCAGCGGTCCATCCAGCACTGTCGCGCGAGACGGCGACCGCCCAGATGCCGTTCCAGTTCTCGTTCAAGTCGTCGACGCCCGAGAACTGCGCGTCCCACAAGGCGCCGTTCGGATTCGTGGCGAACATGAAGGCGCTGTGCCGGTCGTCGAAGCTGTCGATCAGGAGCCGGACGTTATCGTCGCTCGACAGATCGGCGTCACGCCGCAGCTGGCTGGCCCGCACGCCGCCCATGTTGGAGTCGGAGCAGCGCACGGCGATGTAGAGCGCGTCGGCGTCATGCGCCACCTTGACGACCGTGCGCTCCGTCGCGGGGGATCCCTCGAGTGGTTCGCGTTGGCGAAAGTCGTCGATCGAGTCTGCCGTCGCCCAGAACGGTTCGTCGAGCCTGCCGTCGAGCCTCACCGTGGCGCGGATCGCCGTGGCTCGAATCGTCGTCCGTTGTGTCGCGGCCGCCGTGGTCATCAGACAACTGCCCGCCACAAGGCTGATCAGCGCGGTCTTCGCCACCGAGGCTTAGGCCGGGGTCGGCACGCGCTGCGGGTTCCAGGTATGACGCTCGCTTTTGGCATGCTGCAGCCACTCATACAAGGCGTCATAGAGGAGAAAACCGCGGGGCAGTAGCTCCGCGTCGTCTGCGTACAGGCGCGATAGGCCAAGGGAGATCGCGAGCAATCCGGCGGATTGCGGCGCGAGGTCCAACCTGTCCGTGTCGGCCCCACGGACGATGACGGCAAGCTCGTGGAGGGCCGGATCCGCCAATCCGTACTTCTGCAGAAAGGCATCGAAGCTGCAACGGGGCCCGTCATGGGACAGCTCCACGCCCTCTACGTCATAGGGCGTGGCGTTGAGTTCCACGGCACGGGCGCGGACGACCGCGGGCGGTGCAAAGAGGAACTCCGCCTCGGGATCAATGAATCGCTTGATCAGCCACGGGCATGCGACACGGTCGATCTTTGGATGCTCGCGGGTAATCCATCGCATAGAACCCTCGCAAGTGTATCATCCAACATATGAAGCAAGCGCTCACCTCGACAGGGAACCAACGCCCATGAACGTTCGCGCCATTCTCGTGACCCTCCTCATCGCAAGTCACCTTCCGGCTGTTGGTGTGGGCCAAGCGCCACTCGGCGCGCCCTGGGACTCCGTCGGGCGAATTCTCCAAACGTCTGGCTCTGCCACCGGGGGCTACTACCGCTACAGTTGGCCCCGCCGCGACGTCACGCTGCGGATCGGTGACGTCACCGTCTCGCCGGCGCTTGCCCTGGGCGCCTGGGCCGGGTTCAGCGGCGACGCCGCCGACGCCACGATGATGGGCGATCTCGTACTGACGAGCGGAGAAGTCAAGCCGGTGCTGGCGGAGCTCACGCGGCAGCGAATCGCCGTGACCGCAATTCACAACCACTTGGTCGGGGAGGAGCCGAAGATCACCTACGTCCACTTCCACGCGGAGGGCAACGCGCTGGAGCTGGCCAGTCGGCTCGACCGCGTCCTCGCGCTGACGGGCGCCCCGCGCCCGGTGGTAGCTGCGGCGCCGCAGCCCGTCACGATCGATACCGCACTCGTGTTCACCACGCTCGGGCTGCGGGGCAGGGCGCAAGCCGCGGTCGCCCAACTGTCCGTCGTCCTGGTTCCGGGAACGGTGACGATGCACGGCCGGACCGTCACGCCCGCGCTCGGCTACGGTACGCCTATCAATATTCAAGTCCTCAGCCCGGATCGAGCCGTCGCCAGTGGTGACTTCACGATCCTCGCGGCCAAGGTGGCGCCGGTGTTCGATGCGCTGACGGCTCACGGCATCACTGCGACGGCGCTTCATAGTCATCTCGTCGGTGCGGAGCCGACACTCTACTACATGCATTTCTGGGCGGACGGACCGCTCACCGAGGTTCTGCGGGGGCTGAGGGCTGCGCTCGACGCAGCGCGGTAGTGGAGTGACGTGGGCCGACTGGACTCGCTAACGTTGGGTCCGCCGCCACCCTAGCTCAGTGGTAGAGCTCTTGGCACCACCACTGGGACCACGTTGCGCAACCGCCGACGGTGCATCAACGAGGCCGGCCAGCCCCGTCAATGCGGCGAGGCTGGCCCAGCCGAACCGGGAGCGCATCACGACCGCTGGATCGTTGCGATCTGGAGCGCGTGCGCGCCGCCCGCACGGAATGCCTTCCCCTTCACGGTTACGCGCTGCTCGGCGAACTCCTTCAGGCGTCCGTTCTGAGCGTCGCCGGGCATGGCGGCGCTTGTAGGAATGTAGAGCGTGCCGTCGTCCGTGAGGATGGCGAGCGGGATGCCGCGGTCGGCGCACACCTGCGCGCACATGCGGTGGTCGTTGCCAGTCAAACCCTGCCCGAACTTGCAGCTCACGTCCACCACGACACCACTGATCGTCACTTCCTTGCTCTGCGGCGGGGCGCCCATGCCTTGGCCGCGGGCCTGGGCCGGGGCGGCGAGCAACGCGAGAGCCAGGAACCCGGCTCCGGGAATGGTGCGTGCAGTGCCTGCGTTCATCGTGTCCTCCTTGAGTGAGAGATCCTGCGAGGTGCCTCCGGGAGTTATTGTCGCGCGAGCTCAACTCGTTACAGTCGGCGAGCAGTTAGACTCTGGTGTGCCTGCTACCGGAGCCCCATGACCACGCCGCGTGAGCCCCCGGAGCGCTGCGACGCCATCCGGCGGCGCGATCCGGCCGCGCTCGAAGCGGCAGCACGGGAGAACATCGGACCGCTGTTGCGTGGCGCGCGGGCCGCCGGCCTGAGTGGAGGGGATGCGTACGACGCGGTGCAGGAGGCCCTGCTCGTATTCGTGGAGAAAGCCGACCGCTACGACGGTCGTGCCAGCGTGCGCACCTGGTTATTCGGAATCCTGTTCAACAAGATCGCCGAGCGGAGGCGCGCCGTCGCCCGCGAAGAGCCGGTGGACGACATCGACGCAGTGGTTGACGCACGGTTCGACGCACGCGGCCAATGGATCAAGCCGCCGCGAGCGCCGGACGCCGAGCTGGCGGCCGGGCAGGCCATGAAGATGCTGGAGGAGTGCCTCGATCAACTGCCCGAACGCCGGCGCGCCGCCTTCGTGTTGCGCGAGGTGGAGCAGTTGGACGTTGACGAAGTGTGTAACGTGCTCGACGTGAGCCGCAATAATCTCGGAGTCCTGTTGTTCCGGGCGCGAAACGCGCTGCGGGAGTGCCTGGAATCGAAAGGCATAGAAGGGAGCGCTGATGTTGCGTTGTAGAGAGGTCGTCGAACTCCTGGCCACGGATGGCTGGCGCACGGCGCCGCTGACGCGCCGCGTCGCGCTCGGCCTCCACTTGATGATGTGCCGGCACTGCCGGGCCTACCGGCGCGCGCTGCGCCGTATGGGCGCCGCGACCCGTACGCTATACCGGACCGTTACGGCCGACGCGCGGCAGGTAGAGCGCTTGCTCGCCGCCGTGCGCCGCATGTCCACTCGGTAGCAAGATGCGGGGGCAGCCCTTGGCCGCCCCAGCGCACGTTGCTCAGCTAGTCGTTGTCTTCACTGAGCAGGTGGAAGACCGTCCTGTTTGCGTTTCCAGGGGGAGCAGGCGGTGCCTCGCGGTTCCAGAAATCCACGAACCCCATCGAGGCCGTGACCCCCTCGAACACCGCAGGGGGCGTTCCCACCAGGTCGTAGCTCACGACGAGTATGCCCCTGCTCCCGAGTAGGAGATTTGGAGAACCGCGAGGCCAGCCCGGATGTTGGCGCGAATGCCGATGTTGCTCGGGGCGTCGCTATATATTCCCAAGCGCGCATGAAACTCTCATTCGTCAGACTCATCGCCACGCTGCTGCTAGGCGGCCAGATGTTGCCCGTCGGCCTGCCGCTGCTGTGTGACCAGGTCCAACGAGCAACACCGGCCGACTGCGACCAGCAGATGGCGTCCCACACGGCTGGGCCGATCGTCGCTGCGACGACCCACGCTACCCCGTGCGCTAATTCACCATTCTGCGCGACGGCGTCATCCGCGGTAGTCGCACTTGGCGAAACAGTTCCCGTTTTCGCCAGAGAATCTCATCTCGTAGTCTTCGGCCTCCCGACGTTCGTTCCGGCCGATCCGCAACCGCCGCTCCCTCCGCCGCCCCAAGCCTAGCCTCGCCCAGGAGTAGTGTGCCCTAACGCGCCGCGAACTGCGGCGCGGGCTCCGGCGCATTCAGCCGGAAAAGTGTTCGGCGAGGAGAGGTATGCAATTCCGACAACTGATCTTGACAGCACTCGCGCTCACGATGGCGGGCGCGTCCCCTGCGCGCGCGCAGGACTCGGCTCTCCAATCACTGGTCGCGGAAGCGCTCGCCCGGAACCCGACGATTGCGCAGCGGCAGGCAGCCGTGCGAGCGGCGACACTGCGAATCCGGCCGGCCGGCACATTGCCCGACCCAATGCTGTCGCTCGGCGTGATGGACTTGGAGTTGCCGCACTTCGACTTCAACCGGAGCGAATTCACCGAAGTCGACGTCGAGCTGAGCCAGGAGATCCCGTGGCCCGGCAGCCTGGGCGCACGGTCGGCGGTGGCGCGGGCCGCTGCCAACGGTGCGCGCGCGGAGGAGAACGTCATGCGACGGGAGGTGACGGTCGCGGTAGCGGCGGCGTATTACCGCCTGCAGTACACCACGACTGCCTTGGAGACCATCCACCGGCAGCGCCAGCTGCTGGAAGCCGCGGTGCAACTGAGCACGACCCGTTACGCCACCGGTATGGCACCGCAAAGCGATCCGCTGCAGGCGAAGCTCGCTCGCGATCGGCTGCAATTGGAGGAGTACGCGTTGGAAAGCGAGCGAGTCGCAGCGCTTGCGGCGGTAAATGCATTGCGAAGACGCGCGCCCCGAGACTCCGTGCCGGTCACCGCGATTGACCCCGCGGCGGTGCGGAGTGTCGCAACGGCAGTGTCTCCCACGGACTCTCTCGTCGCTTTGGCTCTCGCAGCGCACCCGCGACTCGTCGCGCAGCGCGCCGTGGTAGACCAGGCCACGCGCACGATTCAGGTCGAGCGGCTGGGAGCGCGTCCCGACTTTACGCTCTCGGCGCGCTATGGGTACAGGCCCGTCGCGCTCGGCTTCAACTTTCCGGACTTCTTCTCCGCCTTCGTGAGCGTTCGTCTCCCAATCTGGGCGTGGCGCAAGCAGAACCGCCTCGCCGACGCCGCGCGCGCGGATTCCACCGCAGCAGCCGCCGCCTTGCAGGACGCGGAGCTGCAGCTCAGTCGCGACGTTGCTGAAGCCGCTGCTCGAGTCGAGGCGTTACACCAGCGTCTTGTGCTCCTCGTGGATGGCGTTTTGCCCAGTGCGCGGGGCACGGTCGAATCGGTCCTGAGGAGCTATCAGGTCGGCCGCGCCGAATTCCTGACCCTGCTCTCGGTCGAAGACGCCCGCTACCGAGCCGAGCTCGAGGCGGCCCAAGTGGCGGTGGAATATCAGGCTCAACTCGTCAAGCTGCGGCAGTTGACCGCAGAGGAGTCCCGGCCATGAAACACACAATCGTTGTCCTATTCGGTGGCCTGCTTGCGTTGGGAGCCTGCCGCAAGAAGAACACGCCGGATCAATCGATGGCCGACATGCCGGGCATGTCCGGCGCGTCGCAGGCAGCCGATACGAGCGGTGTGCGCATCGATCGGGGAGAGGCAGGGCGACTCGGCATCACGTTCGCCCGGGCGAGCGACCGCGCCATCACAACCTCAGTGCGCGCGGTAGGCGTGCTCAAGTACGCCGAGCCGCGACAGGCCTACGTCAACGCGCGCGTCAACGGCTGGGTAGAAAAGCTGTACGCGGATTACGTTGGCAAGAGCGTCACAGCAGGGGAGCCCTTGCTCGCGCTCTACTCGCCCGATCTTGTCAGCGCGCAAGAGGAGTATCTCCTCGCGCGTCGGCTGCGGGATGACACGCTCGCGGCGAGCGCCCGTCGTCGGCTCACACTGTGGGACATTCCACCTGATCAAATCGACAGTCTGGAGGCGCGGGGCACCGTCGCTCGGACGCTCACGCTACGGGCACCGAGGTCCGGCGAAATCGCGGAGAAGAACGTCATCGATGGTCAGGCAGTGCAGGCGGGGACGAATCTCTTTCTGATCGCCGACCGGAGCGAGCTGTGGGTGGACGTCGCGATCTTCGAACAGGATGCGGCGGCGGTGCGCGTCGGCACCCCGGCCACCATCATCGTCGACGCGCTTCCAGGGCGGACATTCCTAGGCCGCGTGACGTTTATCTATCCCCAGCTCGATGAGAAGACTCGCACGCTCACGGCGCGCGTCGAAGTCGCCAATGGTGCGGGTGCTTTACGGCCGGGGATGTTCGCGACTGCGCAGCTCTCACGCGCCGGACGACGCGCCGTCAGCGTCCCGCTCACGGCGGTGTTGCCGACCGGTACGAAGGACCTGGTGTTCGTCAATCGCGGTGACGGCCGATTCGTGCCGCGAGAAATACGCGTGGGCGCGCGCGGTGATTCTTTGGTGGAAATCGCACAGGGCCTCAAGCCTGGCGACGAGGTCGTAGCGTCAGCGACGTACCTGCTCGATTCGGAGTCAAACCTCGCCGCAGCGATTCAGGGACTCATGCTGCAGATGGGCATGGGACTCAACATGGGCGGGATGGAAACCGGGAAACGGGATACGGGAACCGGGATGCGTGAGATGCCGGGGATGGACACGTCCAGGAGACGGCCATGATCGAAAAAGTGATTGCGTGGTCCATCCGACGACGCGAGCTCGTCGCGCTCGGCGCGATTTTCGTCCTTGTGGCAGGTCTGTGGTTGCTGCGCAC
>Ga0209588_1000320_pt1 | contig 12630 bp, 12 predicted proteins | sample Rivendell_Oct201_10_FD_188351 | JGI IMG/M metagenome (GOLD analysis project Ga0209588, IMG submission 188351) | Vadose zone soil microbial communities from the Eel River Critical Zone Observatory, Northern California, USA -... | ecosystem: Host-associated > Plants > Roots > Rhizosphere > Soil ...
AGTTTGTTCTCACTGAAGGGACCTGAGTTGTAATGGGTGGGAACTGACGCACGGCCGTGCCCATCCGCGGGTGGCGGCCTTATCACGTTCAAAAACTCCGTAGTTGCAGTGCCGCTCCAGCCCCTCCCGATTGTTCTGCTCGCGCAGGCCGCTGCGCTCTCGGCCGCCAGGTTCGCGCGCGCGATTGTCGGGAAGTTTCTACTCGAAGATCGCATTACACCCCCCTGAGCCTCGAACGGCGTATGTTGCGCCCACCAACCCAGGAGGTTCACATGGCGACGTACATCACACTACTGAAGTTCACAGAGCAAGGCCTCAAGACGATCAAGGAGGGCCCCAGCCGGCTCGAGAAGGCCAAGCAACTCGCCCGCTCGATGGGGGCCGAGATCAAGTCGTTCCACCTCCTGCAGGGTCGCTACGACGCCGTCGTCTTCGCGGACGCGCCGAGCGCCGAAGTCGTCGCCAAGTTCTCGCTGGCCATCGGCTCTCTGGGCAACGTCCACACCGAGACTCTGCGCGCGTTCACCGAGGACGAGTACCGCAAGATCGTCTCCGCACTGCCGTGAGCCCAATCGGGGCCGGCGACTTATGGCCTGGCGGCCACGCATGGTTCCCTCCATTGCCGTCGAAGGCCAAGTTGTGTGGGCCGCCCGGTGACCGGGTCTCGCTCCTAGCTCAGGAGCGGGGCACCGTTGGGTCCGGAAGATTCCCTCTCTCGGGGCCATAGGCGGGCAAGGTTGTGAGCCGCTCGTCCTCCACCGGGCCACCGACCGCAAAATGGTAGAAGCTCTGCCAGTCGCGGGAGACGATGCCGAAGACCTCGTGAACCGGATCGTCGAAATAGCAGCCGATGCCGGTCGATCGAATACCTGCCTCCTCTGCTTCGAGATACAGCACTTGACCAACCATCCCAGCTTCCCAGAACAGATTCCGATAAAAGGCCGCACCGTAGGTAACGAGGCTGTCCCTATAGTCGGCGATCATTCCCAGGCTGAAGGCTCCGTCTCCGGCGATGGACTGGCCGCACGAAACGCTCGCTGCAAGGGCGCGACAGTCACCTTCTTTGAGAAGGTAGAGGTGGAGCCCCGGCGGGCAGGTGGGCGGCCGCTGCCAAAGAAAGTCGCGTCGCATGACGGCCCGGAGCGTCTCGAGCTTGTCCGGATCGCGAGCCAGCGCGTAGAGCCCGGGCGGTAGCCCCCGGACGCGATGTACAAACAAACCTAGGTGGATGCGCGGCTTCCAGGGGATTGCGTCCCAGGGCATCGACCGCCGGTCGCGGGTCGGCACAAGACGGGCGAGCATCCGAAAGAACGTCTCCGCCGAGATCGAGGTTGTGCCATCCATGCTCACGGCGCTCCTGCGTCCGAGGATCACTTTCTCGGCGCTCAGCGACCCAGCCCGTACGGGGGCGCCGAAGAGCTCCTCCTCGGAGGCGAACCGCGAGAAGTCTTCATTCGTCGGAGTCTTACTTTGCCGGCAGGTGGCCCGAACGACCTCCTCGATAACGGGCCAGTCGACGCCGTGCGCGGGACTGAGTGCGTTGGCCTTGCCATACCAAGTGCCCGCTTCCGACTGGCGCAAAGTTTCTTCCAGTAGGCCATGCGAAACGCCCGAAGGTCCATCCAGTCCTGCGGGCGTTACGAGTGCGATGAGATCCGGATGCTCGCGCTCGGCGTGCCCGTAGTCGGCATCGCGGCCGAGCCCGAGGAGCTGGGCCATACCGGTATCGCTAGCGCCGCTGAAGAGGAACAACCGCCAGCCCAGTGCGGCGGCTGAGATGCGCATCGTCGCTAGTGCATGCCCAACGTCGTGCTGGCAATAACGAAAGGCGCGCTCGCCGTACTTCCATGCCTCCCGCCAGTGAATGGACGACAGCCCCACGAGGAACGAGCTTTGGGGAAACGCGGCCATCAACGCCGACCAAACCGTGAGGTCGAGGTCTGCACGCCGCTCGAGGCCGTGTTCTTTGGGGGCATAGTGATAGATGGCCGGACGACCGTGAACGCCGCCGAGAGCCGGCAGGACCGCATAGCCTTCGGTCGGGTGGAGGTTTCCACTCGACGGATTGGCGCGTAGGGACCAAGTGGTGCCCTGAAACCGTTTCCACCTGGTCAGGGAAAGGGTATAGCGGAAGAAGAGCGAGAGCGAGTCGATCGACAGCGGCATCGGCGCCACGCTGCCGAGGACGTAGAGCTGCCAGTAGGGCAGCGTTCGCCTGGTATCGGCGAGCGGGAGCCGAACCAGCAGCGCACCTTCGTATCGTCGGAATGGGTCGGGCTGCGTCGCCCAGTCCAAGTACCCGAGAGATGCGGAGAAGCGATGGTAGTGGTGCTTGGTCCGCTCGTGGTAGGCAACAACGACTTCTTCGGGAGTGACATCACGCTCGAGGAGCTTCTTGCCAGGTAATTCCGGGCTACGGGAGCCCGCTGGCATCACCGGAAGATGGAGTGAATGGCTCACGAGCGTCTCCGCATGCTCAGGTGTAGCGCTCAAGTAACTACATGCCCGTGCCTCCGCGCATCCCCGCGCCCGGAGCTTCCGTCTCCCCCTTCGGGTGTGCCGCAATCATGGCCTCGGTCGTGAGCATCAGCGCGGCGACGGAGGCCGCATTGACGAGTGCAGTGCGTACAACCTTTGTCGGGTCGATGATGCCGGCCTTGACGAGGTCCTCGTACGCACCGGTCGCGGCGTTGAAGCCAAATGCGCTCTCCTTGGACTCCTTCACCTTGTTCACCACGATGCTGCCCTCGGCACCGCTGTTCTCGGCGATCTGACGCAGCGGCTCCTCGAGCGCCCGGCGGATGATGGCAATGCCGAACATCTCGCCGCCGTCGACCTCAACCTTGTCCAGCGCCTTGAGGCAGCGGATGTAGGCAACGCCGCCGCCGGGGAGGATGCCTTCCTCGACCGCCGCGCGGGTAGCGTGGAGAGCGTCCTCGACGCGCGCCTTCTTCTCCTTCATTTCGGTCTCGGTGGCCGCGCCGATGTTGATCACCGCCACGCCGCCGACGAGCTTCGCGAGCCGCTCCTGCAGCTTCTCGCGGTCGTAGTCCGAGGTGCTTTCGTCGATTTGCGTGCGAAGCTGCTTCACGCGACCTCGGATGTCCTCCTTGTTTCCAGCGCCGTCGATGAGCGTGGTGTCGTCTTTGTCGATGGTGATGCGCTTGGCGTGCCCGAGCTCCTTGAGGGTCACGGTCTCGAGCTTGATTCCCATCTCCTCGGCGATGAGCTTGGCGCCGGTGAGGATGGCGATGTCCTCCAGCATGGCCTTGCGGCGATCACCGAAGCCAGGTGCCTTTACCGCCGCCACCTTCAGGGTGCCGCGCAGTTTGTTGACCACCAGTGTCGCGAGCGCCTCATTTTCGACGTCCTCGGCGATGATCAGCAGCGGCTTGGCCGAATGGGCCACCTCCTCCAGCAGCGGCAGCAAGTCCTTCATGTTCGAGATCTTCTTCTCATGGATGAGGACGTAGGCATCCTCGAGCACCACTTCCATCCGCTCCAGGTCTGTCAAAAAGTAGGGCGAAAGGTAGCCGCGGTCGAACCGCATGCCCTCGACCACGTCCAGCGTGGTTTCGAGGCCCTTGGCCTCCTCGACGGTGATTACGCCTTCCTTGCCCACCTTCTCCATCGCCTCGGCGATGATGTTGCCAATGGTGGCATCCCCGTTGGCGGAGATGGTGCCGACCTGGGTGATTTCCTTGGGGTCCTTGGTCGGCCTGGACATTCTCTTAAGCTCGTCGGTCACCCTGGTCACGCCCTTTTCGATGCCCCGCTTGATCTCCATCGGGTTGTGGCCGGCGGCCACCAGCTTGATGCCCTCGCGGTAGATGGCCTGCGCGAGCAACGTGGCAGTGGTCGTTCCATCGCCGGCGACTTCGGAGGTCCTGGAGGCCACCTCCTTGACCATCTGTGCACCCATGTTCTCGAATCCGTTCTCGAGCTCGATCTCCTTCGCCACCGTCACGCCATCCTTGGTGATGGTCGGCGAGCCGAACGACTTCTCGAGCACGACATTGCGGCCCCTGGGCCCGAGCGTAACCTTGACGGTGTCAGCAAGGGTGTTGACTCCGCGAAGGATCGCCTCGCGCGCCTGAACATCAAATAGAATGTCTTTGGACATTGGCTGTTCCTTTCTCTACTTCTCGATCACGCCGAGGATATCGTCCTCGCGGAGCATGAGGTGCTCCTCGCCGTCAATCTTGACCTCGTTTCCGGCGTACTTGATGAACAGCACGCGGTCGCCCGGCTTGATGTCCAGCGGCCGCACCTTGCCGTCCTCGAGCACCTTGCCGTTGCCTACGGCGACCACTCGGCCCTCCAACGGCTTTTCCTTGGCAGTATCGGGAATGATGATGCCGCCCTTGGTCTTCTCCTCCTCCGAAATGCGCTTCAGGATGATGCGGTCCTGCAGGGGACGAATCTTCATCGTAGTCTCCTTCATCGATGTGTCGCAGGCCCGCCTTCGAGCTGATGCCCTCCGGCGGGCGAATTCACTAGGGGTGGGCGATTCTGAGCCAATGGATGGGTTTCATTAGAGAGGCGCATTGACGAGTCCGCCGTCGCTGGAACGGACCTTTGCGACTTTGCTGTCGCGGTGCTCCGGCTTAGCGGCAGAATTCCAGCCATGTCGCCGATGATGTTCACCAGCTCCGTATTCGAAGGAACCACAATCTTCGCGTTCGCGGAAAGCGCGGTTTCCACCGCGATGAGTCTCCGAAGCAGCTGCGCGTTGCCAACGAAGTATTTGTCCGCCGCCTCATTTACCAGCTGGATGGCTTGCGCTTCGCCTTCCGCTTCGAGGATTTTCGCCTGCCTGGTCCCTTCGGCCTTCTTGATCTCCGCTCTTCGCGCGCCGTCTGCGATCGTTTCCGTGGCCGTCGCAAAATCGATTGCCGCAACCTTTTCGTTCTCGGCTTTCACAACCTTGTTCATCGTCTCCTGGACATCCTGAGGGGGATCGATCTCCTTCAATTCCGTCCTGACAATCTCGATCCCCCAGTGCGTCGTTTCGTCCCGCATGGTTTTCTGCAGCTCGCTGTTTATCTTTCCTCGTTCACTGTTCGCGGACTTGAGGGTTAGCGTGCCAATGATGTTACGCAAGGTTGTTCTGGCAAGGTTGACGATCTGGTACTGGTAGTTAAATACGTTGTACTGAGAATTTTTTACGCTCTCTTCGTCGCTCTTGACTTTGAAATAAACCTGGGCGTCAACCCGTGCATTGAGCTTGTCGTTGGTGATAATTTCCTGCGGCTCCGCGTTCACCATCACCTCGGTGATGTTGACAAGAAACATTCGGTCGATCACAGGGATTATCCAATTGAAACCAGGCATCGCCAAACGCCGATATTTCCCAAGCCGCTCCACCAAGCCCCTGCCGGTAGGTCTAACCACCTTGATCCCGGCAAAATAAAGCAACGCAATGAGAACGAGACAACCAGTGATCCAATACATGACGTGCTCTCTTTCTATTTAACTCTCCGATTCGGGTTGCGAAGACTCCGACCGCCAGCCGAGCCAGCGGGGCGCACGGAGGCGCGAGCTCTCCACTCCGACGCCGACCAGCCATCCTGTCCCTCGCTACGCGGTGCCCTTCTCTTCCCCAAAGGCCGCCTTCGCCTTTTCTGCGACCTTGATCGAGATCCTTTTCGGCTGGTGTTCGGGCTTCTTCGGAATCTGGAGGGTCAGCACGCCATCCTTCAACTCGGCGTTGACGTGCTCACCGTCAACTCCGTCGGGTAGCGTGAAGGCGCGGGTGAAGCTTCCGAACGTCCGCTCGTCGGCAAAGAAGTTCTCGCCCTCGTGGCGTTCTTCTTGATCGCGGAGGCCGTTCACGGTCAGCAGATTTCCGGTCAGGCTCACTTCGATGTTCTTCTCCTCCACCCCGGGAAGATCTGCTCTGAAAATGAAGGCGTCCTTTGTCTCCTTTACTTCGAATTGTGGAGCGAAGGCTGGCAAGGGGCGGGAGACAAACGGTATAAACGGGGTCATCTCCCGATACGGATCCCAGCCGGTCGGATCCCGCACGACCTGAAGCGGATCGAGCTGTGAAAGATGGGCCAGCTCGGGGGATGTTCTACGAACAATGTAGGTCATGGGGCTCTCCTCAATAATTGGTTTTCTCCTGTGAGAAGTCAGCACCCGGCTCCGCACATCCGCTCTTCTACGCCCCAACCAGTCTTTCGACTATAAGGAAGTTTCGGCTTGATGCGTCGTAAAAAACGACGCTTGGCTTTGGGGGGGGGTCGCGGTAAGGAGTGCTCGAACCAAAAAGTGGCGATGACCGATATGGGCAGTCAGCCTACGAAAGCCTTACTCCAACGAGGGGCGAGGCGAAGATGGCGCTCTTAGCTAGTGACTCTGCGATAGTCCGCGGTCGAGCGCGGGCTCTCCTCCCATTCGCGTTCCCGCTCGAGCGCTCGGGCGACGGAACGCGAAGCACGGTCGGCTGCGCAATCTAGAGCGACGAACAGGTCGGCGTCCGTGTGCTCCACCCGCACGCTTCTGGGCCTCAAGCCCACGTCGATTTGGCACCGCTTGTCGACGTCGCCGCGGTAGCCGTTCGTGTCTGAGAATCGAAGGAGCACGCGATCGATCCGTTCCCCGAAGCGACCCAGCGCGAAACCGAGCCGGCGTTCCACTCGGGTTCGCACGACCCTGGTCACCTCAATGTTTCGCCCTCGAATGTAAATCTTCATCTCGTCCTCTGCCGAGCAACCCAAAGGCACGTCCGCCGGCATGCTTCCGCTGGCATCCTGTCTTTACACCCCAGTCTCTATAAGCCCCGGCCCATCCGTCGACTATTAGGAAGTTTGAGGATGAGTTGTAGCAAAAGGCGACGTATCGTTGTGGCATGGAATGGCTCAACTACCACCACCACCTTTACTTTTGGGGTCGTCGCGAAGGAGGGAAGCATTGTGCGGGCGAGCAAGGAGCTCCGCCTGGCGCACCCTCCATTCGCGCATCGTCCTCCAGACCAGCTCAGTTTGGCCCAAAAAAAAGGGGCGGCTGTTCGCCGCCCCAAACCAGCTCATCAAACTCAGGTACTACGCCCGAGCGACGATCTGCTGAATGGTCGAGTTGCAAACCTCATAGGTCTGAAGTTGCGGAGTTCCCTCAACCACCTTGGCCAGGGCCTTCAACACTTCTGGATAGCCTGCGCGGTTGAACGCGTCGGCCTTCTCTTGCGATTCCCAGAAACTGATTGAGTAGGCGTCAGTTTGATTTGGAGCCAAGAAAGCGACCTCGTCCTGGAAACCCTGCTGCTTTCGAAGCAAGGGAATGACTTCCTTCTCGAGTGTCTGGGTAAACTGCATGCCGCTATTGGGCTTGAGCTGGATATGAACATTTTGAGCAAACATTTCGGCCTCCTCAAGGGTCTGTACTGGCTAAGGTTTTTGGGAGTTTCGGGAAGTCTGACTTAGTCCAGAGGACCCGAGGGGGTGAGCGCAATGCCCAGCTCTCGGTTTACTAGCATAACCACAAGAAGAACAATGACAAGAAAAAATATTCCCACGCGTTATGGCGGACGCCGTTTTTGATTCGATTTCGGAAGGAAAGACATCCTGTTCAGCGAAAGATTTGTCGACGGGCGGTATCACAGACTGCAATGACTGCCGGGTGCTTTAAATTTCTATCAACTGAGATGGCGTAGAAGGACTGGTGAACGGCTGTCAGACGTCCTACCAGCTTCACGTCATAGACACGCTGAAATTCGGCTTCAAAGGCTGTGGGCACCGGAAAAATACCCGCTTCTTTTTGCCCGAAGACATACATCAAAGCGCTGTCATCGAATTCGGCCACGATGAGCGGTCGTATTTGCCGCGAATCAAGCCACTTCTCCAAGGAACGCCGCAGCGTGGTGTGCGCACCGGGGAGCAGACAAGGTGCGCCATCGAGCGAGTCGGGGAAGCGGCGGCGGTGGGCGGCAGCAAGCCGTCCCTTGGCCAGAAAACTCGTGCCGCTTTTGCCGAGGAGGTGATTGTACGCCCGGACCTTGACGGCAGGAGCCATCGGGCGGTCTGCAAGCACCAAATCCAATTCTTGCACGGCCAGCTCGCCTAGAAAATCCTCAACCGTGCTGTCCTCGCGGCAGATCAGTCGAACCGGCTGGCCCAGATGGAACGCCGGCTCCAGGAGCCGGTGGACGAGAAGCTTCGGAAGGACGTCAGCGACGCCCACAACGAATCGCGTCGGTCGGGTCGCCGGCCTTCCCTGCAGGGTATCGATCAGTTCCTGGCCAACCGAGAAGATCTCTTCCGCATAGCGGAACACCATCACCCCGGTGTCGGTCAGAACCAAGTTCCGCCCGGCGCGAGCAAACAGTTTCTCTCCCAGAGCATCTTCCAGCTGGTGGATTTGGGTGCTGAGGGTTGGCTGTGCCACGCGAAGCTCCGCGCTCGCGCGGGCCAGACCTCCTTCACTGGCGACGACCCAGAAGTAACGCAGGTGGTGATAGTTGAGCCGTTCCATCTGCGAACGATACTTCGCTTTTAGAAAAGGGTTAGTCAGATATTTCGGCATTTGCTAGTTGATGCTGAAAGCGCTATAGAGGGAAAGCAACCGGTTATAGTTGGTTTTTGACGCACTCAACCCGAACTTGCGAAGAAAAATGCGCCAGGAAAGGGTTAGCCGGGATGACCGAAGCGGTCCAGCAGCTTGCAAAGCGAATGCGTTCGGCATTCAGCTCGATGCCTCGGCGCCACAGTTATCCCGTGGTAGGGGCCGCTCTCGCGCTAGTAACGCCCGCTTGCATCCTGATCGCGCGCTTTGTGATGACTGGCGCGGTTTCTCCGGGGCTGTGGATTCTTGACGACCTCGCCACGAAGTACGCCAGCCAGGTTTACCTGACGCTCTCGACGCTGGTGCTCGCTCTGATCGGGCTCATGATAGGGGTGAAGATCGATCGCCTCAGAAAACTTTCGATCACCGATCCACTGACGGGGCTGTTCAACCGTCGTCACCTGAGCGAGCGTTTGGAAGAGGAGGTGGGTCGGCGCTCTCGCTATGGCACCTCCTTCTCCTTGGTCGCTTTTGACCTCGATGGCTTGAAGTTGATCAACGACAGCTTCGGACACAAGGCGGGAGACCGTGCGTTACTTGCAGTCGCCGAAAGCATTTCTAAAAATGTGAGAGCTGGCGACATCGCGGCGCGTGTCGGAGGTGATGAGTTCGTGGTCATTCTGCCCCAGGCGGCAGGCACCGACGCAAATGTCCTCGCCCAGCGGATCGCCGCGGCGCTGGCGAAACGGCATGGTGCATGGCGCTATCCACTGTCAGTCTCCATTGGCGTTACCGATGTCATTCGGGCAAAAGAGGCGCGAAGCGAGGATCTTCTTGTTGCGGTCGACGCCGCGCTTTACCAAGCGAAGATGGCCGGAGGCGGTCGGGCCGTCGTTGCCCTATCCAACTACGCGGCACGGAAAGACGCCATCTTCGCATTTTCCCCACGCCCCGGGACTGCTGGGCGCGGATAGGGGCCAAGGAGCTTCAAAATGAATCCCCATTTGGCGCGTCTTCGGTCCGCTTCCAATGAAACCCACAGCGGGCTCAAAGTTGAACTCACTGTCAATGGTAACCGTGGTGGGATTCTTCCCCAAGGTGTCGATCGGTTCGAGAACGAGGGCGGTGCAACCCGAGCACCACGCCGAGGCGCTGAGAAGGCGATTCGGGTGGCGGCGGGGGAGTACCGGAGGCAGCTGCTGTGTACTCAGATCCCCATTTCGGCAGTGATGGAACGCAGGGTTGTCTGCGTTGAACCAAAGCTCAGCGTCGAAGCGCTCACTGCGCTTTTTCTAGAGCGTGGACTGAGCGGAGCTCCGGTTATCGACGGGGACGGCAAGCCGATCGGCATGGTCTCGACAAGCGACGTGTTGCGTGAGGTGCAGGACCGCGGAGACGTCGAAGAGCGCGTGTCAGCTCGCGGGCGGAAATGGCGGAGCCTCGGAATTGGCCTTGCCACTGGCTTCCACGTCACCTCCATCGCGCGTGCAACCGTAGGCGAGATCATGACGCCGCTCCCTATCACGTTGCCCGAAACTGCTTCACTCGCACAAGCGGTAGCCCTGATCGCAATGAAGGGACTGCACCGTATTCCTATCGTGGGCTCCGACGGCAAAGTGATTGGAATTGTTTGCGCTGTCGACGCAATGTGTTGGCTGGCGCGACAGGAGGGTTGGCCGCCGGATTTGCTCGCCACGCTCCAAGGCAACTGAGGTTTTAGCAGCGCAAATACAAATCGGCCCAATTCTCACAAACTCATTGACATCGTTCAGCCGATGGCGCGGTCCGACTATTGGCGAGATACAACCAGGAAAATCCGAATTGCCAATCTTCGCTGACACTGCCTACACTTTCATGGGAGATGAATGGATGGACGCCTTTTTTACCGGTAAAAAGAAGAAGCGAAGCTGTTCGACATGTGAGCAGGAAACAGACCACTGGGAGCTCACCAATAAATCGACAGAGTGGCGTCCTCTCGGACATCAGGACAGCACTGGGATGCAATGCTCGAATTCAATCAAGTGCAAAAATCACCCCAGCAGGTCAGCCACTCAATTCGCGCACAAGGGACAAACACCTGTCTGCGAAGACTGCGTACCCACGTCCGCTGGAGACCAAGGGGGAAGAAGCTCACTAAGGCGATAGGCTCTTATAAGTTCCATCCGCCTGACCAGAAATCACGAGCAGTTGCGATCAGGTTTTTCCGCTGAACATCGCCCTTGCCACTTCCAAGAGCTTCTCAACGTCCTGAGAGCTCAGGCGCCGGCTTCGACAGTAATCCGAGAGTGGCCACAGCAAGTCGGGCGGGCTGCTCGGTTTCTTGTCGATTCCCGAAAAGAGCTCCGACAGAGGAACATCCAAAGCATCGGCCAGGGCCGCCAAGGTCTTCACGCGAGCTACGCGCTCGCCGCGCTCGATCATCGAAAGAAACGAGACGCTGATCCGCGCCTGGTGTGCCAGTCTTTCCAGCGTCCATCGCTCCGCTCGTTGGGTTCGCAACTCGCGAATGCGCTGGCCCAGTCGTTTTCCTATTTCCGACATGTTGCCTCAGTGATAATGGTTCGGCATGCCAATGCCCTGAAACAGTCCAAGGCGCGTTCGGCAAGCTTGAGAAAGGTGAAGAGGTGGGCGTGTCCATCGTTTCTTCCGCTCGTCACCTCGACCTGGCGCGGCTGCATCCGCTTGAATCATCAGCCGGGCATGCTCTTGCCGAAACCTGCGTGCTCTCCAGGTGAAGCGCAATCCTATACGCGTACAGATAGTTCCTCCCGACCAATGCGCCGGTCAACACCGCGCAACGAAAGAGCGCGGCAGAGAGGAGGACACGACGGTGGCCCCGAACTCAAGCAGTACCAACACCGAAGGGAGTGCCTGTGCAGCGGGTGTTCAAGTGTTGTTCTATCGGCGAGCCATGGTTTGGTTTGCGCCACTTGTGCCGCTCGACTCTCGAAGGGAATCTCGGTAAGAACTCCACATCCTGCTCGATCCCGCCGACGATGGAATCGGCGGAATCGCCGGTCGCGCTCAACGCTCCCCGATGAACGCTGGCTTTTGGTAAAAGGGAGACCGCGCGCGTAGGAGGCACCTCGAATTGCGCAAATGCAGAGCGAAGCGTCAACCGCCAGTGACGGCCGATCGACTGCGAGGTCCGAAGGGCCTACAGCCCCGTCGGGCGCCGTCGAGACGCACAGCGATCGATCGAGATCCTGAAGAAGATGCTGACAACCTCGCCGCCGCAGTCCGAGTGGACGCAGATGCCGAGTCAGCCCAAATGACCGAAGGGTCAGAGACGGGGGCTCCCTCCGCTCTGGATGACACTCTGACCTTGATGAGCGAGCCATCGGAACCCTTCGATGACGCGTCAAGCCTCATCGCTGAAAAGGAGTTTCAACGTTCCGCAATCGAGAGCGCCGCGACGCCGACAGATCCTCACTTACTACCCAGCGTCGGCGACGAGCCCATTGTCGACAGCCCTCCCCGGGAGGGGCCCAACGAAGAAGAGGTCGGCCTGAGCGATCCGATGAGCCTCTATTTTCGCAAGATGGGCGCGATATCGCTCCTCACTCGCGAGGGTGAGATCATGGCCGCCAAAGGTCTCGAGCAAGGAAACCAGGAGGTCCTCAGCGCGCTGGTCGCTTGCAGACCTGCAATACGGAAAATCGCCGAGCTCGGGAACAAGCTCCGAGCAGGAATTCTGCGTCCCCGCGACCTGGTGAACAAGGGACCGGATGAGACCGAGGTCATGAAGATTGGTGCGCCCCGCCCCGATAGTCGGTTGATTGATCGAAGGGATGAAATCTGCAGTCACATAGATCGACTGTGCCTCTACTCGAGGCGCGTCCAAGCACTGCAGGAGAAGCTCCGCGGGACCAGCAATCTCTCATCGCAGCACAGGGCAAGGGACCACCGCGAAATCGCCGCCTTGCGCATGAGCATGCTCCACTCAGTTCAAGATCTTCGACTCAGCAGTGAGTCGATCGACGACATCATCTCCAGCCTGCGCGCGCTGGTTACCCGCGTGGATAAGGCGGAGGCAGAGCTTCAGAGGCACGCCGTCTTCCTGGGCATCTTGATGGCAAAGATGACGGAACTCGAGGAAGCCGGCCGGGCTGGGAGCTCCCTCGTCAA
>Ga0209588_1000321_pt1 | contig 12601 bp, 17 predicted proteins | sample Rivendell_Oct201_10_FD_188351 | JGI IMG/M metagenome (GOLD analysis project Ga0209588, IMG submission 188351) | Vadose zone soil microbial communities from the Eel River Critical Zone Observatory, Northern California, USA -... | ecosystem: Host-associated > Plants > Roots > Rhizosphere > Soil ...
GTCAGGCGAGGCCTCGGCGTCGTAGTTGTCGTGCCAGTTCCACCACTTGTACGGCTGGGTCTGGGGGTAACCCTCTGGCGAGTCCTCCCAAGTCTCCTGACGGCCGAGCGGCGTGATGTCGAGGTAGCTCCAGGTGGTCCCCATCGCCTCGTCGCCGCGGTTGTTGATGAAGTATGTGCGGAACACCCGCTCGCCGTTGCGGAAGAACACGTTGTGGCCGTGCCATTCATCGACGCCGAAGTCCGCGTCGAAGCCGTCGGTGATGGTGTACCAGGGCATCCCCCAGCCCATCCGCGCCTTGAGGCGCGCGATGTCCGCCTGCGACGCGCGTGAGGCGTAGGCGAGGGTGGTGTCGCGGGCGTTCAGATGGGCCAGGTGGGTGACCTGATCGGCGCCCAGGGAGCAGCCGCGGCAGGCATGCTCGGGCCAGCCGAACACCCCGGGCTCGAAGAAGGCGCGATAGACGATCAACTGACGGCGGCCCTCGAACAAATCGAGCAGGCTTACCTTGCCCTTGGGTCCGTCGAACTCGTACTTCTTGTCCACAGCCAGCCAAGGCATCCGCCGGCGTTCGGCGGCCAGCGCGTCACGGGAGCGGGTCAAGGCCTTCTCCTTCACGAGGAGCTGCTGGCGCGCAGCCTCCCACTCCTGCTGTGACACGATCGGGGGTGTGTTCATCGCGAGATGTCCTTTCCCGCGTTCCTTGTCTCTCTCCTTGCTTGTTGCCATCTCATTTCTCCTTTGTTTTCTGAAGCAGACCGAGACGATTCGCTCTGAAAAATTTTCTGAACTTGCCGATCCACACCGCCAGAATTCCTCCCGCGGATCCGGCTCCGGCGACCATTAATGCTGTGCTTGCGATGCATGCTGGGCACATATGTCCCTCCTCTGAACTTCTATTCGAGTTTTGATCGGAGCCACTCTGCACGTGTCCCGGTCATGTGGGCCGCGCGGGTCTGGTCCACGTCGGTCACATCGAGCCGCAACGAAACGGGCCGCTCGGCCCGCAGGGCGCGTAGCGCTTCCGGATTGCGCGCCGTGGCGTAGACCTTGCGCTCCCGAATCCATTCGTTTCTCGATACGACTTGGGGGTTGTTGGTCATGAGGAGACTTTAGCGGCGGGCATCGAACGATGGGAGTTACAAGTGTGACGGGATTCCGATGGACTCGCTGATCACTGCCAGGTGGTGGCAAAGGCTACTGCAACTGGCTTCGCGAGAAGAGTTGCAGTCTCCGCCAGCGTCGGCTTTGTGGGACTGACGGGGTCTCGTCTGGTTGGGTGCTTTTTCTGTCGCTCGGGATCACGTTCAGGGCGGCTGCTTCGTCTTCTGATTATGCCGCGAGCGCCCTCGGAAGAAACTCGAACCGACCAACATTTGGTTTTTCTCAGGACACGCCCGCATCCATCTCGAAGTCCGAAAGACATTGAAATAGGATGGATCGTAAGTCCGCTAGGCACTTATTGCATGAAATCAACTCTGAAGAAGTAATCCGTCTCGATCGGTTGGCCATTCCAGAGTGCGGGCTCATACCGACGCGCTTCAAGGGAATTGAGGGTCGCGTCATTCATACGCGAAAGCTTCTTCAAGGCACGACAATTCCGGACTCGCCCTTTGGTGTCGATAATGCACTTCGCCACAATTGTCCCTTGGACGTTCTCGAGCAGCCCCGCACCGGTGTATTTCGGATCTTTGCCCGCGATCAGTTTGGGCGCGGAAAAGAATCCCGCCTCGTAGAATAACTGCACGCGCCCCTCCTGTAATGAGAGGAGCGGCCTCGAGGCTAGGTCAGGTTTGCTCCTTGCTGGACCGGACAAGTTAGCCTGCAGAAACAAAACCAGCTGCAGGCTTGGGCGTGTTACTTGGTTTGGAATACCCCAATTTTTCGCTTTGCTCTGTATACACGCATCAAAGGACTGAACTGCCGTCGGCAGCGTGGATAGCCACCGCGCACGTGACTGGGCTTCTTGCGGCGGAGAATTGCTGCGAGGCAAAAATAGTGTCGCTTGACCAACCCAACTGAGGGATGGATCCGATAAACGAAGGCATTGTTCGATTTCCTGCCGATGTGCCTCTGCAATCTCGCGGACCTTCTCGATGTCTTGCGCCATGTGCGCTGGATCAGGCGCCGGGAATACGGCCGGTGGAGCGTGGGCACAGGCTGTCACCAAGATTCCAACTCCTACGTTCAGCCAGTAGCTTCGCATTTCGCGGAAGTACCATAGGTTTCCGAGCGACCCAAGGCTCGTCAGCTTCCGTCGACTCAGCCCTTCGCCCTCTTAATCCCCACCTCGGCGCCCTTCGTCCGTTGGCTGATTCGCAGCGCTTCCTGAGCGGCGGTGCCCTCATAAACCACTTTGCCACCCAGTGTGACGACGTAGATGACGTCGGCGCGAGTGCTCACGGGCGGCAGGCTAGCGCATTGGTTTGACACCGCGGCGACCTTTGCGGTCATGTTGCCCGGCATGAAGAACTACGCACAAGCACGGTTCGATCGAGAAGAAGCATTGAGGCTAAAGAGAGCAGCTCGAGCGCAGAAGGAAGGGGACCTCACCCAGGTTCAGCATCTCACCGCAAATCCCTATTCGGCTTGACCGACCCCTGGCCCCACACCATCGAACGAGCAAGTACTCCGTCGCGTTGAGAATCTGAAGCTGATCCACCATCGAGTGAGAAGAACCAGAAGAACCTGGAGTCTAGACAAGCAAAGAGCCCCAGAGGTTTTCTGGGCTGGAATGTGTGCGGAATTCCGTTGGGCGAGGCCAAAGGTGCGGGTCCTAGGCCGCGAGCTTGGCCTGCCGGAAGAATTGGTCACCCGACACCCATTCCCCGGCCCCGGTCTGGCGGTTTCGGGTGGTTGGCGAAGTGACTGCAACCAGCGCACAGAGGAAAGATGCGATTAGTTGAGCACGACTCCTGGTTGCCGTTTGCATCGCAGATGCGATACATTTCAGCCATGAAGACCTCTACCTTGCCACCTCTCCGCGTCGAGCCTCGACTTCGCAGCGCGGCCGAACGTCTGCTTCGCGCCGGTGAGACCCTCTCCTCTTTCATTCTTGATGCCATCCAGGAGCGGATACGAAGCCGCGCAATCGAGGAAGAGTTCGTCAAGCGCGGCCTTGCCTCCAGGGAGAGGGCCCGCCGCTCTGGCAAGTACGCACCCGCTGCCTCAGTCGTCGAGGGGCTGCGGCAGCGGCTTAAGCGTGCTCGCGCCGCCGCGGCGCGCAAGTCGGCCAAAAAGCGACGAAGGGCGCGGTGAGCTACCGCGTTCGCTTCACGGCAGAGGCGAAACACGATCTCGATCAGCTGTACGACTTTCTGCTTGAAAGGGATCTGGACGCCGCGGAAGAGGCGCTGAAGCCGATTGAAGACGCGGTCGCGATGCTTCAGAAGTTTCCTTTTGCATGTCGGAAGGCGTCCGAGGGAAGGTACGGCCCACTGCTTCGAGAACTCGTCGTCCCATTTGGGAGCGCCGGCTATGTCGTTCTGTTCGAGATCAGCGGACCTCACGCAGTCACCATTCTCGCGGTGCGCCACCAGCGAGAGAGCGACTACTACTGAGTCATGGGAGTGGTCCCGCTACGGCTGTTGCGGCCAAGTAAACCCTCGAGCCAACCGGGCCGAGGGTTTCGGAATCGCAGGGCGCAAACCTCAAAACTGCATCAGCCGAATGCATCACTTTGCTGATGCACTCAGCTGAGCCTTTAACCTTTGATTTGAGAGCGGGAAAAGGGATTTGAAACCGATCGAGGCGATAGAAAACCTTTGGCAGGACGCGCCGTTGCCATCCATCGCCTCGATTTCATTCGGGACACAACCCCGTTTCGTTCCCTCCTGTACCCTCGATTGTACTTAGAAACCGCGCTGGAGGGTGACATAGAGGTGACACGTCGGAGTGGAGCTTCGGCCCTCAGAGGAATGTCCATCCAGCAGCGGTCGACAGCTGTCCCCACCCCGCACAGAAAAATTGAAGCCGGCGGCATTCCGCCGTGCTGTCGGGTCGGCGTGTGGCGAGTTCACGTAGAGAGCTGAGTCGTCGCTACGACCGGTCGCATTCTCGGAGTCTATCCAGCAGGGTTGGGGCGCATCGGGCCATGTCCCTGAGTTAGATTTTGTCCGCCCTGTGGCGGCGTCCGTCGATGCCTTGGTACTCCAAGGCGGTTCGGCCTGCGGCGTCGCGCACGACATGACCGGCGACACCGAATTCGACCACACGGAACTCCAGCGGCGCGTCGAAAATCAACTCGGCGTCGGGCATGCCCCGCATCCTCGCGTCGAGCCGGTCTCCGGAACGAACCAGCCGGAACGTGGTTGCGTCCTCCCGGTCGCGTTCGAGCACGGGAAACAACTTGTTGTTCGATCGGTACTCGCCTTCCAGCTCCGGGAAAAGGTGCACCGCCTCGGGAGGGTTCGACCTGCGCTTGCGTAAAGCGAGCTCGAACCTCATGCGCGCGCCGCTCCTGCCGCGCACCTTGGCGGATGCGGGCTGGACGATCAGCGATTTCCGTATGAGCCGATCAGTTTCGTTGCGGTCGTCGCCAGCGAAATAAAGCTGCGTCGCAAGGGGCTCGTATCGTTTCGCGTGGACGAAGAAATGGATGTGCTTGGCGCGTTGCGCGTACTGGCCGGGCACAATGGTGTCGAAGGCGTAGCTGCCGCCGCTTCCAGCCTGCAGCAGCACGCGCAGATGGTAGGGCGAGTCGTCCTGGCCGCGCCTGGTGATGTCGTAGTGGCCGGCTGCATTTGCCTGCCACACTTCGATCAGAGCGCCTTCGAGCGGCTGGCATCGATCCGCACCGATGATCCGACCCTCGACCGCGAGCGGTTCTCCAACATCGCCGGGGTCGCTCAGCGATACGCGCCGAGGGGCGTTCGGTCGGAAGAAGGGGCCCAGTTCCACGCCGTCCGTCGGCGAGCAACCGCGCTCTTCGGCGCGAGCCAACCGAAACGCTGGCAGAGCGAGCAATGCGCCAGTGAGGAACTCCCGTCGGGGCAGCATCGGAATGAAGGCTGTCAGATCGCTCCGGCAACGGCAAGTGGGCCACCCGCCGTTCGTCGTAAAAGGGGCATCCCGCTTTCGCGCTGCAAGAACCAGATTGCAGACCTGTCGTTGGCCAAAACTCGATCGCGAGACTGGACGAGGAGTTGGCCCGGAGCGACGTTGGCGCAATGTCCCTCCTTCTCCCTCTACTGGGCGCTCTGCGCGCCGCAGTCAGGACCCACAGGAATCTGGCGCTTGAGAACCTGGCGCTCAGACAGCAACTCGCCCTGCTGCGCCGCCGGTCGACGCGACCACGGTTCGGGTCGCTGGATCGCGCCTTCTGGGTCTTGCTCGCGGGTGAATGCGTGAAGGCTTCTTGCCGCGCGCCATCAGTCGAGCCACGTCCACGCCCACAGCAGCTGCGATTGCTTCGAGCGTCACCAACTGCGGCTCTCGGTCCCTTCGCTCGATCGGGCTACTGGCGTCCCGGCCGAGCCCGGCGGCTTCCGCGAGCTGTTTCTGAGACCATCCCCTTCAAGCAGGCCTACGGCATCTCACCGGGACGGTGGCGAGAAATCCAGATTTGAGGATGCGGGTGCCACGCAAACCTTAAACCCTCGCTGATCCCCCTGAACACTTACCCGCGCTCAGCGCGTGACATCAACGTTGTAGGTGCCCGAGGGCGACGTCGCTGTCCCCGTGATGTGCGTCGTCCCCGCCGCGCGCACGACCGTGTTGTTCGGCCCTGCTTGTATGTTTCCGGTGAACGTCAGCGCGAGCGTGATCGATCCCGTCTCGGTGCCCGACATCGTGAATGCACCGTTGAGGGAGCCGTCGAGCGTGCCGTTTGGGATGTTTCGCAGGTTGATGGTCAGGGATGGCAGAGCGCTCGCATTCGTCGCGTACGCGATCTTTCCGTCGTCCGAGTAGTTCGTGAGCGAGTCGTTCAAGCGCATGCCTTTGTTCGACGAGGTGCCTTGGTCGACTTGGCCGGTAACGGTCATCGTGCCCGACACGGTGCCACTGGTGGACTGCGGCGAGATGTTCGCGCTGGTAGCGCTATTGAAGCCATTGAAACCGAGCGTGATGGCTTTGTCGACCGAGGCGTCGAGGCCGAGGTATGCCTTTTGCGCGTCGGCAGTGGAATTCACGCCACTGCCGCATCCAGCGAGAAGAAGAACGACGAGGAAAACTGAATTGCGACTCATGGCAGCCTCCATCGGCCTGGAGCAGCTGCTAGCGTAAACCGCCAGCCGCTAGCCACACGTCCGGGACGCGACCGAGACTACCCGGGGACCGACCCCGATGCCACGTGAGGGATCCGGCGACGTCTGCTTACCTCAACGCATCCCTCGTTCCAGAGCGGAGTCTTGGACATATTGGTAAAGGTCGACTCGGGAAAGTCGATCGTGCCGTAGCTGCGCCCATCGCTCATCCGCAGGAAGCCGTGGCTTGTGCCGCCGGCAGTGTAAATTCCCACGATCTGGCCGGAGTCGTTGATCCCGAAGGCTCTGGTCAAGGTCGAGCCGGGAAAGTCGAGTGTAGCGTAGCACCCCCGCTCAACAGGTATCCGTGAGTTCTGGTGTCAGCGTCCAAGTAATCTCCCACAATCAGGCCCGAGGCGTTGATACCACTCCCATTCATATTGGTAGACCTCGAGTCGGGAGGGTCGAGCGGGTGGTGAAGATGTAATCCGCCTTCGCCTGTCCTGTAGCCATGGCCAGTCGGAGAGCCGCTAAGCTCAAGAGTAATCGCCTCATCGTTGAAACCCTCCTGCTGTGTTGAGAAAAAAGCCACCAATTTGTGTCCGACCGAGAAATGACGCGCTCCTTGTTCTGGGTCTGCTCACAGGCGGCTGCACGTGGAGCCCATACAAGCGCGCTCACAGAAGGTAGAAACGAGAAGTGGGGCAATTTCCTATCATCGGCTCTCTTCAGGCAATGCCGCCGAGACCGGGAACTGGACGGAGATACGCTCGCTTAACCCTCGTCATCCTCACACTCATCATCCTGCGTATCGTCTTCTTCTCCTCTACTCCGCAGATAGCCGTGGGAGACCCCATCAACACTCGTGTAAGACCCCACGATATCGCCTCGGGAATTGATCCCGTTTGCAGAAGTAAAGAGAGCATCGGGAAAATCAATCGAGCTGAGTTGGCCCCTCCTCAGGAGATAGGCATGGGACTTACCGTCGGCGTCGTCGTACCGTCCCACTATTTCACAGCGTCTGTTGATCCCGCGGCCAAACGTGAGGACAGAGCCAGGGAAATCAATTGAGGTAAACTGCCCCCCCCTCCACAGAAAGCCATGGAACCTACCGTCAGGGTCGGCGTAGTCGCCCGTCACATCGCCCTGAGCATTTATTCCGAAGCCAAAGGTAGTGGCAGCGTCGGGGAAATCAATCGTCTCGAAATCCCCGTCGAGCAGAAAGCCATGGTGGGTACGATCTGCACGGTCGTACGCTCCCACGATTTTTCCGCCGGCACTGATTCCATTAGCACCGGTGAGAATAGCGTCCGGGAAGTCAATCGGCGTGAAGATCGTTTCCCTGCTTCCGTGCCCAGACCACTCTGAGAACTTCTGCGCGTGCGCACTTGGAGCACAAATCGCCAAAGTCACTAGCATCGGCACTACCGCTGCGATTTCGAGGAATGGCTTTTTCACGACTACTCCTTTTGAGCTTACGCGTGCTTCGCGTCCCCAGGGTGCTTGCACGACGGCATCACGTCACGGGTGGGGAGTGATCATTATTCCAATGGGTTGTGCCTCTCCATTGTAAAGAAGCACGTTGCCGACGACGGAACTGCCATCGAACGGGTCGTTGAGAGGATGATCGTAATCGAATCCTTCCAGCCCTCCGTCGAGGTCGGCTACTTGATAAGTCGAATGCTGCATATATTTAAAATTTCCGCGAATGCCTAGGCTATTCGTGAAAGCAAACATGGCTGTGTTCCGACCGTTGCCAATGAGCGCATTTTGCTCGAACGCCCCTTGGAACATGCCTGTGAGCTCGCGAGGGGTGCTCCTATCAGAGGAGCCCGGATCGACAATGAGTCCATAATTGGCGTTGCGGTTAAGTCTGTTGCCACGAACCGCAACGCTGAGAGTGCCTCTCATCGCTTGGGCGTGACGAAGGAGGAGCCTTCGTCGAGCAGCGCGCGCCACATCTCGCCGAATGTGAAGACCTTCGTGGAGCACCTGCAGGAGCGAACGACGCCGCCACCCTGGGCGGTTGGCCCGATGCCCTGAGCTCGCTGCCGCCGGGATTCGGTTCGCTGAAGCAAAACGCCGATAGACACAGCCGCCGACCCATCACGACTTACCCGCCGGCGACGCCACCCTCGGGCTGACTGAGCTGTTTCCTTGCGCTTGTACGGACGGCGTTTCAGCCTCGCTGCTATGAACTCTTCAAGCTCCTTCGGCCGAACGCGGATCGAGTTTTGGAGGCTTTTTTTCGTCATCGATTGATACCCGCCGAGCGCCTTCCTCGGCGCGGGTTGTGCGCAATCCATTTTTCGGTTACTTGACCAGGATGCGCTTCACGACGATTACGGAAGAGCATCCACGGTTCGAGTTTCGATCTTCCCACGGTGTCAGGAAAATGGAGTGTCAGAGCCGTTACTGGAACGGCATCGCCGTCCGCCATGTCGTTCAGTACCTCGGCCCAGGCAGGGTTTGGCACGACCTTTCCTCCAAAGATCCGACCGTGGCGATTTTGCTCGAACAGGTCGGAGGCTATTGCGAATCGCGGCTGAACGTGAATCGGCCGACACCCCGCACCCGCTTCGACGCGGGCCATACCGTGTTCGTGCCCGCCGAGATGAGCGTCTGGGGGTACTCCGACGGAATCGAATCGACTCGGGACCTTCGATTCAGTTTCAACGCTAATGTCCTTGCTTCGATCCTCGGCGATGAGTTTGAGGTCGGAAAGACCAGGGAGCCCGTCCTCATGGTCTACGACGACAAGATCGCGCGGTGCGCATCGCTGTTGGCCGAGGAGTGTCGCGAACCTGAGACTCGCATGTACGGCGAGAGCCTGACCACGGCGCTCACGGCGCTTCTGTTCGCCCGCTGGAAACATCCGCGCAGCGAACGCGTGAAGGGGCTGGCACCCTGGCAGTTGCGTCGGGTCCTGGAATTCTTCGAGGCCCACTTCACCGAGGACATCAGCCTGCAGGAACTCGCCGATCTGGTTGGGCTCTCCCAATCGCAGTTCGCCAGGGCATTCAAAGCATCCACTGGCGCCCCACCGTATCGCTGGTTCGTCGCGGCCCGAATCAAACGCGCCCAGGAACTCTTGCTCCAGGGCAGGGGATCGCTCGCCGACGTATCGATCCTGACCGGCTTCGCGGATCAAAGCCATTTCACCAAGGTCTTTCGGCGCGCTACGGGCACATCGCCCGGACAGTGGCGGCGCATTCGCAAATTCTGACCGAAATCGAGTCCCCGGCCGGGTTTGCGGCGGGCCATCAATTCCCGGCTGCTCCAACCGGCTTCAAGACGGGACGCTTGAATCGGACCAGGAATAGCGAAATCCGACAAGATCGAGCGCCCGAACTTGATCTACTTGTTCGCCCAACCTGATCGACGCGGTCGGTCCTTGCCACCGCGAAGGTCTACAAGCAGAGGTACGCCGGGCGGCGAGATGCGATCCATGAAACGTGAGGATGTTGTGGTGAATCGAACGGTTGTCCTATTGGCGCTGAATGCGATGGCGTGCGGCGCAATTCAAGCGTCGGCTCCGGCATCAAAGCCTTCGACTTCGGTCAGTCCGAATAGCACAGACTTTCCGTCGGCGGTGGCCGCGCGGACGGACGACAAGCCGAAGGAAGACGAGAAGACCTTCATCAAGCCCGATGCTCGTTCGACGACTTACGCAACCGTGACGGACGAACGGCTTCAGCATCCGGAAGCCGGCGATTGGCTGATGTACCGGCGGACGTACGATGGCTCAGGCTTCAGCCCTTTGAGCCAAATCACGGCGAAGAACATCGGGAACCTATCCCTCGCTTGGTCGCTCAATACGGATCTGGTCGACGCCCACGAAACGACGCCGATCGTAAACCACGGGCGGATGTTTATCACCACGCCCGGCAATAACGTTATCGCACTCGATGCCAAGACCGGCAGTCAGCTTTGGCGGTATGTGAAGAAATATCCCGAGGGCCTCTTTCAACTGCATCCGACCAATCGGGGTGTCGCTTTGTACGGCGATCGGGTTTACATGGCCACCACGGATTGCCAACTCGTGGCGCTGGATGCCGCCACGGGCAGGGAAGCCTGGTCGGTTCAGATCGATGACTACAAGACCGGCTGCTACGCAACGCTGGCGCCGCTGGCTGCGCGAGGCAAGATCCTCGTCGGTTACTCCGGTGGGGAATTTGGCGTCCGAGGCTCGCTGAGCGCCTTCGACGCCGAGAGCGGCAAGCGAATCTGGCGCACCTACACGGTGCCCGCACCTAATGAGCCAGGCGGGAACACCTGGAAGGGCGATGCGTACAAGCGCGGAGGTGGCTCCATCTGGATCACCGGCGTCTTCGATCCCGCATTGAACATCACCTACTGGGGCACCGGAAATCCGGCGCCGTGGGTTGCTGACAATCGTCCCGGCGACAACCTGTACACGGACTCGACGTTGGCGCTCGACGTCGAGACCGGCCAATTGAAGAGCTATCACCAATACACGCCTCACGATTCGTTTGACTGGGACGAAGTGTCGGCACCCCTGCTGATCGACACCGAGATCGACGGACAGCCGGTCAAGACGGCTACACATGCCGGCCGCAATGGATACCTCTGGATTCTGGATCGCGATCAGGGACAGTTGAAGTTTCTCCACGCCTTCCCGTTCTCCAACAACAACGTGTTCACGTCGATTGACGCGAAGACGGGAAGACCGGTCTTCGATGAATCGAAGCGTCCTGGCGTCACGCAAGGCGCCCAATTCTGCCCGAGCATCGGAGGTGGAAAGGACTGGCCGCCAGAGGCGTGGAGTCCGCAGACGAAGCTCCTGTACGTCCCTGCGAACAACAACATCTGCGCCTTTCTGCCGAAGGGTAATGTGCCGAAGAACGGCGTCGACGGGTTCTATGTTGGATACGAAGTGGAGAGCATCTTCGGGTCCGTTCGCACCGCCACGGGTGCCGCCGATCATCTCGGCGAGCTTCAAGCCTGGGATTTGAATACCGGCAAGCGCGTCTGGCAGCACAACTTCAAGACCATCCTCTGGGCGCCGCTTCTGGTGACGGGAGGGGACCTGCTCTTCGCGGGTGGAACGCCCGACCGGGAGTTCAGGGCGTTCGACGCGCGCACGGGGGATCAACTCTGGAGCTTCCCGGCTCCCGCGGGCGTGATTGGTGTTCCAACGTCCTTTGAAGTCGATGGCGAGCAGTACATCGCCGTCACGGCTGGTTGGGGACTTGATGCGCAGGGCGTTCAAAACGGCATCGACAAGATTCGAGGCACCACAACAGCGGTTCCAAAGGCCGGCACGGTGCTGGTCTTCAAGCTTCGCAAAGGCTGAGCGGAAGTGAAGGTCCCGGAGCAACTCGTGGATGACAAGGACTTGGACAGCCGAACGGAAATGTCGCACTCGCGTTCGCGCCGTAATTTTTTATATGCGGTTGGTGGTGCCGGAATCGTATCAGCTGCGGGGCTGGCATTGATGGGCGCCGAGCGGAGTGCCACCAAGATCGACCACAGGAGGAGCCAGATGGAGAGCCCGATCGAGGTAGTGCGCAGGTTCTGCGCGGCGTGGGCCGACAATATCGGGGCCGCGGAGCTGGCTGCATTTTTCACCGACGACGCCGTCTACCACAATATCCCCCTGGCGCCGGTCACCGGGAGGGAGGCCATCGCGAACAACATCGCCTCGTTCATCCGCCCTGGCGCGCCAGGCATCGAGGGCATCCAGTTCCGCGTCATCAACATCGCAGCCAATGGTCCGGTCGTCATGACCGAGCGGGTGGACGTCTTCAAGCTCCCTCACAAGTCGTTCGAGCTGCCGGTCATGGGGACCTTTGAGGTCAGTGAAGGCAAGATCAAAGCCTGGCGCGACTATTTCGATATGAACCAGTTCACCAGCCGGATGGGATAATGCCCGCCGGATTGATTGGCGTTCCCACGTCCTTTGAAGTCGATGGCGAGCAGTACATAGCCGTCACGGCCGGTTGGGGACTTGACGCTCAAGGCACCCAAAACGGGATCGACAAGGCACAAGGGACCACAACGGTGGTTCCGAAGGCCGGCACGCTGCTGGTTTTCAGGCTTCGTTAGTCAATGGACGATCTACGTTCCGGAGCAACTCATGAAGAACGATTTAGGACATAGAGCGGAAGTAGCGGTGCCCCTCACCTCACGGCGTAATTTCATCCGTGCGGCCGTCGCAACCGGTGGGGCCGGTATATTGTCGGCGGAGCGAGCGGTGCTAACTGCTCGTGTGAGCGCCGACACGGCTGCGCAGATCGTGCTTCCGGCGGCGACGAAGGATGTAACGCCCTTCAAGGTGTCAGTGCCGCAAAGCGCGATCGACGATCTCAAGCGTCGACTGGCGTCCACGCGGTGGCCGGAGCGGGAAACCGTCGGCGACTGGTCGCAGGGCGTCCCCCTCCAGAAGGCTCAGG
>Ga0209588_1000322_pt1 | contig 12584 bp, 10 predicted proteins | sample Rivendell_Oct201_10_FD_188351 | JGI IMG/M metagenome (GOLD analysis project Ga0209588, IMG submission 188351) | Vadose zone soil microbial communities from the Eel River Critical Zone Observatory, Northern California, USA -... | ecosystem: Host-associated > Plants > Roots > Rhizosphere > Soil ...
CACCGGTATCGCTCTCGCCGGAGTCATGACCGGGTCAGTTCCATCGCGGGATCCGGACGCCGAGTTCGTCGCGATGATGATTCCGCATCACCAGGCGGCGATCGAGATGGCGCAGGCGGAGCTGCGCGACGGTCGGAACGAGCTGCTGCGGCGCATGGCGCAAGAAATCATCGTGACACAACAGCAGGAGATCGGGGCCATGCAGTCGGCGCTTGGCCAGCAGCCGCAAGGCATCAGTCATCGCGACCGCGTCTACACCGCCGACCAATTCTCGAACACCGTTTCGGTCACGGATCCCGTCGATAACAAGCTGCTCGGCGTCATCCGCCTGGGTGACCCGCAGCCGGCCAATCTCAGCCCGCTCTATCGTGGACAAGTGCTCGTGCACGGCATGGGATTCTCCCCCGACCACAGCACGCTGGCGATCGTCTCCATCGGCACGAACTCGGTCGCATTCATCGAAACCGCGACGAACACGGTAAAGCACGTCACCTACGTCGGCCGCGCGCCGCATGAAGCCTTCTTTACGCCTGATGGTAAGGAAGTCTGGGTGAGCGTCCGCGGAGAGGATTACGTCGCGGTGCTCGATGGACAAACCTACGAGGAGAAGGCGCGCATCAAAGTACCGGCGGGGCCCGGCATGCAGATCTTCTCGCCGGACGGCACGTACGGGTACGTCTGCTCGTCGTTTACGCCGCGGACGGTGGTGATCTCGGTGGCTGCACACGAGATCGTGGGAGCGGTAACGCAGGAGAGTCCCTTCTGTCCCAACATTGCGGCCACTCCCGATTCCCAGCAGGTATGGTTCACCCTCAAGGACATCGGCAAGACGATGGTGTTCGGTGCCCGGCCGCCGTTCACTGTGCTCAAGACGATCTCGACGGGCCCGATCACTAACCACGTCAATTTCGCGCGCAACGCGAACGGCGTCTTCGCTTACGTATCGGTGGGCGGGCTCAACCAGGTGCAGGTATTCCGCACCAGCGATTTCACGAAGGTGGCGACGATCCCGGTGGGAAGGCTGCCACACGGTGTCTGGCCGTCAGAGGACGGCAGCCGCATCTACGTCGGGCTCGAAAACGATGACCAGCTCGCAGCGATCAACACGCTGACGAACACGGTGATCGCGACGATTCCGATCGGCCAGGCGCCCCAGGCGATCGCCTATGTCTCGAATGCGGTCCCGGCGGGGGACGGCCTGCGCGGTCTACAGCCGCTTGGCGTGGCGGGAGAGGTTGCACGCCTCTCACTCGTCTCCGCTGACACGGCCCGCAAACCTCTCACGAGCGTCGCGCTGTTCGATCAGGGTCTCGCGCAGGTTCTCCAGGCGGCGGTCACCGGACTCGAGCCGAAGCAGCCCTACGTCCTGGCGCTGGCGACTCAGGCAAGCGGCGGCGGCGTCCTCGAACCGCTCGCCGCGTTCACCACGAATCCTGCAGGGGCGGCCATCGTGAATGCGGTCGGTCCCATCAGGCAGATTGTGCGCGGCGAAGCGAGGATCCCGCGTCGGTATCTCGTGATCGTGTCGGGCACGCCGGGCCAGGTTGGCGCGAGGGTGCAGGTCCAGGCTCCCTAGGCAACGCCGGCTAATCGCTCCATCGTTCGAACCACGACCGAGAAGTCCTCATCACTGCGCGCGGCCCGCTGGTGGGCGCGCTCCACGGCGGCGACGTGCGAGGCGGCGACGGTCGCGGGCATCGGCACCGACAACTCCATGGCCGTCCGCAAGATCAACGCAAAGTCCTTGAGCATCAACCGCAACGGGAATGCGGCTGGGTACTCGTCCTTGCGAGCATTTTCGAGCTTGGATTTCTGACTCGGCGATACCACCGCGGTTTCGCTCAACACCTGGGCGAGTCGCTCGCGCGACAGCCCACCTTTCTCCCCGAGCGCGAAGGCCTCGGCCAGCGCCTGGACCCCCAACCCGAGCAGCGTGTTGGCACAGAGCTTCATCGTCGTGCCGGAGCCACCGGACCCCATGTAGAGAGTCTTGCTTCCCAGGATGGCGAGGATCGGTTGAGACTTCTGGTACACGTCCTCTTCGCCGCCGACGAAGATCACGAGCTGTCCCTGCTCCGCTTGCGGTGTGCTGCCCGAGACGGGGGCGTCGAGGACCGCCACTCCCTTGCCACGAGCGGCTGCGTGCAGCCGTCGCGACATGCGTGGACTCACGGTGCTCATGTCGATGACAGTCGTTCCGGGACGCGCACCGGCCAGTACGCCGTCGGACCCGAACATCACCTGCTCGAGGGCGGCGTCGTCCGTGACGCTCGAGAAGACGATGTCCACGCCGGCCGCCAGCTGCTTTGCGCTGGCCGCGACGGTCGCGCCACGCTGCTCCAACGCCCGCGTCGCCTCGTGAAGCCTGTCGTACACCACCAGGTCGTGCCCGGCCGCGAGTAAGCGTGCCGCCATGCGGCTGCCCATCGCTCCCTGTCCAATGAATCCGATACGCATCGTAGGCCCCCATCGATTGTGGTCTTGGTACGGACTATTAGCACGCCGTATGCCAGCCGGCATCCCATGGGATCGAGGTGCGATCGTATCGCTGGTGCGGGACTTTGCGCAGAACTGCGTGGAGAACGACAGCGACCCTGCATGGGAATCGCGAAAGCTGCCCAGCAGCAAGCGGTTCGCATCTGGCACGACGCGTGCTAGTTATCAGGCTAGGATGACCTGGGCACACGTCGGCACCGTCGTTCTCGCGGCGTTCCTCGCGTCGCTCGTCGAGTGCGTGGAGGCGCTCACGATCGTCCTGGCGGTTGGGATGACGCGTGGATGGAAGCCGGCGCTTACCGGCGCCGGCGCGGGAGCTTTGGTCCTGACCGTGCTCACACTCGTCGCCGGGCCGGCGTTGCAGCGGATCCCCCTCACGTCGTTGCAGCTCGTGATCGGCGCCTTGCTGTTGCTCTTCGGGATGCGGTGGCTCGGGAAGGCGATTCTCCGCGCGAGCGGTGTGATCGCCCTCCACGACGAGACGGCGATTTATGCGAAAGAGAAGGCCGTGCTCGGGCGGGATCGTGGCGGCGACCGCGTGGCGCTGCTGACCGCCTTCAAGGCGGTCATCCTCGAGGGACTCGAGGTGATTTTTATCGTGATCGCGATGGGCGCCCACGGATTCTTGGTGCCCGCCGCGGCCGGCGCGGTCCTCGCCGCAGCGCTGGTGACCCTGGCGGGCGTTGCTCTGCATCGGCCGCTCGCGCGTGTTCCAGAGAACTCCCTCAAGTTCGCCGTCGGGGTTCTGCTCTCCGCGTTTGGCCTCTTTTGGTTTGGCGAGGGGCTGGGCTATGCGTGGCCGGGTCGGGACCTCGCGCTCCTCGGTCTGATCGGGGCTATCGCGGTGCTCGCGCTGGTCGCCGTCGCGGTCATCCGACGGTCGGCTGCGACACGTCCCTCACGCGCCTAAAAAGCAAGGAGCTTGAAAATGTGTACCACGTCCGCGAGGTTCAGGTTCTGATGAACACGTCGACGGTCCTACTCGTTGCTACGGCAATCACGGGCTGCAGCTCGGTTCCTGCCAAAGAGCCCGACCGCCAGGCAGCAACGGCGACGTTTCGGGAGCCGCCGGTCGTGGCCAGCCGGGCTGGCGTCCTGCGCGTCTCACTCAGGCCGGCGCCATCGACGGTCAGCGTGGGCGGGCAGCGGGCGATGGTCGAGGCCTACAACGACCTCTACATCCCCCCGACGCTGCGAGTGCACCCGGGCGACACGATCCGTCTCCGGTTAACGAACGCGCTGGACGAGCCGACGAACCTGCACACGCACGGCTTGACTGTCTCGCCGCGCGGGAACTCGGACAACATCTTCCTGACCGTCGCGCCGGGGCAGACACGGAACTACGAGATCCGTCTGCCCTTGGGCCATCCTTCGGGACTTTACTGGTACCACCCACACCCGCACGGATTCTCCGACGCGCAAACCAGAAACGGCATGTCGGGAGCGCTGATCGTCGAGGGACTGCTGGATCCATTCCCGACACTGAGACATTTGCCGGAACGCCTGCTGTTGCTCAAGGATCTCCAGGTCGAGAACGGACGCGTTGCGCTCACGCACATCGGCAGGAACACCATCCGCACCGTCAACGGCATCGTCAACCCCGTGATTGTGCTTCGCCCGGGGGAGACCGAGCTGTGGCGGATTGGCAACGTCGGGGCAGATGTCTATTACCAGCTCACGCTCGACGGGTACCATTTCCAAGTCGTGGCCCGCGACGGAAACCGGCGCGCCCGTCTCGAAGCGAAGGATACGCTCAGGTTGTCCCCGGGTGCCCGCGTCGAGGTCCTGGTGACGGCCGGCGCGCCGGGAGTGCACCTTCTGCGGACGGGCGACATCGACACCGGCCCCGAGGGAAATCAGTACGCGGGTACGGTCATGGCGACCGTGCGCGTGGAAGGATCACCCGCGACGCCCATCGCTCTGCCTCCGGGGGGGGCGCTGCTTCCTGTCGAGGATCTCCGCGGGAAGATCACCAACCGGCGTACGCTCGTGTACTCCGAGTCGAAAGACGGCGATACGCTCTTCATTGACGGCAAGACGTTCGACATGAACCGGACTGACATCCGCGTCAAGCTCGGCGCCATCGAGGAGTGGACGATCCGCAACGAGTCGGACGAGCTGCACACCTTTCACATTCACCAGGGGCCCTACCAGCTCACCGAGATCAACGGCGTTCCTCAACCGGCCGACGACCACCGGGACATCGTCGACGTGCCCATCAGAGGCGAGGTGAAGGTCGTCATCCCGTTCACGAATCCGACGATCATCGGCCGGTTCGTGTACCACTGCCACATCCTCGCGCACGAGGACAAGGGCATGATGGCGACGATTGAGGTAGACCGGTAGCGCTCGTAATGAAGAGTCACCCCAGCCACTGGGGATTCTGGTAGGTCCCATCGAAATGATGGGTCGTCTTGTACAGCTCGTACTGCCCTTCTCGCGCGGCGTCTGCCGTCCGAACCAGCAACCCGGCGACTGCCGCCTCGCTCAGCGGGCGAAAGGTGCGGGCGGCGCGCAGCGCCTGCTCGAGCACCGGCAGTGAGTCGCAGCCGGTGATCACGACGCTCGTCGGCAGGTTCATGGCGTAGTGGAGGCATTCGACCGCGGTCACCGTGCCGCTCACCAGGACGAACGGATCGCCCATTGGCTTCATGCCCAGGACGCCGATGTCCTGCTTGACGAGCACCGGAACGACCTGCTTCGCGAAGCTATCGTAGTGGGCATCCATCACGTTCAGCGGCATCTGGACCGCGTCGAACGTGAACCCGTGCTGCCGAGCAATCTCTAGCATGTGCAGATGGATAGCGGGACTCTTGTGACCGGTGAAGCCGATGTACCGGATCTTGCCCGCGCGCTGCGCCGCCAGCACCGCTTCCAGGGCTCCGTCCGGCCCGAACACGCGCTCCGGATCCGACATCCGGATCACCTCGTGGAACTGCATGAGGTCGATGCGGTCGGTCTGGAGCCGGCGCAGCGATTCCTCGATCTGCTGTGTAGCGCTGTCCTTGCTGCGGCCGTCGATCTTGGTCATGAGAAACGCTTTGTCGCGGTAGCCGTCGCGCAACGCTTTTCCCATGCGCAGCTCGCTCGCGCCACCGTTGTAGTCCCAGCAGTTGTCGAGAAAGTTGATGCCGTTGTCGACAGCCGTCCGAATGATGCGGATGGTCTCCTGTTCGTCAGCCTGCCGGCCGAGGTGGTAGCCGCCCACGCCGATGAGCGACACCATCTCGCCGGTGCGTCCCAAGCGACGGTACGGAATCCCGTTGTGCACGTCGCTCACGTGATTCTCAGACGTGCGCGAACTCACGGAGTCCGGCAGGCTCTCCATAGATCGGGCCGACGAGGACCCCGTACACGAGGTGGCCCGCCAGGCTACCAGTGATCATTGAGATGTTGCCTCCGGAGAACACGCCACCCCCCATCATCGGCGTCACCACCACCTGGGCGACGAGGAACACCCCGAATCCGTAGATGGCGCCACGGAGCGCCGGCCCACCGGGGAGCCGCGTCGCGAACCAGCCCGCGTAGATCAGCGCCAGCGTCAGTCCGATAACGCCGTGCATCGCCCAGCCCGCCACGGAGCCGATGTGCAGGAAGCTTCCCAACATGTCACCGATCGCCATTCGGGGCATGCCCATCAGCGGCGCACCCAGCATGAGCATCGTCATCGCCGCGGTGCCGACCGCTCCTGCCGCGACCCCACGTCCAAGGTTCAGTTTCGACATTGCTCCTCCCGTTCTGTTTGTTGTTTCAGATAGCCACCCACTCGCGTGTCGGTCACACGCGTGGCTGGTGCTGTGCCAGCGCCTGGGGCTGAACCGCGCTCGAGCCGAGGCACCACCAGGCGCCGAGCACCCGCAGGACCCTCTCGTACCCATCTGACGGGAACCTCAGCGTGATCGCGGTTTTCATGCACCGCTCTACTAGCACGCCCCATGCCAGCCGGTTGCGCATGGATTGGGGATGCGATGACAGAGCTTATGCGGAATGTTGAGCAGAACTGCGCGGAGAAAGACGCTTCAGCGAGGGGAACTTCTCCTCCGCATCCCGAGTTGTCGAGATGTCTCAGCGGTGCCGTTCGAAGTGGGGATCGTCCCTGTCAGTGTGTGACTGCGAAATCGTGAGGCATGGAGATTATGACGAAGATGACCGTAGTATTGCTCGCCGACGTCGAAACGCATGAGGACATGGGCCGTGCGTCCAACGCGTTCGAGCTGGTGAAGGAAGCGAAGCAAGCGAGTAACGATGTCGAGCTCATCCTCGACGGCGCGGCCACGCGGTGGGCACGGGAGCTGTCCAAGCCGGATCACAAGATGCGGGAGCTGTTCGACGGGGTACGAGACAAAGTTGCGGGCGTGTGCGAGTATTGCGCCGGCGCCTTCGGGGTGAAGGAGGCGGTGCGCGCCGCGGGGTTACCGCTGATTGGAGAGTTCGACGGCCACCCGAGCCTGGCGAGACGCATCAGCGAAGGCCGGCAGGTGGTCACGTTCTAGGACGAGCGAGCCGAGGCTGGCTTTCTTTGGACGGTAGCGTGAAAAAGAAACTCGCTCCGCGCGGAGCGTTGCTCGCGGCCCACAAGCGACCGCCGTGCGATTCCACGATCGAGCGGCTGATGGACAGCCCCATGCCGGTCCCGTGGGGCTTCGTGGTAAAGAACGCGTCGAAGATCTGATCCGCCTGCTGCGCGGGCAGCCCCACGCCGGTGTCGCTCATGGACACCAGACACTCCTCGTTGTGCGCTGGCTGCGACGTGATGGCTAGCTCGCGCGTCCCCTCCACCTGCTTCATCGCATCAGTCCCGTTCATCATGAGGTTCATCATCACCTGCTGTAGCTGTACGCGATCTCCCAGAACCAGTAGAGGCTCCGCCGTAAGCTCCGTCCGAATCGATATGGAGTATCGCGTGGCCTCACCGCGCAGGAGCACGACCATCTCACGAATAACTTCGTTGAGATCAACCAATTCCCGTGGCGGAGTAGTCTTTTTGAAAAGCAGGCGGATCCGGCTGACGATGTCGGCCGCACGCATCGCGTCTTTGACGATTCTCGCCGCGGCGGCGCGGGCCTCTTCCACATCGGGCGCATCGCGCGTCAGCCATCGCAAGCAGGCATTGGCGTCGGTGACGGCGGCGGAAATCGGTTGATTCACTTCGTGCGCCAGGGAGGCGGTCAACTCTCCCATGGTGGTCACCCGGCTGACGTGCGCGAGGTCCGCCTGCGCCTGGCGGAGCGCCTCCTCGGCGTGCTTGCGCTCGGTGATGTCTGTCAGCGCCCCGACAAACTCGATGCCGCCCGACCGATGGCGCACGACGTGCGCGACCACCTGAACATTCTTGATCGAGCCGTCCGGCATCGCCAGGCGACACTCATAATCGAAATCCTTTCCCTCCCGCGACGCACGCTCGGTGATCTGCTGCACCAACCCTGCGTCCTCCGGATGAATACGTTGGAGGATGAGCTCGACGGTTGGTTTCGTCGCTCGGTCGAACTGGAAAATGCGAAAGGTCTCGTCTGACCAGAGGATCTCGCCACTGGAAGGCCTCCAGCCGAAGCTCCCCGTATGACTGAGCCGTTGCGCTTCCTCCAGGTACGCCTCGCTGCGCTGCAACTTCTGTTCGGCGAAGCGCCGATCCACCGAGGACGTCAGCAGCGCCAGCCCGAGGATGATAAAGGTGACCGCCGCAATTCCCGTGGTGCCGAGTATGGAGATGCTAACGGCGTGTGACAGGTCCACCGGCATGGTGGAGGGCGTGAAGCTGGCGGCGGCCATGCCGGTGTAATGCATGACCGGGATCGCGGCGCCCATGACGGAGGCTCCGGCCAGCTTTTCCCAGCCGATCCCGGTCTTCTCATTGCGGAACTGAAAGGCAATCGAGAGCGCGCCGAGGGAAATAACAACCGCGAGCACGACTGACAGGACGACGAGAAAGGCATTGAACTGGGTGACGGCCGGTAACCGCATGGCGGCCATGCCGATGTAATGCATGCTCGCGATACCCGCGCCCATGAGCGCGCTTCCCGCGACCGCTCGGCGCACACTCATTTTCTGCCGGCTCACGACGTGCAGCGCGATGACCGAGGCGAGGATGGCCGCGAACAATGAAAGCAGCACGGTCGGCCAGTGGTACGCGACGGGAATCGGCAGGACGAACGCCAGCATTCCGATGTAGTGCATCGACCAGATGCCCATGCCCATCGCCGCGGCGCCACCGAGCAACCAGATCACACGCGTCCAGCCGGTTGCGGCCGTCACGCGAGCCGCCAGATCCAGCGCAGCGTACGCCGCAAACATGGCGATGAACACCGACAGCGCCACGAGCGCGTAGTTGTACGATCCGATCAAGCTCATCGCTCAGATACTCACTTGCGCAAGGCCAACACGACACCAGGCCGCGCGGATCGCGGGCGGACTCCCGCCATCGGAATAGACGTGAGCAGCGGGGAATGTCCAGTGATCGAGAATCCGCCGCTTGCGTCACAATGCGTGCCGCGACTGGCAGGCTGTCTTGCGGAATCCTGTTGTGCACGACGGTGAGTTGGAGTCGCGCAGTCATCTGAAACGCGTCCGCCATGGAAGCAGCGACGTCAGCATCCTCAAACACCGGCATGCTACTTGAGGTAGCTCCGCACCAGGTCGATGAGCTGCTCAGCCGCGCGGGCCTGCTCCGACTCTGGGTCCGCGTCCGGCCCCACGATGTGGAAGCGGACGTGGTCTTCGAGCACCTCCGCCATCAGTCCGTCAATCGCTCCGCGACAGGCGGCAATGGTTTGGAGCACCTTCTCACAGTCTGCCTCTTGCTCGAGTTGTCCCTCGATCGCGCTGATTTGACCGCGGATGCGACGGGCGCGATTCAGCAGTTTGATCCTGTCTCGGACAGTATGGACCATGCCTCCACCCCCCTGTGAGCTATTGCCAGTATACTATAGGGTAGTATAGTATATAATATAAAATATCCGGGTCCGGTATATGAATCAACGGGGACAGCCGGGCTGCAATCGTGATCGCCGCCCCGCGACGGTCTTCGCCCTGCGTGTCCATCTCGAGGTCGGTCCATGACTTCCACAGCGCCGTCAACCGCCTCTGGGTGGGATGCAGGGCGAGTGCAGCAAGCGGCGCGCACCACTCGCGACGATGCACTGCGCTTGTGCGATTCCGCACTCGAGGGCCTCACCCAGGCTGAGGCCGAACGCCGGCTCGCGATTCATGGCGCGAACGAGATTGCCACGCAGCGCCCCGTGGGGTGGCCGATCCGGCTCCTCCACACGCTCCGCAATCCGCTTGTGATCCTGCTGGCGGCCCTCGCGGCCGTGTCGCTCGCCACCGGCGACCTCCGCGCCGCAGCCGTCATGACGCTCATGATCGTCCTGGGCGTCGGGTTGCGGTTCATGCAGGAGGCGCGGGCCGACAACGCGGCGGCCGCCCTGCGCGCCATGATTCGAGTGACCGCGACAGCGTTGCGCGACGGCAGGCCTCGCGAAGTGCCGCTGCGCGAAATCGTGCCGGGAGACGTCATCGTGCTCGCCGCGGGCGACATGATTCCGGCCGACGTGCGGCTCCTCAGCGCGAAGGACCTCTTCGTCAGCCAATCGAGTCTCACGGGCGAGTCCCTGCCCGTCGAAAAGGGCGAGGTGCTGCACGGCGTGCCAGATCGGGCGCCCCTGGAGTCCCCCAACCTCTGCTTCCTCGGCACCAGCGTGCAGAGCGGGACCGCCACCGCCGTCGTCGTCGAGACCGGTGTCCGGACCCTTTTTGGAACCATGGCTCGCGGCATCGCCCGGGCGGCGCCGCAGACGGCGTTCGACCGCGGCATTGCCCGCTACACCTGGCTCATGATCCGGTTCATGGCCGTCATGGTGCCGCTCGTGTTCTTCATCAACGGCCTCACCAAGCACAACTGGCATGAGGCGTTCTTCTTCGCGCTTGCAGTCGCCGTGGGGCTTACGCCGGAGATGCTGCCGATGATCGTCTCCGTGTGCCTCTCCAAGGGCGCCATGGCGATGTCGCGGAAGCACGTAATCGTCAAGCGGCTGAATTCGATCCAGAACTTTGGCGCAATGGACGTGCTGTGCACGGACAAGACCGGCACGCTCACGATGGATACCGTGATCCTGGAGCGGCACTGCGACGTGCAAGGCAACGAAAGCGACCGGGTGCTGGTAGACGCGATGCTGATCAGCCACCTGCAGACGGGGCTCAAGAGCACGCTCGACCATGCCATTCTCAAGCACCGGGAGGGGCACGCGGAGGTGACGCTCGAAGGCTACCGCAAAGTCGACGAGATCCCCTTTGACTTCTCGCGCCGCATCATGTCCATCGTGGTGGACGAGCCTGGTGGCCGGCGTCGCCTCCTGGCCAAAGGTGCGCCGGAGGAGATCCTTCGTCGCTCCACGTCGTTCGAGGCCGAGGGCGACATCTTCCCCTGCCCCGCCGGTTTCGCCGAGGATCTGCGAGAGCAGTGCGACGCATTGAGCGGGGACGGGTTTCGTGTCCTCGCTGTCGCGTATAAAGACGTGGGGGAGAAACCGGTGTATGGAAAAGAGGACGAGGACACCTTGGTCCTCCTCGGGTATGTGGCCTTCCTCGATCCCGCCAAGGAGACCGCGGGGCCGGCGCTCACCGCGCTGCGCGAACACGGGGTCAGCGTCAAGGTTCTCACCGGCGACAACGAGCTCGTCACCCGCAAGATCTGCTCGGACGTCGGCCTATCGACGAAGCATGTGCTCCTCGGCGCCGACCTCGCCCGTCTCAGCGACGCGAAGCTCGCGGATGTCGTAGACCGCACGACGGTCTTCGCGCGGCTCTCCCCGACCGACAAGGAGCGCGTGATCCACTCCCTGCAAGCGCGTGGCCATGTTGTCGGCTTCCTCGGGGATGGCATCAACGACGCGGCCGCGCTGCGGGCCGCGGACGTGGGCATCTCCGTCGATACTGCGGTCGATGTGGCGAAGGAGTCCGCGGACATCATTCTCCTCCAGAAGAGCCTGTTGATTCTGGAAGAAGGGGTCCTCGAGGGCCGCAAAGTATTCTCCAACGTCCTCAAGTACATCCGCATGGGGGCGAGCTCGAACTTCGGCAACATGTTCAGCGTGATTGGGGCCAGTGCGCTGCTGCCGTTTGTGCCGATGGCTCCACTGCAAGTGCTCACCAACAATCTGTTGTACGACTTCTCCCAGGTGCCGATTCCGACCGACCACGTGGACCAGGAGCAGATTGCGCGGCCACGTCCCTGGGACATCGCGGAGATCAAGCGCTTCATCCTCGCGATCGGCCCGATCAGCTCGATCTTCGACTATACGACGTATGCGGTCATGTACTTCCTGTTCGGCGCCAACACGCCGGCACACGCCGCGCTGTTCCAGACAGGCTGGTTCGTGGAATCGCTCATGACGCAGACGCTCATCATCCACGTCATCCGCACCAACAAGATTCCCTTTCTGCAGAGCAGGCCGAGCTGGCCGCTCGTGGCGACGACGGCAGCGGTCATGGGCATCGGGGTCTGGCTCCCGGTGTCGCCGCTGGCGCGCGCGCTGGGGTTTGTGAAGCTCCCCGCCCTGTACTGGCCCGTGCTGGCCCTGACGCTGCTCTGCTACCTCGCGTTGACGCAGATCGTGAAGCACCTGTTGCTGCGACGGCGCTGGATCTGAGGTGGATCTCTCAGGCCGGCTACTCTAGCCCGTACCGCGCCACTACGATTCCTGGACGGGCGACCATCGGAGCCCGAGCTCTGAGGAGACACAATGCAGAAGCGCAAATTGGGAAAGCGGGGGGAGAGCCTGGAAGTCTCGGCGCTCGGGCTCGGCTGCATGGGGATGAGCCAGAGCTACGGTCTCCCACCGGACAAGCAGGCGATGATCTCGCTCATCCGCACGGCCGTCGAGCGCGGCGTCACGTTCTTCGATACCGCCGAGATTTACGGTCCGTACTCCAACGAAGAGCTCGTTGGCGAGGCGTTGGCGCCAGTGCGCGCTCAGGTGGTGATCGCCACCAAGTTCGGGATCAAAATCGAGAACGGACAACAGGTGCAGGACAGCCGGCCCGAGCGCATCAAGCAAAGCGTCGAGGGTTCGCTGAAGCGACTCCGGACCGAC
>Ga0209588_1000323_pt1 | contig 12558 bp, 14 predicted proteins | sample Rivendell_Oct201_10_FD_188351 | JGI IMG/M metagenome (GOLD analysis project Ga0209588, IMG submission 188351) | Vadose zone soil microbial communities from the Eel River Critical Zone Observatory, Northern California, USA -... | ecosystem: Host-associated > Plants > Roots > Rhizosphere > Soil ...
CTTTGTACCTTGCGTTAGAAGGAACATCCCGATCAACGATTGCTCCAGGTCCAATCCAGGCCCCTCGACCGACCTTAACTCCGGGAAAGGTCGACACGTTGATCCCAGTTCTCACACCGTCCCCCAGAATGGCTCCAAGCTTCTTCCTCCCACTACCCACCCAAGAACCACGGACCTTTGACTTGACCTCAGCCTCGTCAAACCTCAGATTGGCGGTTATGGTGCCCGCCCCAAGGGAGCATGCCTCGCCCAAGATACTGTCTCCGACATAGGAGAGATGTGGAATCCTCGTGTTCCTCATCACTATGCTGTTCTTTACCTCGCATCCCGCGCCTACCTTGACGTCGTCTCCCAGAGTCGAATATGGTCGCAAGTAAGAGTTGGGACCTATGTGGCAACCCTTTCCCACATGGACCGGCCCCTCCAAGTACGAACCTGCCTTCACGACCGACCCCTCCTCCAGAACTATAGAGCCTGACAGATGGACGCCCTTCTCTATCGTCCCTCTTGAAACAGATTTCTCAGATTCTAGGATCCACTCGTTAGCTTCGAGCATATCCCATGGGTAGCTGATCCCCAGCCATCTCCGCGAACCCAATGGATTCGCGTGGACTTGAGTTCCTTCTTTTATCAGGATTCTTACAGCATCAGTCAATTCCAACTCCCCACGGATCGACCGCCTAGTCTTTCGTATCGCAGGGAAAACCGATTGATCCATCAGATAGATCCCAGCGTTCACTTGTCCAGGCTCGGCCCTGGACGCTTTCTCCTGAATTTCTGTGACTAAACCGCGCTTGGATTCTATTTTGCCAAAACTAGACGCGTCTTGGACATTGGCGGTGCCGATTGTGACTCCCTTGTTCTGCCTAGCCTTTGCTAGGAAGGTTCTAGGGACGCTTGTATCAAAGTAGTCGTCTCCGTATAGGACTAGAAATCTGTCTTCGCCTCTTAGCTCGTTGCTGCATGTTCCGAGAGCGTCCGCGGTTCCCTTTGCGGTTTTCTGCTTAACGTACTTCAGTTCTGCGCCGATCGCTTCTCCTTTTCCAAGTCTGTCGTGGATCTTGTCGCTTCTGAATCCTAGGACCAGTATGATTTGGCGAACGCCAGCGCTCACGAGAGCTGCCAAACTTCGCTCTAACACAGACTTGTTGGCGAGTGGAAGGAGAGGTTTGGGAGTGTCCTCCGTTAACGGCCAGAGTCTCTCGCCTCGGCCTGCGGCCAAGACGACGGCCTTCAACTACGCCTTCCCCTTCAGGACCCGTCTGACTAGCATGAGGGTCTCCCTCATGATCTGATTCGCCTTTGATCGCTGTTTTGACTCGGTCGTGATACGCATGACGGGCTCCGTGCCGCTCTCTCGGACCAGCACCCAAGAATCCTCTGAGCTCACTCTAACTCCAAACTTTGTTTCGATCGAGGAATCTTTTCCGATAATTTTCTGAAGTTCTCCTGAGAGCGTTGCCATGATGCTCGAGGACATTTTCTTCGTGAAACTAGCGCTCTTTCTGACCATGAAATATTCTGGAATCTCAGCAACCGCTTCGGAGACTGAGAGATCTAACGATTCAAGCTGTTTTAGGTACAAGAGCCCTGAGAGGATTCCGTCTGGACAGAGATTGAATTCTCCGTGAATCCAAGCACCCGAGGGTTCACCCGCGAAGGAGGCTCCTACCTTTTTCATCTCCACTAGAAGCTTTGCATCTCCCACAGGACCTCGCATTAGTTTCGCCCCATATTTGATGGCCGCTTCCTCGATCGCCATTGATGCGTCAACCGGGACAAGAAACGGGCCTTTGGATTTCCTGGCTAGGCAGGTGATGTAGGAGCCGAGTACTCGGTCTTGCAGTGGACAGTTGCCCTTCTCGTCGATTATGTAGACCCTATCCCCGTCGCCATCGAATGCAACGCCGGCGTTCGCTCCACCAGAAGCAACTAACCTACACAATGAGGCCTCACTCTCTCTTGTCGGTTCGGAACCACGACTTGGAAAAGTACCATCTGGATAAGAGTTCATGGCCGTCGCTTTTGTGGATGATTGACGATATATCTCGGGGGCCAGCATGCACGTCGCGCCATTCCCAGGGTCCAAGACAATGTGCCACTCTTTTTCGAACTGTATTTGACTGAGGCGCTCTTTGTACTCCGTTGGTTTCGCGGTCTCAACCTCGAACGGTTTGACCGTTGGAATTCCGGCGCTTCTCTTCGAATTGCTCCGAGAGAGAATGGCTTCGTCGTCGAAGGTTTCACCTTTTGAATTGAAAATCTTGAACCCGTTGTACTCTGGAGGGTTGTGGCTAGCTGTTATCATGACGCCTCCGTCTTCGTGAGTGCGTCCGGACTGATAGGCCAAAGCTGGGGTGGGAATCATGTCGTAGTCAGTAATCCGCGCTCCTCTCTCAAGGGCCGCCGAAAGGAAGGCGGATCTCAGGACAGACCCTGAAAGTCTTGGATCTCTTGCAAGGGCAAGCTTGAGACCTAGGTCTTGAGTAAGAATCTTGGCAAGTTCGAAAGCAGTATCCGGGTTGATGGTTTCCCCGTATTTGCCCCGAATCCCAGAGCTTCCGAATTGAAGCGTCAATCGGCTGGACTATTGGGCCGGGGTCTCGGGAACGGGTGCTACGAGTTCGTCTTCAACCGTTGTTGGTTCGGGTATCTTTTCCATTGCAGCTAGAGGCATTGAGAGTAATTTTGATTTCCTCACGCCGACGTGTCGCAGCGGGCAGACTTTCTTGGCCTCGTTGTAGACGTCAGATCCCATTTTTCCCAAGACCATTTCATGGCAAATCTGTGAATAGGTGAGCTTCGACGCTTTCTCCGCGACAATTTTTCCCATCACCTGTCTAATGGCATGTTCCTGGGAGCCGTTTATGCGTCCGTGGCTGAACGCGACGATGTACACTCTGGTCAAGTACTTGTCGATGGTGTTGGCCGTGAAAATGCCGTCCATTCTTGTGCTGCCTCTCCGTACGAGGCTTCTGAGATAGTCTGTTGAGTATTCATGGCTCTTGAGGATAGTATCGCATCTGTCGCCGGTATTTGCTACGACTAGGAAGTAGAGTTTGGTTGACTGATGCGCGAAATCGTTTGTAATCTCGTAGAGTGTCGTTTCAACGACTCTTCCTATGAGTTTCTTCGGGTCCTCAACGGGAATAAGGGCGACGTTCTGCTCTCCGAAGTATGAGGGAGTGAATACTGAATACCATTCCTTGGCTCTCCACTTGTCTCGTACTTTCTTCGTGGCTTTTGACATGAGTGTTAGCTCTGTTTCTCCTTCACAATTCTATGTAACGTTGATCTTGCGGCTTGAACGCAGCGCAAAACGTCATCCAAGGTGGATATGAAGGTTTCAATCTTTCCCGAGTGCGTGATGGTGAAGTATACGTTTTTCGCTGAAATTCGCGGCTCGATCTTCAAACCTTCCATCCCAATGTTGTCCGGTTCTATGGATTGAGCGATGGATGCTGCCATGTCTCGACTAGTGACGCGTATTCTGATTCTCGCTTTGATCATCGGAGCACCTCGTCCACGGACTTTTCGAGATCGCCAAGGAATTTGTCAAGCTCAGTGCTCGTGACTGTCGCTCCCGCCGCGATAGCGTGTCCTCCTCCGACTCCACTGTATTTTGGTGACAGGTTTTGGAGAATCTTTCCTAGGTTCACTCCCTTCTGGACGAGCTGCTCTGTCGCTCTCGTCGAGATTTTTGCTTCTCCGGACTTTGTCAGAGTTGTGACGACGGTCACTTTGGATTCGCCGAACAGCTTTGACGAGGATATTAGAGAAGAGACCGCGCCTGTCATGCTCTCGTCGATTACTCCTTGTCCGTTGACTAGGACGACATTCTTTCCGGTTCTTACTGCGTTGGGTGCCGTTGTCACCCAGTTCATGTATTTTGAGAGTTGAATCTTGTATTCAACATAGAGCTGTTGGGCTTGTTGATACGATTCTCCCCGGTCTCCTATTCCGATTGCGATTCCTAGGCCTGCTCGGTTCATTCTTCCGCAGGCGTTTAGGAGTGTTCCGAATTCTCTAGCGTCTCGGAGAGATGTGCCAGGTTCCTCCCCGGTCAATGTGTAGACTGATCCGATGAGGTTTAGGACAATCTCTCCCTTGACCTTGGAGGAAATGGTGTGTTCGATGATCTTGTCCACGATTCTACGCTTCTCATCTATAGATAGATCTGAGATGGTTCGCCATCTGTCGTCGACCTTTGTCGGAATCCCAGCTGCATCTAGCAGGGCGAGGCAGCGATCTTCCTCTCCACTTAGACCAGGAAGAAAGGGATCCGTGGTTGAGGCTATTGCCCGATGGATAGGCCTCGTCTGCCGTCCAAAGAATACGAGGTCCTGTGTTACCTCGATCACCTTAGAATCCACAGCATCCTTTAGAATGTCTGCGTTTAGTCCCTTCAATCGTCGTTCTGGACCCTTGTCCTGCTGATCTCCAAGCGCTCCAACGATGGCCATCGCAGACAAGTCGGTATTACGAGAATCCAAGGCTTTCGCTAGAAGATACGCAGTGCCCGCGCCGCTGATCTCTTCAGACCCGTCAAATCCCATCACATGAGTGTTGAAGTGGTGTAAGTTCGAGCCAGGTTCTCCCAGCGGCTGGTGATGATCCGCCACGACAACTTCTCGGTTTCTCAGAATCTTTGAGATAATCTCTAGATAGCCGCTACCGATGTCTGTAAAGATCACCAGGTCGGATTCTACTGCTTCGATCTGGTCCAATATTCTCTCGTTGACGCTGTCTATGACCCTCAAGTGCGGGAAGGATGATAGTCGGTTAACGGCACTCAGCATGATGCTGCCGGCGCTAATCCCGTCAGCGTCGAAGTGGCTAGCGAGTAGAACGGTCTCGTCTGAGGCTTTTTCCCGTATTAGAGAGGCTGTTTCAGATGCGTGTTTGTGTAGGCGGGCGAGCTTGTCTTCATCGCTATTTGAGCGAGGCTGCAACCGGTTTGTGCTCCCATTCCTTGGGGATTCTCCCTGCGCTTCGATAATAGCTGGCCAGCCTATGGATCTTCGACTCTAGGAGAGCAAGGTCCCGTTTGTTGGGATAGTCCTTCCGGTTCCTCTCTAGATGTCTTGTCACATTAGTTGCTCTTCTTACCAAGAGCTCCAAGTCTTCAGGGATCTTTGGCTTGTTCTCTTTGGGGATATAGCGCTCGAGGCGTTTCCCAGCGACCTGGGAGACTAGTGGGATGCCGTATCTGTCGCGTAGGATTTGACCGATGATGCTGGGCGGATTTCCTTCTTTGGAGAGCTTGAGAATCAAGTCTTCGACCTCCTCAGGTTGATACTTGAACCAGGCGGGTGGACGTCTGCTGACGGGTCGGGTCGAGCCCGAGCTTCCTCTCTTTCCAGAGTACATGCGAGCCATGCTGTTTGACTTGTCCTTCCGCCGTTTCTGATGGTGGGACGATGCCCCGCTTTATTTAAGTCGAACTAGAAGTGGAACTTGCCAGCAACAAGACCTCGTCGCGTTCTTGGGTAGATCACGGGGACATCTTGGGAAGCGAGCGCTGAGCGGAGTGCTCTGTCGACCGTTGCGATCCCGGTCGGCTCTCTCTCAGTCAGCGAGCATGCGATGAGTGCGGCATCAACGTCTGATGGACCAGGTTTATGCTCTATGATTGGGATTTTTCTCTTGTCGAGAAAATCGAGACTTGCTCTCGCGAACGCCTGGGTCTTGGCGGGGGCCCTTCTGGCAAGGCGTTCTAATTCAGAGATAACTAGGTCAAGGATCAGAACCCTCACATTCCCCGGCACCTCTGCCCTAATCTCTTCCACGGGATCCCGATGCTGTCTCAGCATCGTTAGTAGGAAACTCGTGTCGAGCAGGATCTGGACGGCGGTTCTAGTCTTCACCGGATGGTTCCGAATCCGATTAGCCTCCAGCTTTCGCCGATGCGACGGCTGAGTGCTACCTTTGAACCGGGTTCGGCGCAGATCGGCTTCTTCAGCGAGACATCGGCGATGTCTTCTCGTGCGGAGACAACGATGCCTGAGGTTACAGCCGTGCCTGCGTTGAGAACGAGTGGTTCGTTGGTCTTGATTTTCTGAACAGGTATGAGCTGTTCGGTGCCGACTGCTTTCTCGAACAGGTCAACGCTCAAGCTGACCTTTTCGAGACTTGGAGGAAGTGTTCCGGCTCGACCAAGAACATTCCCCACTAGTCCGTCGGATTTTGTAACTGACGGGTCAAGATCCGTTCCCACGGCGACTAATCCCCCTGGGGTGGCGGTTTTCACGTCTCCTCCCCCAGCCTGTAGTATTGCGACCTTTGCGATTAGAGGTTCGTAGATGGTCTTGTTTGTCGACTCGGTCTTTATGCCGGGTCTGATTTCGATCTCGTCGCCTTTCTTGAATACTCCTTGTACTATTGAGCCTCCTACGACCCCTCCGACTAGTTGTTCGGCTTCTGTTCCCGGTCTGTTAACGTCGAATGATCGAAGGATGGACATTCTCGAGTCGATCGAGCTATCTCTTTTCGGGGTTGGCATCTTCTCTTGGATCGCCCAGATTAGCGCGTCCATGTTGAGTTTGTGTTGCGCGGAGACGGGTATTACAGGTGATTTCTCGGCGACGGTTTCTCTTGTGAAATTCTTGATCTCGTCGTAATTCGCCTTCGCTCTTTGCCTGTCTACGACGTCTATCTTGTTTTGAACTAGGATCATGTTTCGGAGCCCTACCATCTGGGCGGCAAGCATGTGCTCCCGGTCTTGTGCCTGAGGGGTCTTGACATTGGCAGAGACTACGAAAAGAGCTCCATCCATGATAGCGGCGCCGGAGAGCATTGTGACCATTAGGCTGTGGTGGCCGGGGCAGTCGACGAAGCTTACAGTTCGCAGGAACTTGGTTGGACCGTGTCCATTTGGACATGTCTTGCTAGTTGAATAGTTGGATGGTGGTTCGCAGGTGGGGCACTCGTAGAATGATGCGTCGGCATAACCTATTCGGATGGTGATTCCTCGACGTAGTTCTTCAGAGTGTCTAGCAGTCCATACTCCGGTCAGGGATTGGACGATGGTGCTCTTGCCATTGTCCACATGCCCTAAGGTGCCGATGTTAATCTCAGGCTGGATCTGTTGACACTTCCAACTGGTGGACCCCGACTAGGTCGATCGGGGAAAGTTTAACCTTTCGAGAGATACCGGTCGGTCTAAACGCGATTGTCGATGATGTGTCTTGGCATCGAGTCCACCGCTCACACTTTCGGAGCAAGTCTCGTTGATAGTCAGGATAGAATTGTCACCAATGTCAACTCGACATATCGTCCTCCGGTCGGGTTTGGTATTCATCCGAGAAAGGCCTCCGAGCATCTCGCCAGCGTCGCGGATGAGATAGTCAGGACGGCACTATCGACGAAGAATGGTAGTTCAGTTGACCCGGATGTGATCGCGTATGCTGCGGGTCCAGGACTGGGACCCTGTCTCCGAATAGGCGCCACAGTCGGACGGGCTCTATCGTCATTTCTAAAGAAACCACTTGTCCCTGTGCATCATGGTGTAGCTCACCTGGACATCGCTATGTCAATCGCGAAGGCCCGGGACCCACTCGCAGTCCTGGTCTCGGGTGGCCATACTTCGATTCTTGTTCACGTGGGAAAGAGATGGAGGGTGTATGGCGAGACTCAGGATATTACTCTTGGAAACCTTCTGGACATGTTCGCCCGGGACGCCAAACTTCCATCTCCAGGTGGACTCTCAGTTTCAAAGGAAGCAACTAAGGGAGAAAATATGATCAAGTTACCCTACACTGTGAAGGGAAACGACGTCGCATATTCCGGCCTGCTGACGGCCGCGACAAGTGCATTGCGCCGACGGGGAAATCTTGCGGATATCTGCTTCTCACTCCAAGAGACGGCTTTCGCGATGCTCGCTGAGGCTGTAGAACGGAGTCTGGTTCAGACGCGACGAAGCGAAGTGCTAATCGCAGGAGGTGTTGCGGCTAGCTCAAGGCTGAAAGAGATGATTGGTTCAGTCGCGGAGGATCACGGCGCATCCTTCCATCCAGTTCCGGCTGAGTACTCTGGGGATTGCGGAGCTCAGATCGCGTGTTCGGGTCGCCTCGCGTACGAGTCCGGAGTCACGGTCGGCACTTCAGACAGCTTTGTCATTCCAAGATGGCGAATGGATGAGGTTGATGTCCCATGGATACCTCGAAACTAGCATCGACACCGCTCCACAGAGGAGCGGAAGCAGACCTCTCGCTTGCGACAATCGGACCTTGGAAAGTGGTCATCAAACGGAGGATCAAGAAAGAATACAGGAATCCGTCTCTAGACAAACAGATCAGACATGACAGGACAATTTCAGAGGCGTCAATAATTCACGAAGCAAAAACAGCAGGGACTAGAGTCCCCAGCATTGTTGGAATCGATGTCGAGAATAATGCGATCGCAATGACTCACCTAGATGGCACGGTCGCCAGAGAATGCCTAGACGACATGGGCATTAACGAAGCTCGGAAGCTTCTTCGCTCAATAGGAGAACAGATTGGACTCTTACACACTGCGGGTATAGTTCACGGGGATCTCACGACCTCAAACGTGATCGTGTCCCCATCCGGTGCACCACTCATCGTTGACTTCGGAATGTCACGTCGCTCGATCGAGCCTGAAGATCGAGGGGTCGACCTCCATCTCTTACAGCGATCGATAGTTGCTAGTCATAACAAAGATGCTTCATCAATGATGAATGCCATGATTCGCGGATACGAACAGGCTGCGGGTAAGAAGGTCGCTAATTCGACCTGGGGAAAAGCTCGAGAGATAGCTAGAAGAGGCCGCTACTTTGCCATCCGATAACAAGACCGTCTGGTTCATGACAGAGAACCCAGGCAAATTTCAGGAAGCAAAATCAATCCTCGACACCCAAGGAATCAGGATTCGACAGCTCAAACGAGCAAAGGTCGAAGTGCAGGACGCAAGTTTGGAGAAGATAGCAAGATTCGCAGTCAAAACAGCTCCGATCAACCCTCCGGGATTACTGCTGGTAGAAGATTCGGGACTCTTCATCAACGCCCTAGGAGGATTTCCCGGACCTTTCTCCTCTTACGTCTACAAGACTATTGGTTTGAAAGGCATCCTTGGTCTCATGCAGGGTAAGAGGAGGAGTGCATATTTTCAGTCCTCGATAGCGGTTGGGTCGGCTGACCTTCGTCCCCGGATCTTCACGGGAATAGTAAGGGGGTCTGTATCTAGAAAGATCGCTGGGACGGCTGGCTTTGGCTATGATCCAATCTTTGTTCCAGAGGGCTTCGAAGAGACATTTGGACAAACCAGCGAGGATGTCAAGAACAAGAACTCTCATCGTGCTAGGGCTTTTCTGAAATTCGCGAAGTGGTACAAGCAGTCCCTGATCGGAAAGAGTCAGGTCAGAAGCCATAAGAGAGCCCTAAAATAACGCCGAAAGCCCTGTGATCATATGTTCAGAATAGTAACTGTGGAAGATGTAGTGCGGATTCCTCCACAGAAATTTGGCGACCCTATCGATGATGTTGCCAAAGAACAGATCAAACTAAAGTACGAAAACTATGTCGATGAAGAGCTAGGATACGTCATTCTCGTTACCGGAGTAGATGTAGAAAATACCGGCAAGATTCTGCCTGGAGACGGTTCGACTCACCACCGTGCAACTTTTAAACTGTTAACCTTCTTCCCGGAACTTCACGAAGTTGTAGAAGGAGAGATCGTCGAGGTAACTGACTTTGGCGCGTTTGTCCGAATAGGTCCTGAAGATGCTCTACTACACGTTTCGCAGATAATGGATGACTTCATCACCTATGACGAGAAACACGGAGTCCTGGCAGGCCGAGAGAGCCACAGGAACCTTGGAAAAGGGAACCTTGTGAGAGGCAGGATAATCGCAGTCAGTTTCCCAAGAGGAGGATCCGGAGGCAAGATCGGGATAACCCTCAGGCAACCATTCCTAGGCAGGCTAGAATGGATTCAGGAGGATCTGAAGGGCAAGCCAAAGACAGAGAAGGCGGAAATCAAGCCAGCAAAGGCGGAGAAGAAACCTGACCGATAAGGCGTGTAAGACCTGCCGGATGATAAGCGCGGGTCCTGTCTGCCCCAACTGTAAGCAGACCATCTTCAGCGACGATTGGACAGGGTTGGTCGTCGTGATAGATCCAGCAAACTCCGAAGTGGCTCGGTTGATGGGAATAAAAGTGCAGGGAAGGTTTGCAGTCAGAGTCAGATAGAACGATACGCCTGATCCGAGAATCCCCGTCTACTTCTGTCCGTAATCGGTAAAACTGCACGAGCCGCAGACCCATCTCTGCGCTGTCCCACCATGAGAGGCCATGACAGAACCGCAGCGTGGGCATTTCCGATTCTTCAGCTTGGCTACTGCTCCTGAAAGATCGTAGAGGTCGCCCCTCATCCGATGCTTCTTCGCCTTTGGTTTCTGTGGCTCGGGTTTGGGTTTCCCTTGCTCTTTTGCGGGTTGCGACATGGAATGTGAACCATCCGTCTACGCGCGTATTTAGCGTTGATTCTCGCTGATTTGGTACCTCGGAGAGAATCCTTAAAAAAATAGCCCAGCCAACTGTGTGGTGACGGAGGAAACGATCTTGAAGAGTCAGAATTACACCACTACCTTTACGGTAGACCAAACTCCGGAAGAAGCCTTCGCCGCCATCAATGATGTTCGTGGATGGTGGTCCGGAAACATCGAGGGCAGTACCAACAAGCTGGGGGATGAGTGGACCTATCGTTACAAAGACATCCACTATTCAAAACAGAAGATAACAGAACTAATTCCCGGCAAAAAGGTCGTCTGGCACGTTTTAGACAGCTACCTCAATTTTATCGAAGACAAGACCGAGTGGAACGGCACAAAAATCGCCTTTGACATCTCTAAGAAAGGTGACAAGACAGAAGTCCGATTCTCTCACATGGGCTTAACCCCCGAAGTTGAGTGCTACGACGCCTGTACAAACGCTTGGGGCGGCTATGTTAACAGCAGTCTGCGTAACTTGATCTCTAAAGGTAAGGGCCGGCCCAACCGGAAAGAGGAAGCGGTTGGGAGAAAGAGGAGCCTCAAGGCCAAGCCGACTAAGAAGAAAAACAAGAAAAAATAGCTGCCTACCGAGGTAGGCTAAGGAATTGCTAGACTCCTATTCCAAGGCGAGTCGTCGGCAGTGTCGCGCGTCGTCGAAACTTTATTAGAACCCCCCGGCCGCCTTGGCTTCTTCAAGCCGATGAGATGTGAGGCTAGATGGCACAAAAATCTGTGTATGTAAGGTTCCAGGTCCCGAAAGAGACCGTTGACAAAACCTACCAAATACTACAAGTCGCCAAAGACACTGGTAAGTTGAGAAAGGGCACAAACGAATCGACCAAAGCGATCGAACGAGGGATCGCAAAACTAGTTGTGATTGCTGAGGATGTTGAGCCTCCCCAAGTCGTTGCTCATCTACCGATTCTGTGTGAGGAGAGAAAGATTCCGTACCTCTACGTCCCGAGCAAGCTTGAGCTCGGAAAATCAGCCGGCCTAGACGTCGGGTCTGCCGCCATCTCTGTCGTTGAGCCCGGTGATGCAGCGCAGTCTCTAAAGGAAGTCTTGAAGATTGTTGAGACTCTGAGGAAAACCGGTGCCGCTAAGTGAGCAGATCCAGAGACAGCGCCGAAGAACCACTAATCCCAGCCGAAGTAACTCAGGTAATAGGCCGCACAGGAGTCACCGGCGAAGTCATACAAGTCAGAGTCCGGGTCCTAGAAGGACGGGACAAGGGCAGAATTATCACTCGAAACATTAAAGGGCCGATTCGACTTAACGATATCTTGATGCTCCGAGAGACGGAGCGAGAAGCCAAGAAGATCAGGTAGGGAGTCGACTGCCACGCCAAGAACTTTCAAGTGCTCCTTCTGTGGGAAGAACTTTTCAAACTCCACAGGACTAATGCACATCAAGAACGATGGAACCATTCTCTACTTCTGCTCCAGAAGATGCCGCGTCAGCAACCTCTCCTTCGACCGGGATTCTAGAAAACTCAAATGGACAGCATACTATGGCAAGAGAGAGAAGGGACGCTGACCGACCGGCCTGAGCGAACTTTCGCGTTTCTCAAACCCGACACCGTTCATAATCGCCTTGCAGGAGAGGTTCTCTCTAGGCTAGAGCGCAAAGGCTTCGTCTTCAAACAACTGAAACTGCATGACATCACCAAGAAAGAGGCGGAAGCACTCTACAGTGTCCACAAGGGAAAACCGTTCTTCCAAGAACTGGTTGACCATGTCACATCCGGTCCAGTTGTCCTCATGATCCTGGAAGCCCCAAACGCGGTAGAGACTCTTCGCAAGGTCATTGGGGCGACGAATCCTCAGAAAGCTGAGCCTGGAACGATCAGAGGCGACTTATCGATGTCGATTACTGCGAACGTGATTCATGCTTCCGACAGCTTCGAGAATGCGAAAATAGAATCTTCTGTATTCTTCCCCGGCGTCCTCTAGTCCGGTAGTTCAGGGTTTAATATTTCCCTGATGGCTAGTGATTGTTGCATGGAGCCCTTCAGAGATGCCGATCCGTCAACCCATAGCCGTGGTCCT
>Ga0209588_1000325_pt1 | contig 12465 bp, 11 predicted proteins | sample Rivendell_Oct201_10_FD_188351 | JGI IMG/M metagenome (GOLD analysis project Ga0209588, IMG submission 188351) | Vadose zone soil microbial communities from the Eel River Critical Zone Observatory, Northern California, USA -... | ecosystem: Host-associated > Plants > Roots > Rhizosphere > Soil ...
AGTCGCCTCCCGAGGATCACGTTTTTCCATATTCGCAACGCGAACCGACTAGAGGAGCAACACCATCGCGCCGAGCGAAGCGCGAAGGAACGGAAACGACGATCCCGAGAAGGAGCACAGCATGAATTTTGTGATCAATCCTGCACAGAAGCCCTCGCATCTCAATCGCCGAGAGGCTCTTCAGACCGTCGGCGCCACCGTCGCACTCGCTACCGCCGCCGGTGGCCTGACCAGCGCCGCCAGCGCCGCGACGACGACCATCGATGCCTCTGACCGCAACGCAGGCCGCTTCTGGCCGAACGGCGCGCGGTTGGCGGTGTCTCTCTCGCTGATGTTCGAAGGCGGCGGCCAGCCGATCTCGGGCGCAGGCGGTGTGATTCCGGACCCAATTGAAAAGGGAGTCCCGGATCTGCCGACCAACGCTTTCTTCGCCTACGGCCATTACGAGGGCATTCCCCGCGTGCTCGACCTCTTGGACAAACATGGGATCAAGCTCAGCTCGTTCATGATCGGCAAGGCGGTGGAAACCTCGCCGGATCTCGCTCAGGAGATCGTACGACGCGGTCACGAGGCGGCCGCTCACGGCCGGGTATGGGACAATTCGTATCAACTCGCCCGCGACGAGGAAAAGCGCTTCATCGCCAGTAGCGTCGAGACCATCCATAAGATCACCGGTCAGAATCCGGTTGGCTGGAACGCTTACTGGATGCGCAACTCCATCTACATTCTTGAGACGCTGCAGGATCTCGGCTTTCTATATCACATCGACGAACCGAGCCGCGACGAACCATTCATCGTCCCGGTCCGTGGGCGGGACTTCGTCACCGTTCCCTACACCTTTCACTTGAACGACATCGTGTCTTTTCCCTTCGCCGGCTGGAATCCGGCAGCTTACGAGCAGGCGCTGCGCGACGAATTCGACCAACTCTACGAAGAGGGCGCGCATCAGCGGCGCATGATGGTAGCGAGCCTGCACGACCGAATCTCCGGCCACGCAGGAAGGGTACGCGCGCTCGACCGCTTCCTGACCTATGCCAGGAGCAAGGGAGATGTCTGGTTCGCCCGCAAGGATGAGATCGCCCGCTACGTGCTGGCCAACCGCGCCAGCACGCCGGTTATCGATCGGGGTCCGCCGAGCGTCACCGGCCTGCCCGGGCCGACAGTCTGAACAAGGAGACTTCCGATGTCAGATAAGCGTGCCCGCATGATAGAAGCCCTCACCGCATTGATGCTTTCGCTGTACACGCCGGCCTTTGCCGCTGACAGCGTCAAGATCAATGATCTCGTCGTCGCTGCATCAATCCCCGACGCACAACGCGAGGCGACCATCAAGGCAGTCCGCGCATTCTACGATTTCTGGAACACCGGCGACGAAGAGCTGCTGAAGCAAGCCGTCGCGTCCAACTTCACTGATCACACGCTGCCGCCGGGCCGACCGCAAGGGCCTGAGGGACCGGCCTTCGCCTCGCGCCGTTTCCGCGCCGCCGTGCCCGACCTCAAGGTCACGGTGGAGAAGATGATCGTCGCCGGCGATTACGTCACCGTGCATATGAACTTTGCCGGCCATTTCACCGGCAAGTTCGGGCAGACGCAGGGCAAAGGCCAGCCGGTCCCCTTCATCGCCACCGACCTCGTCAAGATCGAAAACGGCCGCATCACCGACAATTGGCACATCGAGGACAATCTGACGCTGCTGCAAGAGATCGGCATCGCCAAAGTCGACCAGTGACCGGCAAGCAGGAGATCGCAAGATGTTGTTTGCGCAAAAGGACGAAATCGTGAGCTCTCACCAATCGAAGGGCGACAGCGGAACAGGTACAATGAGTATCGACAACTCTGCACGCTGGTTGAGCCGCGTGACTTTGGCCGTCGCGATCACCATGATCGGATGGGGGTTGACTGTAATCCTCACCCAACCTGTCACCGCGTGGTTTGCCACATCGAGCGTGGTTTGGATGGCGCTATTGTTGATATCCGCGATTTGGCAGCTGCGTGGCTCCTTCACGGCCATTACTGCTTTGGCGCTGGCCACCGCCGTTGTTTCGCGCTTGTTCAGCATTCTGCGTTTGAACCCTCCAGCCAGCATCGCCGATTTGAAACCTGACGATCTCGACCTGCTGGTCGCGACGGGTCCAGGCGTACCGGGTTTTGCGATTCTGGGTTGGTTTCTGGGTGCTCTTGTGTTCGTCCAATTTATCCTGCGCGCCGCATCTGTCGCAGCATCGTCAGATTCGCCAAAACTATCGCTCAATGAGTCGGCTCTGACGTTCATCAGAGTCTATGTCGGGTTAATGTTCGTGCCGCATTTCGGGAGTCACATCCTCGGCGGGCCCTTTCAATTCAAGATCTACACGCTCTATTTCGAGAGCCTGGGGATTTATATGCCGGCCATGCAGGTTGCACTCGCCGGATCGATCGAGCTCGTGTCTGCTGTCGGCCTCACATTGGGACTGTTCACGCGCCCGGTTGCCTTGCTCGGATCGGTGTACTTGCTGATGTCGATGCTGTTGGGCGGACATTTTCAGATCGGCTATGTGTGGGCCCTGCCGGAGGGAGGCTACGAATTCGGCGTGTTTTGGGCCGTGATGATCGCCGTGTTCGCTGTGCTAGGCGGCGGCCGGAATTCGGCAGACAGGCAACTATGGCAGAGCGAGTGGGCCCGCCGCCTCTTGCCCAGTGTCATACGGGAAGTCCTGGCGAGCTAACGAGGCCAGCGGTGGCGTAGCGGAGACAATCAGATGACTGACGGCAACCACATCCTTTCCGGCCTGAAGGTGCTTGATCTCGCAAGCTTCAGCGACCCGGCCACCACTACAATCCCCGCGGACGATTTGGTATTCGCGATCTGCGGTGACGACCTGCGCAGCGCCTTGAGGGCGTTCATCATTGCCAACGAATGTCTACAACGGGGATTGACTGAAGCCTGCTCGGCTTTCTCGCGCGACGAGCAGGAGTCGTCTCTCGCCGACACTCATCAAACGTTCCTCGATCGAGAATTCGAAATTGGCGCCCTAATCAGCAGTCTCCGAGACAACGTAAAACGCGCAGCACGGCTCATCGAACTGCCTTCGCACGGCGAAGATTCCATGGCCGGTGGATGTGCATATGACACCGGACGCGAACTAGGGCAGATGTTCGTTGGAGCCACATTGCTCGGTCCACGCGAACGCGCCATTCTCGAATTGATCGCTCAAGGCCAATCCAACAAAGAGATTGCTCGAGAGCTAGGAATCACCCCTGAGACCGTAAAATCACATGTCAAAAAAATCTTTACCAAGCTGGAGGTCAACAAGCGAGCGAAAGCGGTCGCGCGTGCTGGTGCAGTTACTCGCCACGGCAATTAATCAAAGGTTTCAGAGGAAATGCAGTCCCCATCGATGCGCGATCTCGCTGCGTAACGGGGACGTGTCCTGCCTGGTCTCTTTCGTTACAGCGTGCAGAAGTTTGACGTTGCCCCTGGCATCAGCGGGCGAACGCACCGATGCACGGCTCAAAACGCACGAGATGCGCGAGCGGGACGGGGAAATTCAGGTTTGCGCCTAACCTCTACATGGATGGACTCAAGGAGATCACTGGAATCGTTGCCACATGTACGAATCAATAATTCCTGCCATCGCGGCACTCGCTGGAGCCGTCACCGGCGGACTTACATCCGTCCTTACATCGTGGTTGAGCCAACACGCTCAGGCGAGGACACAGTGGCTTGCGCAAGACAAGCTTCTCCGACAAGAGCTTTACAAGGAATTCATCGAGGCGGCTTCGAAATGCAATATCGACGCGCTCCAGCACGACGAGGCGGACATACCTGCCCTGGTCGAGCTTTACGTAAAGGTTGGCAGGATGCGCATCCTGTCTTCGCCAAAGGTGGTCGAAAGTGCCGAGTTGGTCGCACGAAGGATCGTCGATACGTATCTGGTGCCGAACAAAACCTTCCTTGAACTGCGGGAGATGACGATTGACGGATCAATCGACCTTCTTCGCGAATTCGGCGAGGCGTGTCGCGCAGAATTCGAATCGCTTCGCAGTCACTTCTGAGAAGGAAAAAGTGGATGAGGAAATGGTTAGCCGTGAGGACGGCATGAGACAACTTGGCAGGCTGGATGAGGTGATATCGCGATGAAACAAATTCCACTCGTCATCGCCGTCACGCTGTCGATCGCTGGATGCGGCAAGGAACAGCCCAAGAGGGTCGAAATCCGGCCGGTGCGTGTGACTTCGGTCCAGCATGCGCTAAGTGGCGATACAATCAGTTTGACAGGTCAAATCCAGGCCAAGGATCCGATCAATCTGGCTTTCAGGATCGGCGGCCGCCTCCAGGAGAGAACCGTAACAGTCGGCGATCCCGTTACGCCCGGCGAGGTCGTCTCGAGAATTGAACCCCAGGACTATCGAAACGCGCTGCGTTCGGCGGAAGCCGATCTGGCTTCTGCGCAAGCCGTGCTGGCGAATTCGCAAGGCACAGAAGGTCGGCAGAGCCAGCTGTTGAGCAAGGGATTTACGACGCAAGCTCAATACGATCAGGCCGAGCAGCAGAGGAAAACCGCGCAAGCGCAGGCCGAATCGGCGCAGGCGCGGCTGCAGAACGCAAGAGATAATCTTGCGTACACTGATCTCAAATCAGATGTCGCGGGATCGGTGACGGCGAAAGGAGCAGAGCCTGGCGAGATCGTCGCAGCCGGGAGAATGATTCTGCAAGTCGCCAAACAGGGCGACAGATACGCCGTCTTTAATGTCCCCTCCCAACTTATCAGGCAGAGTCCGAAGGATCCGGAAGTAACCGTCTCCCTGTCGGATGACCCGACGATCGTTGCGACCGGTCGCGTCCGCGAGGTTGCCCCCCAGGCGGATGCAGCAACGGGCACCTATGTCGTGAAGGTCGCCCTCGACAATCCGCCGGATGCGATGCGTCTTGGTGCAACGATCATAGGACAGGTCAAAATACAATCAGAGCCGGTCATTCAGCTTCCCGGGACGGCATTGACCCAGAGCGAGGGAAAGCCGGCAGTGTGGGTCGTCGATCCCGAGAAAAAGACAGTATCGCTCGTTCCGATCACGGTCGGTCACTACGATACATCCTCAGCCGTCGTGTCGCAGGGCCTAAAGGACGGGGATCTCGTTGTAACGGCGGGCGTTCAAGCACTGCGCCCTGGCCAAGAGGTCAGATTACTTGAAGCCGGCGCGGGCGCTCAGAAATGAACCGCAGCTTCAATATTTCGGAATGGGCGCTGACCCACCGCTCGTTCATCTGGTTTTTGGTCATCATCATCGTTGCAGCGGGCGGACTGTCCTATTTGAAACTGGGGCGCAATGAAGACCCCAACTTTACCATCAAGACCATGGTGGTTCAGGTCCTTTGGCCCGGTGCCAATATCACGGACACGCTCCAGCAGGTCACGGATCGGGTGGAGAAGAAACTCCAGGAGACTCCCGGTCTCGACTACATCAAGAGCTATACAGTTGCCGGCACGTCGACGGTTTTCATTACCCTCAAAGGCTCGGTGCAGAGCCGGGATGTGCCCGACGTTTGGTATCAGGTCCGCAAGAAGATCGGCGACATCCGGCAATACCTTCCGCAAGGCATTGTCAGCCCGTTCTTCAACGACGAGTTCGGCGAGACCTATGGCGTTATTTACGCATTCACTTCGGATGGCTTCACACAACGGGAACTCCACGATTATGTGGAGAGTGCGCGCACCCAACTTCTCGCCGTCAACGATGTTTCGAAAATAGATTTCTTTGGCACACAGGACGAGAAAATCTACGTTGAATTTTCGTCGCATAAGCTCGCCGGACTACACCTCGATCGGCAGGCTTTGATTCGAGCCGTTCAGGCACAGAATGCGGTGACGCCCGCGGGCGTCGTTCAAACATCGGACGAAGAGATTCGCGTCGACGTAACCGGCGGATTTCGCTCGGAAGCCGATCTGAGAAACGTCAATTTCGTGGCAAACGGACAAATCTTCCGATTGTCCGATATCGCGACCATCAAGCGTACTTATTCCGATCCGCCGCAGCCGATGTTCCGCTTCAACGGCCAGCCGGCAATTGGGATTGGTATCTCAATGCGGGCCGGCGGAGATGTGCTGGCGCTCGGCCAAAACATTAAGCAAGCAATGTCCGAGATCAGGGCGGATCTTCCCATCGGCATCGAACCGCATCTCGCCGCCGACCAGCCCAAAGTCGTCAAGGCCGCGGTGGACGATTTCATGGAAGCGCTATGGGAGGCGATCGGCATCGTGCTCGCCGTAAGCTTCATTAGTCTCGGCGTTCGCGCCGGTGCCGTTGTCGCATGCTCCATCCCCTTGGTGCTCGCCGCAGTGTTTGTCGGGATGGAGTTTGCGGGGATCGATCTGCAGCGCGTCTCGCTTGGCGCACTTATTATAGCGCTGGGCCTGCTGGTCGACGATGCCATGATCACAGTCGAGATGATGGTGACACAGCTTGAGGCTGGCGCCGAAAAGACCAAGGCAGCCACGTTTGCCTATACCTCGACGGCGTTCCCGATGTTGACAGGAACATTGGTGACGGTCGCCGGCTTCGTTCCCATCGGCTTTGCAAAAAGTTCTGCCGGCGAATACACGTTCTCGCTGTTTGCGGTCGTTGCATTGGCGCTTGTTATTTCCTGGATCGTGGCGGTTCTGTTCGCGCCTCTGATCGGCGTAACCATCCTACCCGACAAGATGAAGCATACGGCCGAGGCGGAGCCGGGTCGAATCATGCAAGGCTTCCGGCGCGCGTTGACGGGAGCGATGCGTGCAAAATGGCCAACGATAGGTGTGACGCTGGCGGCATTGGCGTGTTCGATATTTGGACTGCGATTCGTTCCTCAGCAGTTTTTCCCGGCGTCTGACCGGCCCGAACTGCTTGTCGACCTGAAACTCTCGGAGGCTTCCTCCATCTATGCAACCGAGAAGGTCGTTGCAGCCTTCGAAGAACTCCTAAAGGACGATCCCGAAATCGACCATTGGACGACCTATGTCGGTCAGGGAGCCGTCCGATTTTATCTGCCGCTCGACGTGCAACTCGCCAACGATTTCTTTGCCCAATCGGTCATTGTCACCAGAAGCCTTGAAGCACGTCAGCGGCTTCGCAGTCGCCTTGAGCCTGTCCTGATCGATAAATTTCCTGGCGTAGTGAGCCGCCTGTCGGCGCTTGAACTGGGGCCACCTGTTGGCTGGCCGCTGCAGTACCGCGTGAGTGGTCCGGAGCCAGTGCGGGTTCGCGAAATCGCCTACAAACTCTCAGCGGTCATAGCCAGCGACCCACGCACGGAAAAAATCAGCTATGACTGGATCGAGCCGCAACGCACGTTGCGGATGCGCGTCGATCAGGACCAGGCCAGGCTCTTGGGTGTGAGTTCGCAAGTGCTGGCTCAATCAATATCCGCCGTGGTGTCCGGCATCAACGTCACGCAATTGCGCGACGGGATATACCTGATCGACGTCGTCGCGCGAGCCAATGAGCAGGAGAGAATATCGCCGGATGCATTGCGGACCCTGCAGATACCTATTCCAAACGGCGGCACCGTACCGCTGCTCCAGTTGGCGACGGTCGAATATGCTCAGGATTGGCCACTGATCTGGCGACGCGATCGAAACCCGACACTGACTGTCCAGAGCGATTTGACCGCGAACGTGCTGCCTGCAGCCCTGGTCGATACGCTGCGCACCAAGGTCGAGGCGCTGAATGCCGAGTTGCCAGTTGGATACAAGATTGTGCCCGGCGGGTCGGTTGAGGAAGGCGCCAAGTCGACATCATCTGTCGCTGCAGTCGTTCCGGCAGCCCTTCTCATCATGCTTATCGTGCTGATGATCCAACTTCAAAGCTTCAGCCGGCTGTTTTTGGTGCTGAGCGTCGCACCCTTTGGGTTGATTGGGGTGGTAGCCGCATTGCTTATTACTGGCAAGCCGCTCGGCTTTGTTGCCATCCTGGGTGTTCTTGCCCTCGTTGGCATGATCGTTCGCAATTCGGTGATCCTGGTGGACCAGATCGATACGGAGATCGCGCACGGGCGCGCCCCGTGGGACGCTGTGATTGAAGCGACGCTGCACCGCTTTCGCCCCATCCTTCTGACGGCGGCGGCTGCCATTCTCGGCATGATCCCGATCGCTCCGACTGTTTTTTGGGGACCGATGGCCTATTCCATTATGGGCGGCCTGGCCGTGGCCACGATGCTCACGCTTGTATTTCTGCCGGCACTTTATGTGGTCTGGTTCCGCATCAAAGAGCCTGCGCCGCAACAGGTGAACCGCGTCGATCCTTCCGACCAGGTTCAGCAGGCCTCCACAAATTGAGTTTGTTCTCTGGTGCGAGGGCGTCAACAACAGGAGCGGATGATGTCAAAAACGGTTCCGGAACTTCTGATCGGCGTGCTCGAACAGGTCGGGGTGATGAAACGCACCGGCGACAAGGATCGCACATCGACGGAAACGACGATGTCGGCTCGCATGGGCGTCGGTTCATGGATCATCTTGATTGTGCTGCTCTCGCTATTGGTCGCCACCGGCGTCGTCATCTATTTCGGCTGGATACTGGGAAACGGCACGGATGTGCCGACCTCAGGTTACGCCGCGATGGCGTTCGGGGTGATTATCTCACTGGCTGTCGGCTTCGGCCTCATGGCGCTGCTCTTTTACAGTAGCCGAAAAGGATATGACGAGCCGCCCGTGTTGATCGTCCCTGAAAATGACTCTATGGAATCAAAAAACGTTCGTGAGACAAGGCAAAATCAGTAAGGCGCCTCCATGGGCGAGGATTACGCGCTGGGCGTTGTCGGGCCAACGTCAAGCGATCAATCTAGTATTGGAGATTGCGACAGATGCACGCGCTCGGCGGCGCGCGAAAAGCTCTTGGTCTGCAAACGAACCTGCGAAGGAGATCCGGCGGCAGCCAATCTATCATGATGCCCTCTAAGCTCAGTCGATATTATCATGAATGCAACGGCTGTTCTTCAGGTCACTGCCCCTTACGTGTTCGATCAGAGGATCGGCTGACAGCCTGATCGGACCCTCAATCGGAGGAGCTGACGCCCTGATCGGATCCTCAAGGACACCAGATCACTTGGGTTCAGAGTGACTGGAGCCGATCGCAATGGAGAACAGACTTGCTCATGCTCGATCGACGGACGCTCCTGCGTGCCGGCTCTGCCGCCGTCGGGGCCGCCGCACTCGCCCCCACCGCCCCCGCCCTCGCCCGTGCGCCCCAGGTGGGCAAGCAGGCGCAGCCCAGCTTCTACCGTTTCAAGCTAGGCACCATCGAGATCACCGTTGTCAGCGACGGCACGCTCGCATTCCCGGCCGAAACGCTGTGGGGCGATCGGGCCGAGGACGCAAGAGGCCTGCTCACATCCACGTTCCAGCCATCTAGCCCGGTGGGGCTACAAATCAACACCGTTCTCGTCAACACCGGCGACAAGCTGGTGTTGATCGACGCAGGCTGCGGCGTCGAAAAGTTCCAGAAAACGACCGGCGGGTTGATTGGCAACCTCGCTGCCGCGGGCTACGCGCCGGGCGATATCGACATGATCCTGCTCACTCACGCCCATTTCGACCACCTGTGGGGTATCAGTGACGGCAAAAACGCGTCGCTGCTGTTCCCCTCGGCCGAATTCGTCGCCAGCGAGACCGAGGTCGCCTTCTGGAGCGCCCCCGACCTGGTCGGCAAACTACCCCCTGCGCAAAAGCCGCTGGTTACCCAGGCGAATCTAAAATTGGCCAGCCCCCGGCTGCGCCTTATCAAGGCCGGGGCGGAGGTGGCGCCGGGTGTCACCACCTTCGACACCCGCGGTCACACGCCAGGCCACATGTCGGTGCATATTGGTTCCGGCCGCGAAGAAATGCTCCTCACCGGCGACGTCGTGGTCAACTCGGCGGTCAGCTTCCTGCATCCGGAATGGCCGTTCGAGTTCGATCTGGACGTGCCACAGGCAACAAAGACGCGCATGGCCTTCCTCGACCGCGCAGCGGCCGACAAGACGCTGGTCGGTAGCTACCATCTACCCTTCCCTGGCTTCGGGCACGTGGTGCGCGAGGGGAGCGCTTACCGCTGGCTGCCGGCAGATTGGCGCTGGACGACCTGAAGGCCGCGCCGGCGGGGGCGATGTGCTCCCGCCGGCCCGCAATCCAAGTCGGTGGAGACTCAAAGCTCGCGTGCCGCGACGGCCAGGGTGGCTTTGAGCGCTGCGACAGACTTCGAGACCAGCTTCGGCGTATCGAGCACAAACTCCAACGCGCCGAGTTCCGGCAAAGTCCCGCGGACACGGACCAAACCCTCCGGCATGACGTAACGCGCAAAGGCGCTCACGCCGAGCCCAGCCATCACCGCTGCCTTCAACGCCGCTAAGCTGCCGCTGCACACAACGACGCGGTAAGGTCGACCCGCCGCTTCCAGCGTTTGCAGCACTTGCGAGCGCGTCACGCTCGGCTCGGGGTGCAGCACTAGCGGCACGACATCGGCGCTTTCCATCCTCGACGTCTGCGATCCCACGCACCACATCAGTGGTTCGCTTCGCACCACACTCCCCCTGCGGCTACCATGTAGGCGTTTGGCGAGGACAAGATCGTATCGTCCCTCGTCGAGTTGGCGAAAGAGATCGCCACTCATGCCGATCTCGATCATCAGTTCCACCTCGGGGTTGCGGCGCAGAAAGCTGGCGAGCGCTGCCGTTAGGCCCGCGGAGGCGAAGTCCTCCGATAGTCCCAGCCGCACGTGACCGCTGAGGGCCGGTGCGCGAAAATGCTCCACAGCTTCGCTCATGAGATCGAGGATGCGCGCGGCATAATTCTGAAGCGCCTCGCCGTCCCGCGTGAGCGTCACGGTGCGAGTGTCGCGTTGGAACAGCGGTTTGCCGACAAGATCCTCAAGGCGGCGGGTCTGTTGGCTGACGGTGGATTGCGACAGATGCACGCGCTCGGCGGCGCGCGAAAAGCTCTTGGTCAGCGCGACCGCAACGAAGCTGCGAAGCAGATCTGGTGGCAGGCTATTTATCACGAAAGCCTCAATCGCGCCGCGCTGCCAGCGTATCATCGAGCCAGTCAAAGATGACTTGGTGTAACCTTGACATGGCACCCATGTGACAGTGTTCCCCGGCACCCTCAGCGTCGGTTAGGGTAACAAGATGGCTCTTGGATTTGAGCGATGAATGCAGCTTTTCTGGCTGCCCTTTGAGGAACTGGTCGTTCTCGGCATCAAGAATCAAGGCGGCAGTTTTTATGGAATCAACGATGCCCTCGAGCGTGTACTGTCTGGTCTGGCGGACAAACTCAGCCACCGAACTGGAACCGAACGTCCAGACTCCGTTGTTCAATCCCCAACGTGCCGAGGTGTCGATTGCCATCTTGAACTTCATCAACGGAATGGCTCTGCGATCCAGGCCGGTATCGATCCACTTGAGGAGAAACGCCGGTAACGCCTTCGCGAAGGCTGCGTGGAAGTCAAAAATTCCGTCGTCCAGCAACAGAGCCGCGGAACGATGTTCAAACGCGGCGGCCCGCGCGACAAGATAGGCCCCGAGGCTGTATCCGAAGAGGGCAAGGCGCTTCGAATCGATTTCCGCGCGCGTGTTTGCATAATCGATAACGGGGCCTATTACGGCTTCCCAATCCGGCCTGAAAACGAGCTTTTGCTGCCGGATCGCAGCACCCTGACCAGGTCCATCGAATGTAAGAACGTTGTAACCACGTCTCAGTGCCGCAGCACCTATTGCGACATAGGATTCCTCTTGCGTCGAGTCGAACCCATTATTGTAGATCACGGTAGGCCGGGGTTTTCCTGAATCATCGACCATGAACAGGTAGCCGGGAAGAGTCGTATTTTCATATGGGATCGTAATGATCTCGAAGGGTGTGCCGAGCAGCTTTGCGGCAGCCACAAATGTTTCGCGAGATCGGTCAGAAAGTCTGATTACTTCCGGATCGTTCGCCGGGTCGCGCCGCCGAAAGAACTCGGCCGTACGATAATAATTGGAAGCTCTGAAGAAGGCTTCTCGCGCACTGACGTGGTGCCCTTGCCTCAGGGAAGTCTCGGCAATATTCGCCACGCGATCCGCCGTCGCACGCCAGGATTTGAGCCAAGCGTCTTCATTTCCGTTTGGGATCAAGCGTGCAGTAGCAAGCACTTCGCCGAGATCCGCTCCTCCATAGGTGGCGAATCCCGCGGTCCGAAGGGTTTCAAACGAGAACGATTCGTTTCGGAACAGGAATTTCATCGGGCAACCTCGTTCTTGCAAGGCTTCGAGCTGCCCCCCGAGGGAGGTTCCGAACATCAAGCATGGCCGCAGAACACCTTGTCTGTTAGGCGGCGCCAAGTCAATGCGAATCGAATTTGCATTCACATTTTTACGCCGTTAGGCTGATTTTTTGCTGGAAAGGGGAACGAACATGCGGCCGAGAGCCGATTTGGACGAGAGCCGACATGATGGTAGGACACCCGCCATGTCGACCTTCGATATATCACCTCACGTTTTGA
>Ga0209588_1000326_pt1 | contig 12435 bp, 9 predicted proteins | sample Rivendell_Oct201_10_FD_188351 | JGI IMG/M metagenome (GOLD analysis project Ga0209588, IMG submission 188351) | Vadose zone soil microbial communities from the Eel River Critical Zone Observatory, Northern California, USA -... | ecosystem: Host-associated > Plants > Roots > Rhizosphere > Soil ...
AGCCGGGCGGCCGCGACACCCCATGCCGCGAGATCGAGAGATGCCCGGCCGTCCCCGCCGACGGCAATCGCATCACCGTTCTGTTCGACGAGTGTGGTGCGTCGAGCAAGCTTGAACGCGTACGCCGCGGGCCAGACGCCGACGCTGCGCGCCTGTCCGGCAACATCGAGGAGCTTCACGATGGCGCCTTCACCGTCGTCCGCCGGCTTCGCCCCGACGATCATCACGCCTTTGTCGGCGTAGAACAGCGCGCGATCCTTCGCAATCAGGGGACCCGGCGTCCCATTGGTGTAGGGCGGGCTGACGTACAGCGGCTCGCAGGCCGCCCACCCGCGCCGCACCGGCTCGGTCACATCCCCCGGCGCGAGCAGCGATAGCCTGAACCGGAATGTCACCGGACCGCCCTGGGACGCCGCGTAGTTCGTGTGCCAATAGTTGTTCATCGCGTAGGCGAACAGCGTACCATCGGGCACGATCGTCCGGCGCCAGGCGCCGCGGAATAGATCGTTCAGAGTGAAGAGCGGCGTATCGGGACCGCTCCACAGCACGCCGTCGTTCCCTTCGTGCAACCACACCCAGTGCGCGTGACAATACCAGTCACGGCAGCTTCCGGGTTGCTGATCGCGATCCACGGCCATGCGGCCGAGCGGTACTTCGACATCGACTGTGGGTTTGATGAAGGCGAATGGGAATGCGATGTAGAGCGCTTCTTTCGCGACCGTGGCGGTCTTCACGATTCGATTCTCGATGTCGACCCAGGGCAGCTCATCATAGAGCGTGATCGTTGACGTGATGGTGGGGAAGCCCTCGAGCGCACGCTCGATCACGAGGCGCACGCCGATCCCGGGCAGGCGCTCGCGGTGACAGCGAACGAGCTTGGTCTGCGTGAGCACGAGTTGCGGCGGGTTTTTAAGATCGTCCCGGTCGCCTGAGGTCCAGAGCGCGCTGTGCTCGCCACCACGCGCGTACACAAGCTGATTCAAGCCCGACCAATCCGATGGCTTCACGCGCTCCTTGCCGTCCGGACCGGTGAGTGATTTGATGGCGCCACTCGCCTGGTCGAGCTGAACCGTAAATCCTCCCGCCTTGGCGTCGAGCGCCTCGCCGTCGGCTGCGGGCGGGCGAGTGTCGCGGTCCGCTTCGGTCAGTACCAGGTAGCCGATTGGGGGTACATCGCGGAATAGGACGAGCGCGTCGCCATCCTCGAGGTCAACGGACGCAAGCTCGCGCCCGTCTGTGCTGAGGGATTTGGCGGCGCCGCCCGGAACGCGCGCGACGTCGGTTCGGTCCCATGAGCCCGCATTGAACACGATGCGGCCGCGGCCGGCGCGTGAAGCCCGGCCGAGGCGCAGCAATCCGTCGCGCAGGTGGTCCCGCGCGGCGGCGGCACCGGAGTCGATGAAGCGCTTTTTGTACTCCCACTGCGCCACGGTTTGACGCGACGCCGGCGCCGCAACGCTTTCGTCCGCACCCCAGGTGTGCTCGCCGAACAGTAGGAGATCGCGCCACATGGCGGCGCGGGCATCGGTGCGCTCGCGCCGGCGCGCTACTGTGGTTTCGTCGCGCGGCTCGATGCGGTCATCCCAGAGCGCCACGATCTCGGACGCGCGGGCCATCAGTTGCGCGGACCGGAAGGCAGCCAGCTCCGCCGCCGTCGAGGCGGCGCCGTCCTCCCAATAGAGACCCGTGTCGCCGCGGCGGACCGGAATCTTCGTTCCGTAGCGGCGCTCGACGTCGCGGAAGAACTCTTCCGCGCGGCCCATGACGATGCGCGGAAACGTGAAGCGCCGGCCGAACTCCTGGACGTTGGTGACGATAGCTTCCTTCATAGGGGCATTGTCCTGCCAATCGGCACCGTAGAGCAGGGCGGTGTCATACGGCCAGTTCTGCGCGAGAAATGCCGGCTGATTGAGCAACCACTCGGAGAGACGGTGGCCCATTTCGTCGGGGCCGACATCGAAGCCGAAACGGGTACCGTCGCCGTAGTGATGCGCGCGCCAATGGAGCACGCGGCTCCCGTCGGGCCCCTCCCAGTAATAAAGCTGCGGGTACGCGGTGCCTTCAGCGCCGCCGCTCGCCGGCAGCAGTGGCGCGGCGCGCTCGGGATTGGGACCGCTGGCGAGGTACTTCACGCCGCTCGCGGCCAAGAGCATCGGGAAGGTCAGCGTCTGCCCGGGGACGTCGGTGATTTGCGCGGAGAGGAAGTTCAGTCCCCGCTCGCGCGCCAGCCTGCCCGCCGGCCACACGAGCCGGGCGAACGTCTCGTGATCAAGGATCCCGGTGAGCATGTTCGCGAATAGCGCCTGCCATCCGATCTTGCCGTCGCGGATCGCCTGCACCAGCGCGTCGCCCGATTCAGGCGAGCGGTTCTCCAGGTACGACAGCACCTGTAGCACGCACTCGGCGGTGAAATGAAAGTCGCGATGCGTCGACGTCCACGCGAGCGCCGCGTCGAGATTCTTGCGATGGGTCTCGAGTGCCCGCTCCTGAAGGTCGGTGTACCCGACGTCGGTATGGATCGAGGGGAGCCAGTAGAGCGTCCAGCGTTTCGCCGGGGTGAGACGCAGCCGTCGCCGTGCGGCGCGGTCGCGTCCGACTTCGACGTCGATCTGAAAATCCGACGGCTCCGAGAGTGGAACCCACACTTCGCCGCTCAACGCCACGCCCCCCCCCTGCGCCAGCGGCAACAACCCCGCGTTGCCGACGAGCGCGCCGCGCCGGTCCGTCACGCGCGCGCGTGCCGCAGGGGCACTCAGACCGGAGACGGTGATGCGGACGAGATTCTTGCGTCCCTCGGGCTGTTGAAAGAGCGCGGTGGGGCGGACGTCGATGACCGGCTGCTGCGCGGCGCGGCGACCGATCGCCCTCCAACCCGCGAGCGAGGAGAGGAAACTCAGGAACGTCCGACGATCAGAACGCAGCATGATTCCTATAACTTAGCGCTGCTTGACTGCGCAGGTCCCCTATGTACGTTTCCGTCTACCGACCCCGTACCTCAACAGGAGCTAGCATGAAGCGTATCGCATTGGCCGTGGCGGTCGTCGTCATGGCCGCTGGCGCGTGCACGAAGGCACAGAACAACAACGCCAACACCACGCGTGCAGACACGACGAGAATGGCTGACTCGATGAAGATGATGGCGCCGGCTGACACGACGCATCACATGGCGGCCGACACGGCCAAGGCACACGTGACGCCCACGCCTAAGCCTGCGCCGCCGCCTCCGCCGGCGCGGAAGCCGACGCGGCGCCCGTAGCGACGCGCGGTAGCAGGAAATCAAGCCCGGGCGCCGCCCGGGCTTTTGTTTTGTTGGACCGACCGCAAGATCGCCGTACGCGTATCGAATGGCGGCGTCCAGCCCAGCTCGCTGCGGATTCGTTCGACCGAGTATGGGTTGTCCCCAAGAATAAACGACAGCGCCGCATTCCCCAGTGCCGTGTAGCGGCCCGGCAGGAAGAGCCGCATCAAGACCCTCCAGACGCCTACCCCGATCCGAATGAGCGGGACGGGCACCGGAATGCGGCGCGGCCGCAGCCCTAACGCCTCGGCAAAGGCCGCGAAGAACTCCCGCTGCGTAAGCAGCGGTGGCGCATCGCGGGTCACGTTGTAGGCCCGGAATCCTGATTTCGCCGGCGCGTCGAGCGCCGCGATAATCGCCGAGGCGACGTTACCGGCGTAGATGCACGACAGATGATTCGTCCCCCGGCCGATCTGCGGCAGGAAGCCGCGCCGGAGATTTGCGATCAACCGCCGTGTGAATAGCAGATCCCGCTCACCGTAGACGACATTGGGCCGGATCGCGATGACGGAGAGTCGCGCCGCCTCTTGCTGCACCAGCTGCTCCGCCGCCCGCTTACTGCGGGCGTAGAAATCCGAGGCGGGAAGCGGCTGAAACGGATAGTCCTCGGTGACGCCGCCTTCGCGCTCGCCCGCCGCGTACACCGCCGTGCGGCCATACACGGCCACGGTCGAGATGTAAATGAGACGCGCTCCAGTTCGGCGCGCAGCATCGATTGCGAGCCGTGTGCCACCGACATTGACGCGGGTGAAATCCTCGAAGGAATCGTGCGATGCAACGAGGGCAGCGGCGTGAATAATCGCCTGCACGCCCTGCGACGCGCGCTGCCACGTGATGACGTCGGTGACGTCGCCGACGACCGCCTCGGCGCCGAACGCCTCGACGACCGCGCGCGAGTGTTCGCGCACCAGGGCACGCGGAGGGGGGCTCTCGCCCCGCGCCCGCAGCGCGTCGAGCACATGGGTGCCGACGAGCCCGGCGCCGCCCGTGACGAGAACCGTCACGCGGGAGTGACGCGTGGAGCGTCGAACGGCAGTCCGACGACGCGGGCTTCGCGCCCGGCGGCGCGCACGGTGGCCCCCAGCGGCAGTTCGCGGCGCACGATGGCAAGGCCGATCCAGCGGCCGAGCACCGACCCACCGCCGTCCGGCAGCCAGGCGATGCTGGACACGCGGCCCACATCGCGCTCCTCGTGGGTGACGGCGCTCCAGCCGCTCGCCGGTGCAGCGGGCGGATCGGACTCGAACAGCAGGCCGCGCAAGTGCCGGTTCGGATGCCCGCGGAAATGCAGGCGGCTCACGGTCTCCTGGCCTGTGTAGCAGCCCTTGGTGTAGGACACGCCGCCGATTTCATCGAAGCGCACTTCCTGCGGAATCGTCTTCTCGTCCACCTCGGAAGCGAGTCGGGGCCAGCCCGCCAGGATGCGCGCCAGTTCCAGTGCCTCGGGCGTGGCGGCGTGCGCGCCGGCGTCGACCAGCCGCCGTTGCATTGCCACGAGGTGTTCGGCCGCCATCGTGACCTGAAAAACGAACGGTGCGACATCGCTCGTCCGTGCGACTTCGAGCGGTGTCCCGCCGGCGGAGCCTTCCACCACGCGATTCGAGGCGTGTGGCACCGGGAACCCAGCGGCGCCCATGACGGCTACGGCGTGCGCGCCCGCGATGCGGAACACCGCGGTGTCTTCCGTGCGATCGCTGGAGCGTGCGAGTCGTGGGGGGACCGAGCGCTGCAGAATCATCATCGCGCGCTCGCGACCCTCCGCCGGGACGGTGAAGCGCACGCGCGATCCGAGACGCGCCGCCCAGCCATCGACGACGATCATCCCCTTGGGCGTGAGCAGCGCGCCGTAGACGAACGCACCGTCTCCCGGCTTTTCGATATCGCTGGTGAGCAAGCCTTGAAAGCACGTGATCGCGCCCTGGCCCGGCCCAATGAGATCGATGATCCCGACGTCCGCGGGTGCGACGATCGCGCCGGCGCGCAGCTGATCGACGATCTCGGCGGGCACAGCGTCCCGCTCGAGCCGCGTCACGGTTGCAGTAGGCGCGCCGGGAAAGACGTCGCTCATAAATCGGCCAGCTCGCGAGCGGTGTGACCGGCGAGCGAGTCCCAAACCAGTGCAGCGCCACTTCCCTGGAGCGCTCGCGAAGGATGACTGGTCGTCAGCATAATGCACGCCATCCCGGCCGAGCGCGCCGCCGTGAGCCCATGCAACGAGTCCTCTATTGCGACGCACGCCGGCGGCGCCACCGCGCCTCGCCGCGTGAATGCACTGATCGCAGCCAGATAGCCGGCGGGATCGGGTTTGCAGCGCGACACGTCGTCTGCGGTGATGATGGTCTCGAACCGATCTGCCAGTCCGGTACGGCTCAGGACGACATCGATCTCCCGTCGCAGCGCGCCTGACACGATCCCCAGCCGGTAGTGTTGGCCCGCATCCTGCACGAACTCGGCGGCGCCTCGGACCATCTGCAATGATGCCGAGATGAGTCGGAGATACACCCGCGACTTTTCGTCCACGAGGCGATTCAGCACCTGGGTCGTGAGGGTTCGGTTGGCGCGGCGATACGCCTCGACGAATCCGGTGCGATCATCGAGTCCGAGATAATGGCTGTAGTACTGCTCGCGTGATAGCGCGATGCCCTCATCGGCGAGGACGTTTTGAAGCGCCTCACAATGCTGCGCTTCGTCGTCCACCAGCACGCCGTTGAAATCAAACAGCACAGCTTCGGTCACAGCGTCTCCTTCAACCACGCGACGATATTCGGCCAGCAGGAAGCGCGCGCTCGCTCACTCAACACCATGCCGCGGTGCGACAGTCCCGGCTCGATCACCAGCTTCTTACGGCCGGTGCCGACGCGCTCGACCACCTCGCGGCATGCCTTGGGCGGCGCAAAGACCCAGTCGGCGCCGCCCGCCACGCCGAGATACGGCGTGCTGAGCGCGGCGAGGCCGGCAAAATAGTCGAAGCCGTCCGTCCCAAGCCATCGACCCCGCACGTTCCACTCCATCCATTCCGCGATGATCTCCGCCGCTTCGTCTTCATTGCCGAAGCGCAGCGCGCGTGCTGGGAAGTGGCCCAACAGCCGCGACACGGCCATCGTCGCGGCGGCGAGCGAACGCCGCACGGGCCCGAGACGGCGCGGACCAGGAGTCCCGAGCGTCACCATGCAGCGAATCGGCGCCGCGGCTGCCACGCGCGCAAGCCAGCACAGCCCCGCGGCGCCGCCGGCGGAATGCCCCAGCCACGCGAGCGGCGCGCCGTCCGTCTCTTCGCGCACGCGCGCGACCAGGGTGGGCGCGTCGTGCAGCACCCAGTCCTCAAACGTCCACGCGCCGCGCCGTGGTTCGCGAGCGCTTTCGCCATGATGGCGCAGGTCGGCGAGCCAGACGTCGAACCCGGCGGCGCCGACAAAATGTGCCATGCCTGCGTGCAGCCAGAAACGGTGGTTGGTAAAGGCGCCATGGACGAAGAGAACGGCGGGGCGGCCATCGCGATACGCCCGCAAGCGGTGCAGCGCCAGATCCACGCCGTCAGGCGTCGTGACCCGACGTGCTCCACCCGTCATTCGTAGCGCCCGGCGGCGCGGTACGAATCGTCGAGCAGCTCAACCGGATGGCGCACGCGCGCGGGGATGCCGGCGGCCGACAGTCCCGCGCCAATCTGCATAAGGCACCCCGGATTTCCGGTCGCGACGACCTGGGGCGCCGCCTCGCGCAAGCGCTCGAGCTTTGCTCCGAGGACGGCGCGCGACATTTCGGGCTCGAGCAGCGTGAAGAGCCCGGCGCTGCCGCAGCATTCGGCGGCGCCGGGAACCGGCACGAGCTCGAGGAGCGGAATGGCGGCAAACAGCTTGAGCGGCTGGACTGCGACGCCCTGCGCGTGCAGCAAGTGGCAGGGCGGATCGTAGACGACGTGCAGATCGAGCGGCGCGCCGGCCACCGGTCCCTTCGTGCCGTCGCCGGCAAGCAGCTCGGTGACGTCGCGCACGCGCGCGGCAAACCTCACCCCCCGACCCCCTCTCCGTTCCGGAGAAGGGGAGCCATCGTCCGGATCCTCTCCCAACAGCCGCCCGTATTCCTTCATCAGGGCCCCGCAGCCGGCGCTGTTGACGACAATCGGTTCTTCGCCATCGCCGAACGCCTCGACGTTGACGCGAGCCAATGCACGCGCTTCGTCGACTAGCCCGGCGTGTGCATGCAGCGCGCCGCAACATCCTTGTCGACGGACTTCACGGGTCTCGTAGCCGTTGACGCTCAAGGTGCGCCTGGTTGCCTCATGGACGTGTGGGAACAGGCCCTCCATTACGCACCCTCGGAACAACAGGGCGGTAGCGGGCGGTATCGGGCGGGAATGGGCGGTAAGGCCACGCAACGTACCGCCCGTTCCCGCCCGTTCCCGCCCGCTACCGCCCTTCGTCGCCGCCAGCATCCCCATCGCAAACCGGACCCGCCCCCACCCGGCGACCAGTCGGGGGAATCCCGTGGCGCGCAGCACGCGGGCGAACCAATACACTACGGGGCTGATCCCAGGGGTTGTCAGCGCCCACAGAGCCAGTCGCGCCAGCGGCGGCACACCGCGCGCCGCCGTGATGCGCGACCGCGCCGCTTCGAGTCCATGGCCGTACTGCACGCCCGATGGGCAGACCGGCTCGCAGCCGCGGCACCCGAGGCAACGGTCGAGATGATAGAAGAGGGCAGGGTCGGTCGCGGCGATGTCGCCGCGTTCGAGCCCCCGCATCAACTCGATGCGGCCGCGTGGTGAGTCGGCCTCGTCGCCGGTAGCCAGGAACGTTGGACAAGCTTGAAGGCAAAACCCGCAATGCACGCACGCGTCCAGCCCCTCGAAGCCCCCTCGAGTCATGAGCCTTCTGTGGCGACGACGAGAGCACCTCCGGGATCGAACGTGCGGCGCAGGCCGGCGACGAGCGGGCCTACGCCCTCCCGGTACGCCCCGAAGTGACCGACGGCGCCACGCAGGGGCCATGGCGCGCGCTCCAGTGTGAGCGGCACTTCGAGCCCGGCGAGCGTGCGGCGCAAGCGCTGCAAGCGATCGATGCTGGCGTCACCGGTCCAGCGGATCGCACCCGCGGCCGGGGACGCCGAGATCCACTCGTCGCCGAGCTGGTGCTGCAGCAGATCGAGGAGCTCGTCACTCGCCGTCGGCACGCCGCCGATGCGGAACGTCACGGGCCGGACCGCGAATCCCTCCGCCAGTCGCATCCAGAAGGCGTGGGCTTCTTCCGCGCGCAGCGGTGCGAAGCGGCCCCCGGCCCCCCCGCCGCTGGCGGCGCCCAGGCCGGCTTCGTCGGCCGCAACCAGGGCGGGCGAGCCGGCGAGCCGCACCGCCAGCACCCAGCGCTCGCGTCGAGCGAGCGCCGGCGAGACGAGCTCCAGCGCCGCGGGCGTCAGCCCGGCGGCGGCGATGTCTTCGCCGACCTGGGTCAGATCCTCGCGCGCGCCCTCGAGCAGGTAGGTGACGTCTGCGCGCGGCAACGTGCGCAGCCGCAGATGCACCAGCACAATCACGCCGAACGCGCCAAAGCCCCCGGCCTGCAGGCGGGTGAGGTCGTAGCCCGCGACGTTTTTCATGACGCGCCCGCCGCTCTGCACCATGCGGCCGTCCCCGGTCACGAACGTGACGCCAAGGAGATGATCCTTGATGGGCCCGAAGCCGTACCGCAGCGGCCCTGCCGTCGCGGTCGAGACGACGGAGCCGAGCGTCCGCCCGGCGAGACCCGGCGGATCGATCGCGAGCCACGCGCCGCGATCCGCGAGCTGCTGGCGCAGTTGATCGAGTCCAATGCCCGCCTCGGCGGTCGCCGTGAGGTCGGGCGGCTCGATGGCGGGAATGCGGTCGAGGCGGCGCGTGGTGAGCGCGAGGTCGGCGGGGGCGTCGCTCTGGAGCCAGGTGCCGGCGCCCTCGATCCGTACGCGCCACCCCTCCTGGTGCGCGGTGCCGAGCAGCAGCGCCACGGCGTCCGGCGAACCGGGGGCGATACGCGGGACGCGGTCGGTGCCGGCCTCGAGGATCGCGCCCTCACCAAGCAGCGCACTGACTTTCTCGACGATGGTCATGACGCCCTTGCCAGTGCCGGCTTCGCCGCGGTCCACTCCCGGCAGGCGTGCACCGGAACGACCTTCCCTGGATTCATGCGCTCATCGGGATCAAAGACTTTCCGCACGGCATGCATCGCACCGAGGGATTCAGCGTCGAAGATCAGCGGCATGTACCGCAGCTTGTCGAGTCCGACACCGTGCTCGCCGGTGATCGTACCGCCCGCCGCGATGCACGTCTGCATGATCTCGGCGCTCGCCGCTTCGACGCGCTGCTTGAGGGCCGGATCGGTGGCGTCGAACGAAATGTTGGGATGAAGATTGCCGTCGCCGGCGTGGAAGACGTTGCTGACGACGAGCCCATAGTGCTTGGCGATGGTAGCGATCGTTTCGAGGACGTGGGGAAGGGCGGAGCGGGGCACCACGGCATCCTGGACCACGAGGTCACGCGACAGGCGCCCCATTGCGCCGAATGCTTTCTTGCGGCCCTGCCACAGCCGCTCGCGCTCCACGTCATTCGCGGCGGTCCGTACCGACCGCGCGCCCGACGTGCGCAGCAGCTCCGCGACGGCCTCCGCCTCCGCGACGACGGCGTCTTCGTTGCGGCCGTCGAGCTCGGCCAACAGGATGGCCGCGGCGTCACGCGGATATCCGGCGGCGTACACCGAATCCTCCACGGCGCAGATGCACGACTGATCCATCATCTCGAGCGCGGCGGGGACGATCCCGGCGGCGATGATCGCCGACACCGCCTCGCCCGCGGTTCGCAGCCCGTTGAAGTCGGCGAGCAGGGTCCTGACCGCGCGCGGCAGCGGCGTAAGCCGCACAGTGATCCTGGTGGCGATGCCGAAGTTGCCCTCCGAGCCGACAAACAAACCGACGAGATCCGGTCCCCACGGCTCCCCACCCGGACTGCCGATTTCGACGAGCGAGCCGTCGGCGAGCAAAATCTCGAGCGCCAGGATGTGATTCGCCGTGACGCCGTACTTCAAGCAGTGCGGCCCGCCCGCGTTTTCGGCCACGTTGCCGCCGATCGTGCACGCGCTCTGGCTCGAGGGATCGGGCGCATACTGCAGGCCCTGCGGCCGCGCGGCAGCGCCGAGCTTCGCGTTGACGACGCCGGGCTCGACGACCGCCAGCCCGTTGTCGCGATCGATGCGCAGAATGCGGTTCAATCGCGTCAGTACGAGGAGGACGCTGCCTTCGTCCGCGAGCGCGCCGCCCGAGAGCCCGGTCCCCGCGCCGCGAGGGACCACCGGGATGCCGTGGGCGGCGAGGAGACGGACGACGGCGATCAGCTCTTCACGGGTGCCCGGAAGGACGACGAGATCGGGGATGCGACGGTAGGTGGGGAGACCGTCCATCGAGTAGGTCATACGTTCGGCACGAGCTTCTCGAACGTGACGGGGTCCGACAATCGCGGCGAGGTCGCTCGCCAGGTGAGGGGACATGACTATATGATAGACGCCGAGACGCCGAGACGCCTAGCGGGACCTAGGAACGAGGGGTCAGGAAAGCGCTTTTCCTGACCCCTCAAACCTGCAATCCGCTCGGCGTCTCGGCGTCTCTAAGCAGCCCGCCAGAACCCCTTGAGAGCTTTCCCATCCGGTGATTCGCGGAGCTTCTCAAAAGCCCGTTCGCGAATTTGCCTGATTCTCTCACGCGTGACGCCCATCAGTGCTCCTATCTTCTCCAGCGTCATCGCTTCGCTGCCTTCTTCGAGTCCGTAGTAGAGATAGAGAATCTTGCGCTCGCGCGGCGTGAGATACTTCTGGAAGATCCGATCGATGAACTCGCGCATCAGCTTGCCGTCGGTGCGCTCCTCGATCTCGCCGCCCTCTTGCCCGGCGAACCGCTCGCCGAGCGTCGCCGCATCCTTGTCGGTGCGATCGACGGGCGCGTCGAGCGACAGCTCCGCCGCCGTCATGCGGCGCGCGGTGCGCACGTTCTCGACACTGTCCTCCAGCGCCTGCGCGATTTCGTTGTCGGTGGGTTCCCGACCGAGCTCCTGCGATAGATACGTTTCGGTGCGGCTCATGCGGATCAATTGCGAGTTCTGGTTGAGCGGAATGCGGACGCTGCGCGTCTGCTCCGCCAACGCTTTCAGCACCGCCTGCCGCACCCACCACACCGCGTATGAGATGAATTTGACGCCCTGGTCGGGATCGAACTTCTTCACCGCTTTGAGCAGTCCTTCATTGCCGATGGCGACGAGCTCGGAGAGATCGAGACCGTGGCCCTGATATTTTTTGACGTAGGAAATGACGAATCGGAGATTGGCAGTGACCAGACGCTCGGCAGCTTTTTCGTCGCCACGCTGAACGCGACGGGCGAGGCGACGTTCTTCAGCGGGATCTTTGATGAGGGGGAGTTTCTGTATGTCTTGCAGGTATTGGTCGAATGCTCCGGAAGGGGTGGTGCGGAAAAACGCCTTCGCCTTGCCGCCATTCGACCTCGCCATGCGCGACTCCCCTTGAAACGCGAGTTGGGTGTGGAAACGGCGGGCGAAGCCACCGCTAGGCCACCTAAACCACGCGCCAATATAGGTTTTCGTGCAAATACGTGCAAATCAACGCAGTTATCCACATCACAAATTATTTGGTTTGTAGGGATTCCCCCGTTTGTCCACTATCCACAGATCCTGTGGAAAGTGGATCACGGGCGTCGTAAAGGCATGCCCGCCAACTCAATCCGAAGGACGAGATCGCTGCTGTGGAGAGGTGGAAAGGAATGTGGGCTATGTGTTGACCAGAACCTGACGAATCGTCACCTCATCCACCGCGACGGTCCACCCGCGGCCGTCATCGCCATGCGCATGCCCGATCGCGCGCGGCAGCGCGAGACGGATCTCGCCCGCGCGCGCTTTCTTGTCGGCGCGCATCGCCGCGATCAGGTCGTCGATGTGGCTGGCGTCCGGCCGCTCGACCGGCAAATGCAGCCGTTCCAGAACCGACCGAATGCGCTGCGCCGTGCCCGTCGCCGCGATGCCGAGTGTTTCGGCGAGCCTGCTTTCGTAGACCATGCCGATCGCCACCGCTTCACCGTGCAGCACCTCGTACTGCGACGTTGCCTCAATCGCG
>Ga0209588_1000327_pt1 | contig 12430 bp, 14 predicted proteins | sample Rivendell_Oct201_10_FD_188351 | JGI IMG/M metagenome (GOLD analysis project Ga0209588, IMG submission 188351) | Vadose zone soil microbial communities from the Eel River Critical Zone Observatory, Northern California, USA -... | ecosystem: Host-associated > Plants > Roots > Rhizosphere > Soil ...
TGCGACGTCGCATGGGCGCTTACGGGCATGAGAAGGCGCGGCGCTATTCGTGGGACACCGTTTCGACGCAGGTGATCGAGGTCTACGAGGAAGCGCGCGAGGCGGTGCGATTCGCCTCTCACCTGGCCGAGGAGAGTCATGTTCACAACGCGGTTTGAGGCGTGGGTCCGCCGCAGGGCGGAAGCCTTGATGTCTGCGCTCGGGCGCGTGCCGTTGACGCCAAATCAGGTCACCGTGGTTGGCCTCGTTCTGACTTTCGTCGCGGCCACACTTGTCGCCTACGGGCACCTGCGCTGGGCCGGCGTTGTGCTGATCGTCGCCGGCACATGCGACATCCTCGACGGGGCCCTGGCGCGCTCGACTCACACGAGCTATCCGTACGGTGCGTTTCTCGACTCAACGCTCGACCGCTACTCGGAGGGAGCTATCTATATCGGCCTCGCCGCGTACTTCGTCAGCGCCGGTGGGCCCTACCAGCGGTGGTTGGTGCTGGCGACGTTCGCGGCTCTGGCGGGGTCGTTCCTCGTGAGCTACGTTCGGGCAAGGGCGCAAAGCCTTGGGTTCACCTGCGAGTCCGGACTTTTCGCGCGACCTGAGCGGGTGGTCGTCACCGTGATCGGTCTCGTCTTTTCTGGAGTTTTGGGAGGGTGGGTGCTCTACCTGGTGGTCTTCCTTCTTGCGGTGCTCACCAACCTCACCGCGCTGCAGCGGATCCGCGAGGTCTGGCTGCAGGGTCGGGCGCAGCGCCTCGCGATCGAGCGCGAGACGAAAGCCCGACGCGCGGCACCGCCTCAGACGCCGTGACGGATCCGTTTGTCGGAGTCGCGGGCCACACGCAGGCCTTGGACCAGCTGCGGTCGCAGGTCGATTCCGACCGGTTGGCACACGCCTATCTCTTCGTCGGGGAGTCGGGGCTTGGCAAGTCGATGGCCGCCCGGGCGCTCGCGGCCGCACTTCTGCCCGAGGCGCCGCTTGTTCGACACCCGGACTACTGGGAAGACGATCGCATCAAGCCACTATCGATCAATGAGATCCGCCTCCTGCCGGACAAGCCGCCGGAGTTTCACGAACTTTCGCTCCAGGCTTTCCTCAACCTCAAGCCGGCGGTTGGCTCGCGCCGCGTGGCGCTGGTGACCAACGTCGGCCGCCTGCGCGATCAGGATCAGAGCGTGCTGCTGAAGACGCTGGAAGAACCGCACCCAAACCGCGTGATCATCCTCACCACGCCGAGCCTCAACCCGTTCGTCGTGCTGCCCACCGTCGTGTCACGCTGCCAGCGAGTGTTCTTCCATCCTGTGCCTTCGCCTGAGATCGAGAAGCTGTTGACCGCCGGCGGGGCCGATGCCTCACGCGCGCGGCTCATCGCCGAACTGGCTCGTGGGCGCCCGGGCTGGGCGATGCGGGTGGCCGGCGATCAGAGCGTGATCGACCTCCACCACGCCTGGACTCGACGCCTCGAGGAGGTCTTCGGAGCGCCTGCCGACGTGCCTCTTCAGGTGGCAGCCGAGCTGGACATGGGGCAGATGGCCTGGCGGAGGACCGAGGGAGAGGCCGAGGACCCGGCCCTGTTTGCGATCGCAAGCTGGCAGATCGAGCTGCGCAAGAGAATGCTGGCGAGCCGAGGCCGCGAGCAAGGCCGGTGGGCTCGGCTGGTCGAGCTCTCGTACGACACGCTCGGCTATCTCGAGCAGAACGTCAGCCCTCGCCTGGCCTTTGAAACTTTCCTGCTCGAATGCCGAAAAGTTTCCTGAAAAAGAGCCTCGAGGGCTTCCACCCGTATGTGCCGGGCGAGCAACCCCCGGACGGCGAGGACTGGGTCAAGCTCAACACGAATGAGGCGCCGCTGCCGCCTTCGCCGAAGGTGATCGAGGCCGTGAGGGCCGCTGCAGACGACTCACTTCGTCTGTACCCGAGCCCGACCGGGGCTCCGGCCCGGCGTGCGATCGCCAAGCATCTCGGCCTTGATCCGGCGCAGGTCGCGCTTGGAAACGGCGGGGACGAGCTGATCGAGATGTGCTTCCGGGCCTTTGTTGGCAAGGGAGACCGCGTCGCCTATCCGACGCCGACCTATCCATTGTTCGAGCCCCTGTGCCGGATCCACGAGGTCGTGCCGGCGCCGCAGCCGAGTGCTGAGGCCTTCACATGGTCCGCCGACCTGGTCGACGACCCGGCGCCGTTGAAATTCCTTGTCAATCCCAACTCGCCGACGGGAACCTGGCACGGGCGGGCATCGGTCGAGCGCATTCTCATGCGGTCCGAAGGGCTGGTCGTCCTGGACGAGGCCTACGTCGACTTCGCCATCGAGTCGCAGCTTGCGCTCCTGGCGAGACACCAGAACCTTCTCATCCTGCGCACGATGTCCAAGTCCTACGCGCTGGCGGGCATGCGGATCGGCTTCGCGCTGGGAAGCCCTGAACTGATCGGCGCCCTGGATGCGGTCAAAGATTCGTACAACATGGACCGGCTCGCCATCGTCGCCGCCGTCGCCGCGATCGAGGACGACGCGCACCACCGCGAGATCGTGGAGTTCGTCGTCGCCGAGCGCGTCTGGTTGGAAGACCAACTTCGCGAATTGGGTTTCGAACACTACTCACCGTCCGCGGCAAACTTCGTTTTCGTCAAACCTGCGTTGGGTAACTCAGCCGCGGCCGTCGCGGATGCGCTACGAGAGCGAAGAATCCTGGTTCGGCATTACGATCGTGACCCGATCGCCGGCTGGTTTCGCATCACTGTGGGCACGCGCGTCCAGCACGAGCGCCTGCTTGTGGCTTTGAGGGAAATCTTGATTTGACACCGACTCGTGACGAAGCGTGGGAGCTCGTGACCTCGATGACCAAGGGCGACCAGCTGCGCCGCCATATGCGTGCCGTCGAAGCAGCGATGCGCGCCTATGCCCGGCGCTTCGGCGAGGACGAAGAACGCTGGGCGGTCCTTGGCCTCATACATGACTGGGACTATGAGTCAGGTCCGACGCTCGATCTCCACCCCATGCGTGGAATCCAGATGCTGCGCGAGCGCGGATGGCCTGAGGACATCCTCGACGACATCGCGTCCCACGCTGATTATTTGACAGTGCCACGGGACACCAACATCCGCAAAGCGCTCAACGCGGTGGACGAGATGTCCGGTTTCATCATCGCCTGCGCGCTGGTCAAGCCAGACAAGTCTTTGGGCGCGGTGGAACCCAGCACTGTGCGCAAGAAGATGAAGGACAAGGCATTCGCGCGCGGCGTGCACCGTGAGGAGCTCATCGCGGGAGCTGAACAACTCGGTATACCCTTCGACGAGCACGTGGAGATCGTCCGCGACGCCCTGAAGCCGATCGCACAGGAGCTGGGGTTGAAACCATGAGCGCCGCCGGCAGACCACGAATCCTTTTGATGCATCCGATCCTCGACCCAGGCCCCGCCATCCTGGCGGAGGCGGGCGAGGTCGTCGCGTATCCCGCCAACGGTCCGCTGGACGAGGCGAGCATCCGGCAGGCTGCCGAAGGCTGCGTCGGAATCGTCAGCCAGCTCATGGACCCGATTCGCGAGACGGTGCTGTCCACACCCGGGCTCAAGATCATCAGCAACGTCGCAGTCGGGTTCGACAACATCGACCTCGACGCCGCCACCGCGCACAAGGTCATGGTGACCAACACGCCAGGAGTGCTCGACGCCGCGACCGCTGACTTCGCATTCACGCTCCTCATGGCGACGGCGCGCAGGATCGTCGAGGCGGACAGCTTCACCCGCCAGGGACGGTTCAGGGGTTGGGCGATCGACATGATGCTCGGCGCTGACGTCTTTGGCGCCACGTTGGGCCTCATCGGCGCGGGCAGGATCGGCCGTGGCGTTGCCCATCGCGCCACGGGATTCAACATGCGAGTGCTGTACTACGACCCGCAGCCTCTGCCACCCGATGCAGAGCAGCAGTTCGCCGCTACCAGGGTCGATCTGGGCAGGTTGCTCGCGGAGTCCGATTTCGTGTCGGTGCATGTACCCCTGACTCCTGACACACACCACCTGCTCAGCACCGCGCAGTTCGCCCAGATGAAAAACACCGCGATCCTCATCAACACCTCACGCGGGCCCGTGGTGGACGAGGCGGCGCTGGTCGAGGCGTTGAACGCGAAGAAGATCGCAGGCGCTGGACTTGACGTGTACGAGCGCGAACCGGCGGTTCATCCAGGCCTGATCCCGCTGCCGAACGTCTTGCTCGCGCCGCACATCGCGAGTGGCACGGTCCGCACTCGCTCGGAGATGTCGGCCATGGCCGCAAGGAACATGGCGACGGCCGTTCGTGGCGGCCGGCCCCCCAACCTGCTCAACACCGAGGTCAAGAAATAGCGCTCGCCACCAAGTACAAGTTGATGGCCCTCGACCTCGACGGCACGATCCTCGACCTCAGGTTGAACCTCGACCCGAGGGACGTCGAAGCGCTCAGCGGGATCATTCGCGCGGGCGTGACGGTCGTTGCCTGCACGGGCCGACCCTTCCCTGGCGCACTTCCGTGGGTCAAGAAGCTCGGCCTCGAGGGTCCGATCATCTGCTATCAGGGCGCCGAGGTCCGGATGCCGGACGGAACCACGATCCTTGACCACGGAGTGCGGCACGACCTCGCGATGGAGGTGATCAACTTCGCCCGGGATCGCGGCCTGCATGTCCAGGCTTATCGAGACGATCGGCTGATCGTCGAGCGCGATCGTCCCGAGGCTCACGAGTACGCCGACCACGCCGGGATGGAGATCCACGTCGTCGGCGACCTCGACGCCGCGATGGGGCCCACCACGCCGAAGTTGGTGATCGTTTCGAGTGCGCAGACGCTCGAGGCGCTGCTGCCCGAGACCCGAAGGCGATGGCAAGGCAGGCTGAATGTCGCCACATCCGTACCGACCTACCTCGAGTTCACAAGTATCGAGAGCGACAAGGCTTCGGCGGTCGCGTTCCTGTGCGAGCGGCTTGACATCAGGCAAGATCAATCCGTGGCGGTTGGAGATGGGCGCAACGATGCCTCGATGATTGCGTGGGCCGGCCTTGGCGTGGCGGTCGAAGGCTCTGAGCCCGAAGTGATTGCCGCCGCGGATCGGACGATTCCTGGACCTGGCCACGGTGGAATCAAGCAGCTTGCCGACGTGTTGATCGGAGCTGCCGGATAAATGGGAACTCTGATGCTCGTCCACGCGCATCCCGACGACGAGGCGATCTCGACGGGCGGTGTGATGATGAAGGCGAAGGCGCACGGTCATCGCGTGGTACTTGTCACTGCGACGCGGGGAGAGGTGGGCGAGATCTACAACATGGATCCCGAATCAAGTCGGCCCCGGCTTGGCGAGATCAGGACCGAAGAGTTGAAGGCTGCGGGTGAGATTCTCGGAGTCGACCGGATCGAGTTTCTCGGCTATCGCGACTCAGGCATGGTGGACACGGCTGACAACAAGGATCCGCGCTCGTTTCACCAGGCGCGCCTCGACGAAGCCGCCGCCAAGCTCGCGGTGCTCATTCGGGAAGAGCGCCCCGACGTGGTCGTCACGTACGCGGAAGATGGCGTGTACGGACACCCGGATCACATCAAGGCCTATCAGGTCACGAACGCCGCGCTGGATCTGCTCGAGCGAGAAGGTTGGGCGCCGAAGAAGCTCTACTACACGGCGATTCCGCGATCGCTCATGGAGGCTTTCGCGAGCCAGATGCCGGAAGAGGCGCAGCGCCAGAACTCCAACATGCGCATCGCGGGTACGCCCGACGAGCTCGTGACGACTCGAATCGACGTGCACGACTACGTGGACCAGAAGCGCAAAGCCTTTGGCGCGCACGTGAGCCAGAACGATCCCAATTCGTGGTTCACGACGATGGCGAGCCAGATCTATGAGCTGGCGTTCGGCACCGAGTACTACCAGCTGGCGAGGGGCAAGCTGGGTGCCGACCCGCCAGAACCAGACTTGTTCGCGGGTATCACCTAGACAGCACTATTCCGCGCGTGTGTCTGGTGCTCTCAATGACTCCCTGAGCCGACCTGCCAGACGTGTCGAATCGGCGCTTCCAGGCAAGTTTGGCGGGCGGGCGTGTGATGCCAGCGCTGCGCTTTGGAGGGGCTCAGTGAGGGGATTGGTGCCGCCGCGTAAACTCGATTGAGATCATGGAAGTCCTCAAGATCACGCCCCGCGGCTACTGCCATGGCGTGGTGGACGCATTTCGGATCGCCAAGCGCGTACGAGAAGAGACAGAAGGGCCCGTGCACATGCTCGGCATGCTCGTCCACAACACGCACGCGACCGACGATCTCCAGCAGCAGGGCATCGCCCTCGTGGATCAACCTGACCGGTTCGCAGGCTTGAGCCATATCAAAGAAGGGACTGTCATCTTTACCGCCCACGGCGTTTCACCTCAGGTCAAGCAGCGCGCGGTCGAATTGGGCCTTAAGCCGATCGATGCGACGTGTTCGGACGTCGTGCGTACGCACGAGCTGGTCGCCGACCTTGCCAACAAGGGTTACGAGGTCGTCTACATCGGGCGCAAGGGGCACCCTGAGCCGGAAGGTGTGATGGGCGAGGCTCCGGGCAAGGTCCACCTGGTCCAGGATCCCGAGGACATCGACGCGCTCGACCTCAAAGGCGACCGGATCGCCGTCACGTGCCAGACGACCCTGTCCGTGTGGGACACGGAGGACTTGATCGGCCGCGTCACGGCGCGCTACCCGCAGGCCGAAGTACACAACGAGATCTGCCGCGCGACCCAGGAGCGGCAGGAGGCTGCGGTCGAAGCGGCACAGCACGTCGACCTCGTGATCGTGGTCGGCAGCCCTCGCTCGTCCAACTCGCTGCGGCTGGTCGAGGTGGTCAAGAAGCTAGGTCAGAAGCCTGCGTACCTCGTCGACAAGCTCGAGGACCTGGACCTCAAGTGGTTCGCGGGGGCAAGGAAGGTGGGGGTGACCAGCGGCGCCTCCACGCCGACGCAGCTGACCCGCCGGGTGATCGAGTACCTCGAGGCTCTCGAAGTTCCCGCTTAGCGACTAGGTTCTGCGCAGCCGGCGGATGACCCCGCTCAGACCACCCGGCTTGGCGGCGGAGGAGGGACCTGGCGACGCCGGGGCAGGCACCGGTGCCGGCTCGGGAGGAGGTGCTGGGCTCCCCGCAGGCTCCCCTTGCGGCGCCGAGCCGCCGCCCGACGGACGCCTGCGCCGCCTCCGCCTTGTGGTGCCGGCCGCGCGCTCCGGTTTGGCCGCGGAAGCGGGTGGGGCGGCGATCATGGGTGTCTCCGGCACTGGCCCGTTGGCCGTGCTGGGTCGCCGCCTTCCCCGCCTCCGGCGGGGAGCTGCTCCTGCTGCTATGGGCTCCTGCAGTCGGCGCTCCCTCGCCACGACGTGGCGTCTCACCTTGGCTCCGACCTCGCCCTCGGCGCACAGGGCGCCATCTGCCGTGTGCAGGTCCACCCGCCACACGACGATCGAGTTCGGCGCTCCGCCAACCGGTGGGCGTTTCTGGGTCAGCGTCCAGCGCGCATAGATCGTGTCGCCGGCGTGGACCGCTCGGGGAAACTTCCAGTTGAGCCATTCCCACTCTTCGACTGAGGGGACGGGCATGTCGATGGTGCCGAGCCCGATCGCAACCGCCACCAGGAGGGTGGGGGGCGCGACGCGAGCCTGGCCGGGGCCTGTTTCGATCGAAAGGGGCGAGAAGTCTCCAGAAAGGCCCGCAAACAGGGCGATTTCTGATTCAGAAATGGTGCGGCGGCGGGTAGTCCATTCGCCGCCTAGTGGAAGGTCGTCGAAAGAGAGGGGCTCCAGATCGGCGCGAGTATAGCCCGAACCAACTCCAAGGCTCGAGCGTTAACCTATGACAACTTCAGCGCCGGGAGGATTAGACCCTTGGAACTCGCGGGCGTTCTGCTCGTCACTTCGGTGCTGCTCATCCCGGCTTTGCTGCTCCTCGTTTTCTCGCTGATGCGGCTTCGAGGCACGACACGTGAGCTCCAAGCCGCACTCGACGACGAGAGCGGCGCACGAGATCGCGCGGCCCTTCTGCTGGCGATTGCGTCCGCCGTCAACTCCTCGCTGGCCCTCGAGGAGGTCCTGAACGTCGCCCTCACGCACGCCGGAAGGATCATGGGCGCCGTCGCCGGGGCTATGTACCTCGTCCAGCCCACGAGGGCTCAGCTGCACCGGGAAGCCGAGTACAACCTGGCCCACCGCGCTCGCGGCTCGATTCGCAAGCTCGACGAGGAGCCCGTCCGCACCGCCATCGCCGCAATGCGTCCCCTAGTCGTCAAGCTCGACGAGCGCACTGCGCCGGGCATCGAGGGAGGCGGTCACCCACTGCACGTGCTCGTTGTTCCCGTGCAGCGCTCGGGCCAGCTGATGGGCGCGATGGAGCTTTACCTCAACGCGTGGCGGGAGCTCAACGAGGACCAGGCCGATCTGCTCAACGGTGTTGCCTCTCAGGCCGCGATCGCCATCCGGCACGCTCAGCTCTTCCAGGCGCAGGAGGAGAACGCGCTCACCGACGAGCTGACAAAGCTGCCGAATCGACGCGCGCTCGCTCAGCGCTTCCTGCAAGAGATGCAGCGGGCCCGACGTCACCACAAGGCGATTTCCTTCCTGATGATCGACCTCGACCAGTTCAAACAGGTCAACGACACGTACGGCCACTTGAACGGCGACGCCGTCCTGGCAGAGCTGGCGTCGATCCTTGTCACCGGAGCGCGCGAATCCGACGTGTGCGCGCGCTACGGCGGCGAGGAGTTCGGAATCATCCTCAGTGAAACGACCGAGGCCGGCGCTCGGACTCTCGCCGAGCGCATCCGGGCCAAGGTCGCGGCTGCGACCTTTCCCGGCGGGCTCAAGCTCACCATCAGCATCGGCGTCGCCGCCACCGACGAACCCGCTCTGTTCACGACGCTGATGGAGCGCGCCGACCAGGCGCTCTATGCCGCCAAGCATGGTGGGCGGAACCAGGTCCGCGTGGCGGACATGAAGGCGGCGGCGAAACAGCAGCAGCACGCCTAGCTAGCGGGCCACCAGTCGTAACCTCGACTCTGTTGGGTCATTTCTGCATCAACTGCGGCACCGCCCTGGTGACACGTGTCATCGAGGGTCGTGAAGTCGAAGCGTGCCCGCGCGACAACTTCATCCTGTGGCACGACCCCAAGGTGTCAACGGCTGTAGTGGTCGAAGCCGACGGCGGGATTGTCTTGGGCCGCCGCGCGATCGAGCCTGGCTACGGCTTGTGGTGCTTGCCGGGTGGATTCGTGAATGACGACGAGGACCCTGCGGCCGCCGCGACGCGCGAGTGCTTGGAGGAGATCAAGGCAGCGGTCGAACTGACTGGGCTGATCGGCGTGTACCACATCCCCAAGACCGACGCACCGAGCATGGTCGGCATTGCGTATCGCGGCCGGCTGCTTGACGGCGTCCGCCCAGAGGCCGGCGCGGAGATGCTCGAGGTGGGCGTCTTCTCTCCCGACTCGCTCCCAGAGCTTGCTTTTCCAAGCCACAGAACTGTGCTGGCGGAATACCTCAAGTCCCCGGCGCGGGAGGAGGCAGCGGTGCTTCCCCTCGCCGGCGCAGCGGCTCCGCGTGAAACGCGGCCATCACGAGCGCAAGCAGTACCGCGACGAAGGCGCACGCCGTAAAGCCCACGGCATAGCCATAGGCCTGCACCAGAGGACCGAAGACCAGCGGGCCTGCGGCCAACCCGAGGAACAGGATGGTCCCGTACACACCCATGGTCACACCGCGGGTGGAAACTGCAGAGAGGTCGGCGAACACGACGCCGATGGCAACGAAGCCAGTCGCCATGAAAGGTGTGGCTGCCGCAAGGACAATTGCCGGCCACAAAGTCCGGACAGATGACCGAGGACCGCAGCTGCCGCCGACCAAACGATAGTCCCGACGAAAACGATCGGCCAGCGGTGCCGGGCTCGATCCACGAGGCGTCCGCCAGGCAGCCGGGAAAGGCCGTTGACGATGGCCTGAATGGCGAGCAGGTAGCCCACCTGTGAGCTCGGCAGCCCGAGCGCTTCCTTTCCGAATATCGGCAGGAACGCGCCGATGGTTCCCCAGCCCAGCGTCATGGCGGCGAGCCCGATCGTCACTGGCGCGAACGCACGCTGCTGCATAAGCGCCCGCAGCGGCCCGCTGAAGGAGATTCCTTGACCTGTGTGCTGTCGAGTCCCGCTCGCCGCAATCGCGCCAGGAACCGCGGCCAGCAGAAGCAAAGTCGTCACGGCGATGTCGGTCCTGACATCGATCCAGCGCAGGGCGACGCCCGCGATCGACGGACCAAGGAAGAACCCCGCTTGCATCGAGAACGTCAACCAGCCCAGGGCGCGTCCTAGGCGACCGCCCGATGTAGATTCGGTGACCGCGCTGAACAGCGCCGCTTGCTGCGCACCCGCCGCCAGCCCACCGACGACCTGCCAGATGAACAGCGGCGCAACACTTGTCGTTGCGGCGGTGGCGAGCTGCGACGCGGCGGCGAGTACGAATGAGCCCGCCAGGAGAGTTCGCGCGCCAAACCGATCCACCAGGACGCCCGAGGGAAGGGAAAGCAATGCACCGGCGAGTGTGCTAACCGAGAAAAGGGCGCCTACCTCGAAACGTGTCGCGCCCAGATCGTGCGCGTAAAGCGGCACGGTGAGTCCGCGCGCCGCGAGGGCGGCGAACGAGGCACCGGCGGCGATGTAGAGCGCAACCATCCGGCGCGATTCCGGAACGGTCACGCGCACGGTTCCTAACATAGCTGTGCAATGGTTCGTGACGCGGCGGAGCTCCTTTCGACAGCTCGGCGAGGCCTGGCTTTGACGGGCGCAGGCATCTCAGCGGAAAGCGGAATCCCAACATTCCGCGGTGACGGCGGCCTGTGGACCAAGTACGACCCCGTCAAGGTCGCTTCGATCGACTACTTCATGTCCGACCCGAGCGCCTACTGGAAGGTTTCGAAAGACCGAGGCCGCGTCGCGCTAGCAGCCCGGCCAAACCCTGGCCACCACGCGCTCGCCGCCCTCGAGGCCGGCGGTCACCTGGTCGCGGTCGCGACGCAGAACACCGATGGTTTGCACCAGGACTCGGGCAGCCGGCGAGTCATCGAGCTCCATGGGTCGGGCCGAACCGTTCAGTGCCTCGACTGCGGAAATCGAGAACCTCGCAGCGAGGTCCAGGCGCGGCTGGAGGTGGAGATGCCCCCGCGATGCGGCGTGTGCGGCGGCATCTTTCTCAAACCCACGGTCGTGCTGTTTGGAGAACCAATGCCGCAGGCAGCGGTCCAGGAGGCATTCGCGCTCGCACGCGAGGCGGACGTGATGCTGGTCGTGGGGTCCTCGCTGGTGGTTTACCCGGCGGCGGAGATTCCGGTGGCGGCGTTCCGGTCGGGGGCGTCCCTGATCGTGATCAACGCGGAACCCACCCCGCTCGACGATCTCGCCGCAGTGGTCATTCGCGGCAAATCAGGAGAGGTGCTGCCGGAGATCATTCGGCTCATAGGTGAATGACGCTGCCGAATGCCACCGGTTTGCCATCGACGATGAGCTCTCCGTTGTCTCCGATGTCCTCCGCGATACCCACCACGACTCTTCCGGCCATCTCGACGCGAACCCGGCGGCCGAGTGTGTCCGACAGCTCTCGCCATCGTGCGAGCACCGCAACTGGCGTCGCCGAGGACCATCGCTCGAGCTCAACTCGCAACTTTTCCAGAAGCCGATCGCGATCCTGGTTCAGCGTGGCAGCGCCCTCGGGCGCCCATGTCAGGTTGATACCGATTCCACATATCGATTTGGCCGCCCTCGCCTCGACCAGGATTCCTCCCACCTTGGCGCCACGCAGCAAAAGGTCATTCGGCCACTTGAGGCGGACGTGGTCGCCACACGCTTCGGCGGCCGCGACCCCCGCGGCGAGGCTCAAGAGCGGATTCGGCGGCAGCACGAACGAGACGAGCAGGGCCGTGCCTGGCGGAGATTCCCAGCGCCTGTCCAGGCGGCCGCGGCCGGCCGTCTGATGCTCTGCCACGACGACTGAGCCGATCGGCAGCGGGCGAGCGATGTCCTGGGTGGACGTCACCGACTTGATCCGCACGACGTCCGGCCTTGCCTCTCCCACGCGCCGGTAAGCTAACAGGACGATGCAGCTCCACCGCGCGATCACGCTCGTCGTGATGATCCTGCTGGCAATCGGCCTGCTGGTGATGATGACGGCCAGTGCGATCAAGAGCTTCGACAATCGGAGCCTCATCGCCCTGGGCGTCGTGGTCGTCGCGGCCGCCGCGGGCGGCATCGCTTTCAGCTGGAAGCGCTACTACAGACGCGTCCCTCGCACGGATCGCTGACGTGGCTCGCTAATGCTGCGGCTCGGCTACAAGGCTTCCGCCGAGCAGTTCGGCCCGCGCGAGCTGCTCGATTTCGCCGTCGCCGCCGAAGAAAACGGTTTCGAAAGCGTCTTCGTCAGCGACCACTTCCAG
>Ga0209588_1000328_pt1 | contig 12411 bp, 11 predicted proteins | sample Rivendell_Oct201_10_FD_188351 | JGI IMG/M metagenome (GOLD analysis project Ga0209588, IMG submission 188351) | Vadose zone soil microbial communities from the Eel River Critical Zone Observatory, Northern California, USA -... | ecosystem: Host-associated > Plants > Roots > Rhizosphere > Soil ...
TACCCATTCGACCCCACCTGGGTGATGGCGCTGAAACTCGGCAAGAGAAAACTATGAGCAGAGGCCGGTATACCGAGTCTCAGCTCCTGGGCCCCCGCCAAGGGACGCGAGTCCGGAATCCATGATGGGTTCCCGCCTGTCGAGGAATCCTCTGGAGTCATTGAATCGCCAACGGTCTTTACGGGTCCCAGTGGCGATACGGGTGGAAGAGGTTGCTGTGCTCCGTTATTCGAACTTTGCGCTCTGGCCAACGAACCCAGCAACAAGAGACTGCTCAACAGCACTCCGGTTCTGCTAAATCTAAAATACATAATTGCTCCTATGGCACAACAACCGTATCGCCAGCCTTCAGTGGCGCGTTTTGTTCTGGTCGCCAGCCTTTTACTATTTCTTTGTAATTGACGGATATTTTGATCTGTTTGCCATTCTCCATTCGCACAATGGAGATTTTTGACTGTTTTGCGAACGGCGTAAGTCCACCTGCGCTAGAGAGGGCCTCCAGTACCGTCATCCCGGCAACCAAGGGGTATGCACCCGCCCGCCCCACCTCCCCAACCACAAATACCCGAGGCGGGCTGACCTTTGATACGATGACCGTCACCTCGGGGGCCGAAATGAACTTCGCGAGCCGGGTCGTAAGTTCAGAAGTCAACTGCATGGGTGTTAATCCGGCCGCCTGCACATCCTTCAACAGGGGAAGTGAAATCTTCCCATCCGGCCTTACGGGAACAGTGCGCGAAATGTCCGGCTCTCTCCAAACCGTGACGATCAATTCGTCATCGGGGCCGATCACATAGTTGGGATTTTCTGTTGCCGGTTGCACAGCCGCATCGCCGACAGCTTCCTTCGCCGCAGTTCCACCTTTGGCGTTAACGAGCTTGCTATCTGAGCTTGGCTTGCCGGGCGAAGTTTGCCCAAACGTAGTCATCGCCGGTATCGCCAGCCCTACCATCAGCACCAACAGTCTCGATTCCTTCATGGCGTCACTCCAAGTTCCTCTAAACTTCCTCAGACTCCCGCACCTGGATCTGTTTTAATTTGAAGAGCAGCGATTTGTAACTGATCTGCAGCGCTTCGGCCGCCCTCTTCCGGTTCCAGTGCGTCTTCTCCAGTGTTTGCAGGATCAGCTGGCGCTCAGCTTGCCGCGAAGCTGTGCGGGATGCCGCTTTGAGCGAGGGCGATGGCATCTTTGCATGAGGTAAACGCAACCCCACCGGCGAGACCCTCAAATCCGCTACGCCTAATTCCTCATTATCCAGTGCCACAACTCTCTTGATCACGTTTTCCAGTTGACGGATGTTTCCCGGCCACGGGTGCTCTACAAACAGTCGCATCCCCTGATCGCTAAGCGTCATCTCCGTGCGTTGGAAAATTCTGGCGTACTTGCTCAGAAAGTATTGGACGAGCAGGAGGATATCTTCGCGTCGACGGCGTAGAGGAGGAAGCTGCAGGCAGGCCCCTGTCAGCCGGTAATAAAGCTCGCTCCGAAAATTTCCGTTTTGCACCTCGGATTCCATGTCTCGCGTTGTGCACGAAATGATCCGCCCTGCTAGCGATTGACTCGCAGGCAGTCCATTCCCGTCGGGAAGCAAATGTAGAAGACGCCGCTGGCAAATAGCATCAAGTTCTCCGATTTCGTCCAAAAAGAGCGTGCCCGTGCTGTTCCCGTTTTTCTCACGGTGCCCATTTTCGGAATTGCCCAGCCGCTTTTCGAGGGAGTCGGGCGTCAGGGCGGCGCAATTCAGTTTCACGAAAGGCAAGTCCCTGTATCGCGAGAGACCATGGATGTGCAGAGCGACAATTTCTTTACCGGTGCCACTCTCACCCTGCAACAGAACGGGAATGTCCGTCGGCGCAATCTCAGATATCAGCCTTTCGACGGGCTGCATCTCCAGACTTACCCCTGAAATGTATTGCTGTTCCCCTAAAGTCGAGGGGCTGATAGTTAGGTTAGGCTCTTTTAAGGCCACGGAAATCCCTCAAACTGTAGCTAAAGACCACCCATCGTCGATTCATCGAGCACTGGCGAGACTGCTAGTGAGCACGGAGCCTGCCAACTGAAGAAATGCAACGAATATCGGAGGAATCGAGTAAGTCGTTCATCAGAAGGGTGTTAGAGGTTTGAAGTCCTGAGCCACAAAGAACGGCAGGGTTCGTAAAAGTCCAGGAAAATTCCACAAAGTTGCCAGTAGATTGCCTTATTGTTCCTTTATCCCTGCCTTCTCTTGGATTCAATCCGAGCGCCCAGATTCAAGGCAAGCAGCGGACCGGCTAACTTCCGGACATAACTCCAGCTCGTAAGTTAACCTTTGTAAAATCAAGCGAATGTGCCGCCAGTCATAGCAGCTCCGCGGACTCAGGTCACCTGTCCCCGGCGGATTCCTCGACGGGAAGAGAAACTCCATTAACTTGCATAGGATTAGTAACTTACGTGCCGCAGGGCGAAGAAAGCGAGGAACTATGATCTTCCCCCAGACCTCTCCGCGATTCCAGTCCCGTCCATAGATAAGAGGAAGCGTGGCCGACTTTGTCCCAACTGGGACTTGCCACTCTCATCTCCACTGCAGATCCACGCGACGAGGCAACGCCCGGGGTTACAGGGCTACGGGATGTTGGCGGACACTTCGTTGGAATAGACGCTCTCAACGCCGTTCGCGTCGACTGCCGTTGTTACGTAAAAGTAGGTCTTGCCATTCAGCACGGACGTGTCAGTGTAAGCCAAACCGACGAGTGCGGAGTTTAATTTCGCATATTGGGTGCCGCTCACCGTACTGCGGTACACGTTATAACCGGAAACCGTGGAAGTGCTGGCATTCCAGGACAAAAGGACTGAATGTGGCACCTGTGGCACTGCGCTGAAGTTCACTGCAGTGACGTTCGCCCCGTTGACTGTAACACTTTGAGCGCTTGGCGTGAATGTGTAGCCCGTGTGACTTGGCGTAACGACGTACGTCCCGTTGGCCAGCCCCGTGAAAGTGTAATTTCCTGCGCTGTCAGTTGTCGTCGTGGCGCTCGTGGCTCCGCTCAGCGCGACCGTCGTCCCGCTCCCGCCCGCTGCCGGGCTGATCGTCCCCGAGATGCTAAACGACTGTCCACCCTGCGGTGTTGCTGTGAAGCTCACTGCAGTCACGTTCGCCCCGTTGACTGTGACACCTTGAACGCTTGGCGTGAATGTATAGCCCGTGTGACTTGGCGTAACGGCGTACGTCCCGTTGGCCAGCCCCGTGAAAGTGTAATTTCCTGCGCTGTCAGTTGTCGTCGTGGCGCTCGTGGCTCCGCTCAGCGCGACCGTCGTCCCGCTCCCGCCCGCTGCCGGGCTGATCGTCCCTGCGATGCTATGCGTCTGCGAAGACGGGGGCGGAGGGCTTGCTTGCCCGCTGACCAGCCCAGAGCAACCCCCAAGCAGGGCCAAAGCTGCAAACATCCCCGCAAGCAAGAACCCAATGCAGGCGCGAGAACTTCGATTTTGAGTACGCGCGAGCGGCCACGCTTGATGTTCGTTTCTTTTCCGTCTCATCTGCTCCCCCATTCTTGGCCCGAGGACCATTCTAGGGGTTTGACAACGCTTGAGAAACTGCTTGGAAGGCTAGATTAAGTACAGGTATATACCCTGTCCATGAGGTCCAATCAAATGTCAGGTTCTCCGACCGAGTCGAACTCCAAAGAAATCCAATTAAAATTACTGCCCCGGGGCCCGCGATCGGGCCCGCTGCCGGTAGCATATCCCTCCGTCGTTCCATCAACATGGTGCAACTTTTCCGCACTCAGGGGTCTGGAGGAAGTCATCTTGCAGCCAGCGGGCCACATTCCACCCCCCCGGCCAATGTTCTCGACTCGCTGCGGTCGCCTGCCGCAACGTTCTCACGCTTACGGTATCGGGGCGGACACCTCGTTCGACTGAACGCTTTCATTGCCACTGGCATCTACAGCCGTAGCTACGTAGAAATAGGTCGTACCGCTCTGTACGGTCGAATCTGTGTAGTTAAGAGTTGTGATGAGCGATGAGTTTATCTTCGTATACAAAGTTCCGCTCACCGTGCTGCGGTACACGTTGTATCCTGCCACCGTTGAAGTACTCGCGTTCCACGTAAGCGCAGCGGAGTGCTGTACCGGTGCAATACCCGTTCCTGATAGAGTTACCGAAGCGGGCGACCCGCTCGCGTTGCTCACAATCGTGATGCTGCCGCTCGCAGCGCCAGCTGTCGTGGGCCTGAACTGCACAACCAGGGTAATGGTTTGGGACGGAGAGAGCGTGACAGGTGCGCTGCCGCCTGTCATCGAATAGCCAGCACCGCTCAAGTTGATCTGTGAAATTGCCACGTTGGAATTGCCCGTGTTGGCAATAGTGACGTTTTGCGTGGCTGAGGAAGTTCCCGTTGTTACATTTCCGAAGCTCAAATTCGTCGGGCTGATGCCCAGAGTGAAGGTACCTGCGATGCCCGTGCCGCTAAGACTCACTGATGTCGGTGAAGTGACCGCGTTGCTGGAAATGGATATATTGCCGGAAGCGGGCCCCGCCGAGGTTGGCAGGAAAGTAACCGTAATCATGGTCTGTAGCCCAGCGCCTACGTTCAATGGCAGCGAATATCCACTCACGCTGAACGCTGCACCGGATTCCATTATTTGGGTAATGGTCAGAGTGGCCGTGCCGCTGTTCGTGATGATCAAGGCCTGGGACAGGCTGCTGCCAATCACAGCGTTCCCAAAGTTTATGGAACTTGAACTCAACTGTATCGCTGGTGCTGGCGTTGCACTCACCGTCAGCGTCGCTGCCGCACTCGTCACCGTACCCGCCGCATTGCTCACCACCACTCGGAACGTCGACCCGCTGTCTACTGTCGTCGTCACCGGCGTCGTGTAGCTTGCCGTCGTGGCCCCCGCTATGCTTGCCCCGTTCCTCTGCCACTGATAACTCAGCGGCGCTGTGCCACCCGCTACCACCGTGAAGCTCGCCGTCTGTCCTGCCGTCACTGTCTGATTCGCCGGCTGCGTCGTAATCGTCGGCCCCACAGCTGCCGCATTCACCGTCAGCGTCACCGCCGCACTCGTCATCGTCCCTGCCGTGTTACTTACCACCACATTGAACGTCGACCCGCTGTCCGCCGTCGTCGTCACCGGCGTCGTGTAGCTTGCCGTCGTGGCCCCCGCGATGCTCGCCCCGTTCTTCTGCCACTGGTAACTCAGCGGCGCTGTGCCACCCGCTACCACCGTGAAGCTCGCCGTCTGTCCTGCCGTCACTGTCTGATTCGCCGGCTGCGTCGTGATGGTTGGGGCTACCGGTGCTGCCGTTGCCGTTCCCGCGAGCGAGATCGTGGACGTAGGAGTCTGCGGATCGTTGCTCGTTATTGTGAGTGCACCGGAATTACTTCCGGCTATCGTGGGTGAGTACGTCACGTTCAGAGTGACGCTGGCGCCAGGGACGATCATGCTCGGGGTAGTGGCGCCGGAAACTCCAAAGGGACCGCCGCTTACGTTGATCAGGGAAACGGTCAGATTCGAGCCGCCGACATTCGTGACCGTTGCCGTACCCCTCCCGGTACTTCCCACAGTGATGGTTCCCAAATTTAGGCTTGTCGGATTCACCTGGATGGCCGCGTGCGGACTTGTCCCGCTTGCAGTCACCAGTCCCGAGCAGCCACTCAAGAACACCGCAAAAGAACTCAAGGTCAGCGCACCGGCCGCACACACCCATCCTCTTATGCTCGTTTTCACTTTTCTCACTTCCCCTGGGCTTGAGTCAGCTGTTAGCTGGGGCGGGGGTGGGGGCCCGCGGAAATAGCTGCTCTGTCCTGCCCGATCTCTAGCGTGAAGGATAGAAAGAGACCGCCACGGTGACTACTGGCATGGCGAACAGTTTTGGTGCAGGGGTCAAACCATCCGAGGCACAGCATGCATACTCCCGTAGGGCCAGGGACTGATTGCCCGGCAGGACGAGAGAGGAAAGGCATCCGACGGGCAGGATCACTGCCGGGGGAATCGCTCTCACTGCGAGACTTGATGGCCCACCGAGCGGAAGTTAGGGTCTATGTAGCTTCCTGCATGAATTTTTATCTCCGAATCGCAAACAATCTTGCCCACAGCCAACGGTCTACCCGAGTACTCGGGGGCGGACTTGCGCGTCCTCGAGACCTCTTCTGTGCTCGGTGCTGCGCTCGTATTTTCAGAATGTGTAAACCCGCATCGGTTAAAGACGGAGTTTAATGCATAATCAGGGGCACGGAGGAGAATCCGGCAGGGGAAGATTTCAGCGCGAATCTTTCTAGTCCGAGGAGGAACGTGAAGGGCCTAGTGTGTTTTCTCGACGCGATGCCAAATTCTCCACGCCCCGGGCGAGCAGGCCTACATTCCGAATTTTATAAAGCAGTGCCCGATAACTGATCTTCAAATCCTTCGCGGTCTTACGGCGATTCCATTTGTTGGCTTGCAACGCTTCTAGAATGTAGTTTCTCTCCCTTTCCCGAACGGCTTCCTTAGCGATCTGTTTTAGAGGGGTTGTACCCTCGGCGAGATGATTCGCCGCGGTTGTATTGTGCTGCCGAACTATTGGTTCTTGAGCCGTGATGGCCTCCGGGCCGATGAGCACATAGCGCGCCATATCGTTGGAAAGCTCACGGATGTTTCCGGGCCAATCCAGGTTCTGTAGATATCGCATCATGCCTTTGCTCAGTGGTTCTGCTTTTCTTTCAAATGTCTTCTGAAACTGGCTGAGAAAATATTCGGCCAGCAGGGGGATGTCTTCCCCGCGCTCACGGAGTCGGGGCAACTTCAAACACACTACATTGATCCTGTAATACAGGTCGGCACGAAATCTTCCCAAATCGATTTCGTGTTCCAGATCCTTATCCGTCGCGCAAATCACGCGCGTCTCTACCACTCTTTCTGTCTCGTCTCCAATTCGCATGAAGCGCCCATCCTGAAGAAATTGCAGGAGCTTGCTTTGCAGCCCTAAATCCAAGTCTGCAATTTCATCCAGAAAAAGGGTCCCTTGGTGTGCAAGTTCCACTCGTCCCGGCTTCCATGCGTGCGCTCCAGTAAACGCGCCCTTCTCATAGCCGAATAATTCGCTCTCCAGCAGTGTCCCAGGTATTGCAGCGCAGTTGACCTTTACGAACCGGCCGTTGTGATAAGCAGAGTGTTTGTGGATCCACCGCGCCAGCACCTCCTTGCCTGTTCCTCCATCGCCGTGCAAAAGCACCGGTACGATCGTGCCGCAGACCTTTACGGCGCGCTGCCGCAACCCCATCATTTTCGCCGACCAGCCAAATACGACTTCATCCGGAGGAAGGAAGTCAATAGGTTCGGTATTTGTGTTCTTGCTGGGTTTTGGTGCAAACATAGTGAATAGGCGGTTTTGGCGAAACCTGAAGTGCACCCCGCGGGCCAATGGGCGCAGCCGGACTATGACACCGTGGATTCCGTGTTCCTGCGCTAAATCATTTGGCTTGAATGATTTAAGATCGAAGCCGACAAGGCAGTTGTAGTACCAGCTTAGAAGCCAAGCTCTCGCTTGAAGAATCCTAATAGCAAAAATATCTCCCTACCGCGCAAAAAATTTTCTCTAATTGGCCCTTTGCGGGTCAAGCGGGCCCGGGAGCTCTCTCGCTCTCCATCGACCCCTCCAGATGGCAGTCTATCTTGCCGGAAATATGAACGACTCCAGCAAGTCCGCTCTGGCTTTCTCGTCCGACGCTACCACTTTCAAAATATCGCTGACAGAGAGCATGCCAAGAAATCCCTGGCGCTCATCCAGCACGATAAGATGGAAGATCGTGTTCTGCTCCATCAATCGCAGGCAGTCTTCCAGCGTCATCTCCGGCGTTACCGTGATGAGCTCGCGCGTCATGATTTCCGAGGCCTTCATCCAGGCCGGACACTTATTTTCCGCGGCAACCTTATCGGAGATATCACTATGAGAAATTACCCCTGCAAGCTTGCCGCTCGCATTCGTCACGCCGACCGAGCGCACCTGTTTCTCGCGCAGGTACTGTGCGGCCTGATGCACACTCGTCTCTTCCGTGATGGAGAAAACTCCCTTGCGGGACCCGATGAGATCCGAAACTTTCACTGGACCCTCCGCGGGACATTCTGGCCGGATAGTAGGCCTAACTCAGCCCTGATTGCAAGATGAATTCCACAACATTCCTCCCACGAAAAAACGTGGAACGAAACAGGAGAGGACAAATATTCGCGCACCATCGGGTAGGATGGAATACGCGCAAGCCGGGAAACCGTGGGTCAGGCTCGCGCAGCTTCCCCACGAATAATATCGTACCGCTCAATCACCGCGGCAACGCCCATCCGCGCACTGCCGTCTTCCATACGGCGCTCGACGCGCACCACTTTGCCCAGGGCTCGGACAAACACGTCTGAACCATGCGTTATCTCCCCGGGAAGCGTCAGCGTAATGTCCAGTTGTGACCCGGATTCCAGGTTCTGATCCACAACAAAATAGAGACCCCGTGTGGAGATATCGCGGGTCTTGCCCTGCTGCGAATCCAGTGCCCGTTCAGTGGAAACTCGGATGATGATTGGCAAGGATAAGTCATAGCGTCGAGTTGTGCGGCGTTCCGTCATTCCCCCGTCCTCCCAATCAACGCGCGCATATTTTCGCTTGCCCGCATTTCCCTCTAAAAATTCCTTTTACTTGAATTGCACAAATCCGGCTGCACGCTCAACCCAATAATAGGAATCGAGCTGCGCGTGTCATTTCCCAGACTCGGACCGGCGGCACAAGCCCCAATACTCCTCTGACGATCATCATGTCAGGCAATCCGATTTGCGCAGACCAAGAACTCCCCCCGCCTGCCCCAACCTGATTCCCACAAGAATCTTAGTCTATACAATTACAGTAGATCTTCGTGCAACATCCATTGCACGGCAAAAATCAGTCAACTCTGTCAAACGGAAGTTTCGACTTCTTTCGCTCTGCTTAGACCACCGTCGCCACAAGCTTCCGCGAATGCCCTTTTTGCAGTCCTCGAGCCCGGAATCAATGACTGGAATGGCTGGCAATGATGCTACTCGCGCCGCGTTCCCACCGCCGCAGCCGGCTCCTCTGCCGTTGTTGTGGCTGCTGCTTTCCTCGTCCGCGGCGTATCCAGGTTGAACTGCCGCATCTTGTAGAGCAGCGCCTTGTAACTGATCCCCAGCATTTTTGCCGCGTCCTTGCGGCACCAGCGCGTCTTTTCCAGCGCGTCGGCGATTGCTTCCATCTCGGCCTCGTCTTTTAAGCCGCGCACCAGGGCTTTCAACCCCTGTTCTTTGGGAGGCGCGGGTTCCTCACGCGGCGAAGTCCGCTGGCGCGTCGAGGACATCTCGACCAATTCGCGCAAGCTGCCTTCATCGTCTTCGAGAATCACATAACGCTTTACAAAATTCTCCAGCTCTCTCAGGTTGCCCGGCCAGGGATAGTTCACTGCGGCATCCAGTAGATACTTGGAAGGCCCCGGTGGAGTCTTTCCGAATTTCTCGCTGTACTTCTCAAGGAAATGACGGAACAGAAGCGGAATCTCAGCCGTCCGCTCGCGTAGTGGCGGCACGTTGATGGATAAAACGTTCAACCGGTAATACAGATCTTCGCGGAACCGTCCCGTCTTCATCGCGTCCTGAACATCCACGTTTGTTGCGGCCAGCACGCGCACGTCGGTCTCCACCAGGTGCCGCCCGCCCAGCCGCGAATATTGGTGATCCTGCAGGACGTGAAGTAGTTTTGCCTGCAAGTGTGTGCTCATCTCCGCGATTTCATCCAGGAAGATCGTGCCCTTGTTGGCCATTTCAAACTTGCCCGGTTTGCTGCGCACCGCGCCCGTAAATGCGCCCTGCTCAAATCCGAAAAGTTCCGATTCCAGTAGTTCGCCCGGCAACGCCGCGCAATTCACCTTCACGAACGCCTGGTTTCGCCGCTTCGAGCGCAAGTGAATCATTCGCGCAACCACTTCTTTGCCCACGCCGCTCTCGCCACAGATGAAAACGGGCACATCCACCGGTGCGATCTGCAGGATCTGCTGGCGGATTCGCACCATCTGCGGGCTTGCGGCCAGAAAGCTCAAGTCCTCGGTCACCTGGTCGCAGTAATCGCGCAGCGCCTGATTCTCCGTGGCCAGTTCCTTCTTCCGCCGCGACTTCAGCATCGCCGCGTCCAGCTCCGTTTTCTCGAATGGCTTGGTCAGATAATCATGCGCTCCAATTCGTATCGCCTCCACGACTGTGCCTACCTCGTTCGAGCATGAAAGCATGATGACGTTCAGGCTGCGGTCGATCTGCATCAATTCCTTCAACGTTTCGAGGCCGTTGATCTCCGGCATTAACACATCCAGGATGATGAAATCGGGCCGCTCTCCCTTGTTTACCCTCTCGATCGCATCTTTCCCCGAACTGACGGCTTCCACTTCGAATCCGTCGACTTCCAGCAGTGTCTGCAAGTACTTTCGAATGCTGGGCTCGTCATCCACGACGAGGATTTTCTCTTTCGCGGCCATTTACTTTTCCCTCTCAATCATCAAAATTCGATTGCTTCAGCCCTGATCCATGGGCAACAAAAATGTAAATCTGCTTCCTGCACGCGACTCGCTCTCCACCCATACCTTCCCACGGTGCGCCTGGATGAGCCGTTTGGCGATCGCCAGTCCCAATCCCATTCCAGACGTATTCCTGTCCACGCGCACGAAATCCTCAAAAATCTCCTGATGATGTTCCGCTGCGATACCTGGCCCCGAGTCCGTCACGCTTACTTCCACGCTGTTCGGGCGCGGCAACCGAAACCGCCGCCGCTCTTCCACCGGTGCCATGGCCGCCACACGCCGTTCCCAGAAATGCGGCGCTGCACGCAGTATGACGTTGCCCCCGCTCGGCGTATGCTTCAACGCGTTATCAAGCAGGTTTGCCGCCGCCTGCTGCACTTTCTGATAATCGAAACGGAAAGTTGCAATGGAAGGATCGAGGTACGTCTCCAGCTTGACTCCCTTACGCTGGAACGCTTCCGACCAGCGCTTGGCCATCTCGTCCAGGCAATCGCGCAGATCATTCTCTCGCAACTGCAAGACGAGTTTGCCGCTCTCCAGTGCCGAATAGTTCAGGAACATCGAGACGAGACGCACGAGCCGTTCGCAGCTGTCCTTGGATTCCTCGAGAATGTCCCGCTGTTTGTCGGTCAATCGGCCCAGCGAACCTGCCAGCAGCAAATCATAGTAGCCCTTTATCACCGCAAGCGGCGTTTTCAACTCATGGGCCGCGGACGCCAGGAACACCGTCTTTTGCCGGTTCACTTCCTGCAATTTCAGATACGCAGCCAGGAGGTTCCGGTAAGTAATCTCGCGCTCCTGCAAAAGCTCTTGAACTGTGAGTTGCGTTGCAGGATCCGGCTGCACTTCCGATTGGTTCTCAATCTCTACCACCAGCCAGTCCGGCTCGGGCATCCACTGCACCCGCACTTTGCACTTCGCTTCCCCGCGCTGGATCTCCAGCTCCACCTGGTGTTCGCCCTTTTCGATCTCGTCGAAGATCTTCCAGGATTCCACCTGCAGAAGATCCTTAAACAGATTCAAATCTGGGATTGTCGCGTATCCGTGAGACTCCAGGAACTGCCTGGCACGCGCGTTTACAAGCAGTAGATTGCCGCCTCGCTCGGCCACCATCAGTGTTTCCTCTATCGTGTCGAGTAGCGCCCGGACGAACCTAAGCGGAAGAACCGTCCGATTCTCTTCCGACATGGGAGGCATAGCAATCCGTCCGGCCATCAGGCTGCTCTCTGTCCCTTGTGTGTAGTGGTAAAAGTTTTCCCTATCGGGCATCGTTACAGAGGTACCTCGAAGAGTCAATGGTAAAAGCGTTCCATTTGCACATTTGAGGAAAGGAAGTGGATTTCCCGAGCAGTGCCCTTGTTTCAACGAAACGCTTCCCCTGGTATGTCCTTATAAGTGTCGTATGAGAAAGAACTTATTGGAACTCCTGGCTTTCCTCTCTGGCATTCCAGGTGCATGCATGCGTACTAGTGCCTTGGTACTAAGATAGAGAGAACACTTGGACACCGACCTTCTCAAAAAGAGCCGGCTCGTGGAGGTTCCGTCGACCCGACGCTCGCCGCGCATCCGTCTCCAGGTGCCCGTCTTCCTCAGGGGGACTGATGTGTCCGGTGCCGAATTCATTGAGCTCACCAAGACCCTCAATATCAGCTCCACTGGCGCCTGCATCACCTCAGCGCATATTCTTCGGCCTGATCAGACCGTCCATTTGACGATCCCCGCCCCAGCGCCCGCCTCCTCCAGTCTTGTTCCCAGCGAAACTCCGCCAATCATAGCCAAGGTTTTGCGGCAGGAGTCGGCGGGTCAAATGCGTCTCTTTGGCTTGGAGTTCCTCCGTCCGCTTGAGTAAATCTCGGTAATTTTTTGCCCTGCCTCCCTTTCACCCGGGTAA
>Ga0209588_1000330_pt1 | contig 12398 bp, 11 predicted proteins | sample Rivendell_Oct201_10_FD_188351 | JGI IMG/M metagenome (GOLD analysis project Ga0209588, IMG submission 188351) | Vadose zone soil microbial communities from the Eel River Critical Zone Observatory, Northern California, USA -... | ecosystem: Host-associated > Plants > Roots > Rhizosphere > Soil ...
TTTTCATCACGCCGTCGACGACTCTGACCAGCACCACGACGCCGAGATAGACGTCGTACCAGCTATCGACCAACAGCGCCTTCAGCGACGCGTCGTGGTCGCCCTTCGGCGCCGGCAGCCGGTGAACGATGGCCTCCAGCACCTCGTCGATGCCAAGCCCGGTCTTCGCCGAGATCATCACCGCGTCCGACGCGTCGATGCCGATCACGTCCTCGATCTGGCGCTTGACCTCGTCCGGTTCCGCCGCCGGCAGGTCGATCTTGTTCAGCACCGGCACGATCTCGTGGCCGGCGTCGAGCGCGTGGTAGACGTTGGCGAGCGTCTGCGCCTCGACGCCCTGGCTGGCGTCGACCACCAGCAGCGAACCCTCACAGGCCGCCAGCGAGCGGGAAACCTCATAGGCGAAGTCGACATGGCCGGGCGTGTCGATCAGGTTGAGGATGTAGGTCTTGCCGTCCTTGGCCGGATAGGTCAGCCGCACGGTCTGGGCCTTGATGGTGATGCCGCGCTCGCGTTCGATATCCATCGAATCGAGCACCTGTTCCTTCATCTCGCGCGCCTGCAGGCCCCCGGTGATCTGGATCAGGCGGTCGGCCAGCGTCGATTTGCCATGGTCGATATGCGCAACGATGGCGAAGTTGCGGATGTTGGAAATAGGGATCGATGTCATGGGCGCGGGATAGCATTCGCGCTCCGGGGCGGCAACCATAATGCGCCGTTTTAGCGGGGCTTCTTCACGCCAAGCTGATTTCACTGACGTCAAAAACGCGCTACGCACAAGGTCATGTCAACTGCATCATTTTTGCCCGCAACGTCGCGCATGCGGCGTCGGCCAACCATCCGGCGGCTCGCGGCGTGGCTTGCGGCGCAGGCCAGCGATCCGACAGCCAGCCTGTGGCTGGTGATCGGTTTTGCCGCCGCGCATGCCGTGCTGTGGACGCTGATCCTGATCAATCTCAAGGCCGCGCAGGACGTTCATATGGACGTCGCGGAAGCCTTCGCCTGGGGGCAGAAATTCCAGTTCGGATACGGCAAGCATCCGCCGCTGGCGGGATGGGTTGCGGGTGTCTGGTTCATGATTTTCCCCGTCGCCAACTGGGCAACTTACGCGCTGGCGATGGCGACGCTCGGCTGCGGCCTCGTGATCTGCTGGCTGATCAGCTTGCGCGTGGTCGATCGCCGCCGCGCCTTCTTCGTCGTGGTGATGCTCGCGCTCTATCCGATCTTCAACTTCAAGGGTTTCAAATATAATCCGGATCTGCTGCAGCTGGTGACGCTGCCGCTGGTGGTGCTGGCCTATCTGCATGCGTTCGAGAAGCGCTCGTTGCGATCGGGCCTGTGGCTTGGCCTGGCCGGCGCGCTGGCGCTGATGACCAAATACTGGGTGCTGACCATGATCGGCGCCATCGGGATAGCCGCGCTCCTCCATCCCGATCGGCTCAAGTTCCTCCGCTCGCCGGCGCCGTGGGTCGCGATTGTCACGCTCGTCGTCGCCATGATTCCACATCTGGTCTGGCTGAAAGAGGTGGACTTCGTGCCGCTGACATATGCCGGTGACGTCTACGGGCTGTCGAGCCGCGCGCAGAGCGTTCAACTGGTCCTCGGTTATGTCGGCCACAATCTGGCGCTGCTGGCGGTGCCGGTCGCGCTGGCGGCATTGGCGCTGGCATGGACGCCGCGGTGGTGGACGACCCTGGCGCGGCAACCATTGGCGCCGTTCACGCGTGCGTGGTCGCGCGGCGCGAACGCAAGCGTGAATGTGTCGCAGGCGCTCAATGTCTGGGTCATCCAGATCGTGGTCGCGGTCGGACCACCGCTCGGCGGCCTGATTTTCATGGTCTACATGAAAACCGATTGGGGTATCTCGCTGTTCTTTTTGACGCCGCTGGCGCTGGTTGCGATTCCGTCGCTGCGCCTTCAGAAGATGGCGTTGTTTTACATCGCCGCGATCTGGCTCGTGATCACGCTCGCAGTGCTGGCCGCGTCGCCCACCATCGCTGCCCGCGAGATGGCTGCGAATCCCAATGGAGCTTCAGGCTATAGCGCGCGCTCCGAACTTGCCCGCGAACTAACCCAGGCTTGGCGGACACGGTTCCACAGCCGATGGGCCGTGGTCGCTGGCACCACCGAGATCGGCGAGCCGATGACGTTCTACAGCCCGGATCATCCGGCGCCGTTCACGCCGGGCGAGATCTGGTCGTCCGGGCTGACGTCGCTCGAGGAAGCCAAGCGGCTCGGGTTCATCGGCATCTGCGATACGTCGGATAGCCGGCTGCCGGTCTGCGACGCCTGGATGGCGGCGAATGCCGATAACGCCGAGCGGCTTGCCATCACCACGCAGCGGTTCTTCCACGGGCAGCCCGGTCCGGCGATCGGCTGGAAGGTCTATATCGTGCCCCCGGCGAAATAAGCTTCTCAACCGGACGACGAACCGGAATCTCAAGGAATCAACCTATGAATCTCGACCTGACTGGAAAGATTGCGCTGGTCACCGGCTCGACCCGAGGCATTGGATTAGCCTCCGCCACCGGGCTCGCGCAAATGGGCGCTGAGGTTATCGTCAACGGGCGGCAAGCGACCGCTGTTGCTGACGCGATCGCCAGGATCAAGCAGGCGGCGCCGGGCGCCAATGCGCATGCGGCCGTCTTCGATCTTGGTGGCGCCAAAGGCTGTGCCGGGCTGGTAGCGCAATTCCCCGAGGTCGACATTCTCGTCAACAATCTCGGAATCTACGAGCCGAAGGCCTTTTTCGATATCGAGGATGATGACTGGACCAAGATGTTCGAGGTCAACGTCATGAGCGGTGTGCGCCTTACCCGGCATTATCTGAAGCGAATGCTGGATCGCAAGGAGTGGGGCCGCGTCGTGTTCGTATCCAGCGAATCCGCGATCTTTGTACCGAAAGAGATGGTCCATTACGGCTTCTCGAAAGCCGCACAGCTTTATGTCGCGCGCGGCGCGGCCGAACAGACCAAGGCAACCCACATAACGGTAAACGCGGTTTTGCCGGGCCCGACCTGGGTCGAGATGGCGCCGGTCCGACTTGCGGCTCGCGCCAAGGGGCTGGGAACCACGGCTGATGAGCTTGCGGCGCGGACGTTCACCGAACGCCGGCCGGCGTCGCTGCTGCAGCGCTACGCGACCCCGGAAGAAGTGGCAAATCTGATCTGCTACGTCTGCTCGAAGGCTGCGAGCGCGACCAACGGCGCGGCCTTGCGCGCCGATGGCGGTATCGTCACCAATCCGTTCTGAGCGCGTGCGTCAGACTGTCACGATCAAGGCGCCGCTTGAGGTTACGAACAGCGTCGGATCTCAGCGGATCAGGTGCCTTCTTCGTTGAACTTGCTGGCGACCAGTTCGGTGATGGCGTCGACGGCGGCTTGGGCCTCCGGGCCAATCGCGGAGACGACGATCGTGGTCCCCGGCCCAGCCGACAGCATCATCAGGCCCATGATCGAGGTACCGCCGACGGTCTCGCCGCCGCGCGTCACCCAGACTTCGGCATTGAAGCGCTCGACCATCTGAACGAATTTCGCCGAGGCGCGTGCGTGCAGACCGCGTTTGTTGATGATGGGAATTTCCCGAGAGACCGCGCCCGACGGGATACTTGGCCCGGGATCATTTTCGGGCGACGCGGTGTCGTCGCTCATTTGCCGGCGAGAACCCGACTGGCGATGGTGACGTATTTGCGGCCCGCTTCCTGGGCCATGGCGATGGCGTCGGGAAGCGACCGCTCTTCGCGAACCTTGGCAAGCTTGACCAGCATGGGAAGATTGATCCCTGCGAGCACTTCCACTTTGGGCCGGCTCATGCAGGAGATCGCGAGGTTGGAGGGCGTGCCGCCGAACATGTCGGTAAGGATGGCGACGCCGTCGCCGCTGTCGACGCGGTTGACGGCTTCAATGATGTCGCTTCGACACAAATCAGAGTCGTCCTCGGCTCCGATCGTGACAGCTTCGATTTGCTTTTGCGGACCCATTACATGTTCAAGCGCCGCCTTGAACTCGTCGGCAAGGCGCCCATGGGTCACAAGTACTAGACCAATCATCGGAAACTCCTCGCGGGTGCTTTTTGGTGCACCGCACGAACACGCGCCACTTTGACCATCCAGAGCCCCCGCGCAAGAGGGGATCTTGGGGATTCTCCCGGAATTTAACCGTTTGGGGAAGAGCCTGTACCGGTCTATTCGGTCGCGATTGTGTGCTTCATATGGTTACCAATTCCCTTCTGACAATCGGCAGAAGGTTGGCTTAAAGTCGAACTCCCGGTTGTCGTCAGGGCAGCGACAACCAATGGGAGTGCCGCATAACCCGCGGCCACGGGAATACGCGGTATTTTTACACCGAAAATGCGCGTTGTGAGCGTTTCCGGCGGCGGCAGGCGCTCTGCATCCGCAGCGCCGAGATCGACGACCAGGCCCACGATGGCCGCACTGGCGAACTCGCAGTGTCGAATACCAAGCCCTCGAATCTCGATCAGCCCGGCCAATTCGCGCGCCGGCCGGACCACAATTTCTCCGTCGGCTGTGTCAAGATGGACACGGTCATCGCCGACCAAAACGGCCTTGGGTAGTTGCCCCGAGCGCCCGGCGAGGATGAGATCGAACGCCAGCCGCGACTTGCCGGCCCCGGAGGCCCCTCGGATCAGCACGGCACGATTTGCCACCAGCACCGCGGAGGCGTGGACGCTCGCGCTTGCGGCCTCCGTCATGGCGCGGGCAGCCTGACCACAAAGCGCGCGCCTGAGATGGTCGCCTCGCCGTCGAGGCCGGTCGGACCGACGCGGTTCTCCGCCCAGATGCGCCCGCCATGGGCCTCGATGATCTGCTTCGAGATCGACAGCCCCAGCCCGGAATTCTGGCCAAAACCCTGATGCGGCCGGTCGGTGTAAAAGCGCTCGAAGATCCGCTCCAGCGCATCCTCGCGAATTCCCGGCCCATCGTCATCGATGACGATTTCAATTTCCGATCTCACGCGGCGGCAGACGATGCGCACCTTGCCGCCGGGTTCGGAAAAGGATTGGGCGTTAACCAGCAGATTGGAGATCACCTGGCCGAGCCGCGAATCATGGCCCGGCACCGAGAAGGTGTCCGCGAGGCCGCGGCCCTCGAAGCGGCATTCGACGACGATGTCGTTGCCGAGCCGGGTTTCGTTGGCGACCGAGGTCAGGGTCGTGAGCAGGCGGCGAAGATCGACCAGCGTCATATCCTGCCGCTGCAGTTCGGCATCGAGCCGGCTTGCATCGGAAATATCGGAGATCAGCCGATCGAGCCGCTTGACGTCATGTTCGATCACCGCGAGCAGCCGCGAGCGGCTGGTATCGCTCCGCGCCAGCGGCAGCGTTTCGACCGCGGATCGCAGCGATGTCAGCGGATTCTTCAATTCATGGGCGACATCGGCGGCGAACATCTCGATCGCCTCGATGCGGTTATAGAGCGCATCGGTCATGTCGCGCAGCGCGCCGGAGAGATGTCCGATCTCGTCGCGACGGCGGGTGAAGTCGGGGATCTCGACACGGGTGCGGATACGGCGGCGGACGCGTTCGGCGCTGTCGGCGAGCCTGCGCACCGGGCCTGCGATGGTGCTCGCCAGCAGCAACGACAGCACAATCATCACCGCGGAGGCGACGCCGCCGACTTTCAGGATTGCGAGGCGCTCGGCGGTCACCATCTGGTCGATGTCGTCGCCCTGGGTCGAGAGCATCAGCGCGCCATGCACCGCGCGAAATCGCTGCACCGGCACGGCGACCGAGACGATCACCTCGCCGCGGTCGTTGACGCGCACCATGCTGCTCTTCTGGCCGTTCAACGATTGCACCACCTCCTGATACCCGTTGCCGCTATCGGGTCCGAGTTCGCGATAGAGCGGCAGGTCGCCACGATTGAGCCAGGTGCGGACCGCGATCATGGTTCGTTCGGCGATGCCCGGCTTCTCTAGCGATGGTGGCGGCAGTTCGAACCGCAGCACGTCGCCGCGGCCGTAGAGATTGCGGCTGTCGAGAATGAGGCCGCCGTCGCGGTCGAAAATTCGCGCCCGGGTCTTGGTCGGCGAAATCAGCCTGCGCAATACCGGCGCGACGCGCTCCGGGTTGATCGGAAAATCCAGCCCGGAATATTCGTCCGGTGCACCATAGGTTTCACCGGGCTTCAGGTCGAGCAACCGGTCGGGATCGATGGTGATGGTATTGGTGTCGACCGTTGCGGAGGCCGCGATCGCACCGGCAATGATCTCGGCCTGCACCAACAGGCTTTGCGCCCGCGCGTCGATCAGGCCGGCGCGGAATTGCGACAGATAAAGGATGCTCGCTACCAGCGCCACCAGGCCGGCGAGATTCAGCGATACGATACGGCGCGTGAGGCTGGAGAAGCTGAGCGCGAAGAAAAACTGTCCGGCGCGGCGCAGCCAGCCGAGCGGCCGCTGCCAGCCCTGCGCGGGCGGGTTGTCGAAGGCAACGCCATCCATCACGAGGGACGATGAGGCGTCCTCGGCACTCGGGTTTGGATCAGGCTGCGTTCGATCAAGCAATGGCCAAAACTGCCGGTTGTTGCGATGCGCGTTGCCTTCGCATCCTACCCCAGACGGGTGGAAGCGTCAGTGGACAAACTGCGGATAGACGCCCCGAATCAGATCTCCTTGAAGCGATAGCCCACTCCGTAGAGGGTTTCGATCATCTCGAAGTCGTCGTCCACGACTTTGAACTTCTTGCGCAGCCGCTTGATGTGGCTGTCGATGGTGCGATCGTCGACGTAGACCTGGTCGTCATAGGCCGCGTCCATCAGGGCGTTGCGGCTTTTCACGACGCCGGGGCGCGTGGCCAGCGCCTGCAGGATCAGAAACTCCGTCACCGTCAGCGTCACCGGCTCGTTCTTCCAGGTGCAGGTGTGGCGCTCGGGATCCATACGCAAAAGTCCGCGGTCCAGCGCCTTGGCATCGGTTTCCTTCGGCACGGCGGTGGGATCTTTCGGCGCTGCCCGTCGCAGCACCGCCTTCACCCGCTCGACCAGCAGGCGTTGCGAAAACGGCTTGCGGATGAAATCGTCGGCGCCCATCTTGAGCCCGAACAACTCGTCGATTTCCTCGTCCTTGGAGGTGAGAAAAATTACCGGCAGATCGGACTTTTGCCGCAACCGCCGCAATGTTTCCATGCCGTCCATGCGCGGCATCTTGATGTCGAGGATCGCAAGGTCCGGTGGACTGGTGCGGAAGCCATCGAGTGCCGATGCACCATCCGTGTAGGTCATGATGCGATAGCCTTCGGCTTCGAGCGCGATCGAGACGGATGTAAGAATGTTGCGGTCGTCATCGACCAAGGCGATTGTGGGCATGAGCCTGCTTTCCGAAAGTGACTGAAACACGGGGGCAATCCAGCTATGCGCCGCATAAGTGGGCTATGTACGCGGTCAACGAGCAATGCAAGCTGGGCTGAAGTGTGACCGAGTTCCGCAAAACGACCGAATGAACCAATGGTTCCGATTGGTTTCGATCTATATATACACCGGTATAGCCCAGAAAAGGCCCTTATTGCAATGAGATGTGGGGATAAGGTTGATGCAGCCCACCGTTGATTTTGAGCCAGCCAGATTAGCCCGGTCGCTCTTGCGGCGCAGCCGCCAGGGGGCCTTGGCCACTCTGATGGCCCGCGGCGGCGATCCTTATTGCTCGTTGGCGAATGTCGCAACCCACGCCGATGGCTCACCGATTCTGCTGATTTCGCGCCTGGCGCTGCATACCCAGAACATCCTGGCCGACGCCCGGATCTCGTTGATGCTGGACGAGCGCGCCGAAGGCGACCCGCTGGAGGGATCGCGAATCATGCTGGCGGGCCGGGCGGAGGAGGCCGACGGCGATGACGCGGCGATTTTGCGCCGGCGCTACCTCAACGCCCATCCTTCCGCGGAAGCCTTTGTAGATTTTAAGGATTTCTCCTTTTTTCGGATCCGGCCGCATGCGGCCCATCTGGTCGCGGGTTTCGGCCGGATTGTGGACCTCAAGCCCGAGCAGTTCCTGACCGAGATTGCGGATGCCGGCGCGCTGCTGGAAGCCGAGCAGGGCGCCGTCGAGCACATGAACGAGGATCATCGCGACGCGATCCACCTTTACGCGACCAAGCTGCTCGGTGCCGATCTCGCGGATTGGCGCTGCACCGGCTGCGACCCTGATGGAATCGACATGCAGGCCGAGACAGCAACGTTGCGGCTGGATTTTCCGGAACGCGTGACCGGTCCAACAGAGCTGCGCAAGATGCTGGTGAAGCTGGCAGACGAGGCACGGGCGAGGCTATAGCGGATATTCTCCGGGCGAAGGCACGCATTGTGCGTCGCACAAGAAATTCAATGATTTTCCAGAACGATCACGGATCGTCGCGCGATGGTGACGCTAACAATCGTTAATACCCCGCCGATCACGGCCCGCGCTGCAGCAAGCGTTTGCGCAAGATCAATGATCTGCCGTCGAATAAACCAAAAACTGAGGGATCGGCTTGGCAAGCCCGGCGTTCATCAGTATTAGGTCGCCGGGCCGAAGCCGGACGGCTATATTGAAGGTCACCGCGACAGCGCGTTTGGCGGCATTCGCGCGATTGATATTCGCGGGTTCGAGGAGGATTTTTCCGTGCAAGAGACGGGCGTACGCAACGGTGCCTTCGGCGCCGACAAATTCGGCTTAAAAAACCTCAAGGGTGTGAATTGGAATTTCGGCGCGCCTCAACTTTATGAGCATTCCCTGGCTGCCGGCGAAGCGGTGCTTTCCGCGGATGGCGCCCTATGCGCGGACACCGGGGTGTTCACAGGCCGCAGCCCCAAGGACAAGTTCACCGTTCGCGACGCCCTCACCGACAAGAACATGTGGTGGGCTGGCAACCAGTCGATTACGTCGGAACAATTTGAAGCGCTCTACGCCGATTTCCTTGGGCACGTCGAAGGCATGACGCTGTTCGCACAGGATCTCTATGGCGGCGCCGATCCTGCCTTAAGGATCAAGACCCGGGTCTTTACCGAACTCGCCTGGCATTCGCTGTTCATCCGCACGCTGTTGATCCGCCCGGAAACATCCGAGCTCGCGAACTTCGTGCCGGAATTGACCATCATCGATCTGCCGAGCTTCCGCGCCGATCCCAAACGCCACGGCGTGCGTTCGGAGAACGTGGTTGCGATCGATTTCGCCCGCAAGATTGTCCTGATCGGCGGGTCTTATTATGCCGGCGAGATGAAGAAGTCGGTATTCACCACGCTGAATTATTATCTGCCCGAAAAGGGCGTGATGCCGATGCATTGCTCGGCCAATGTCGGGCCCGATGGCGATAGCGCGATCTTCTTCGGCCTGTCTGGAACAGGAAAGACCACGCTTTCGGCCGACCCGAAACGTACGCTGATCGGCGACGACGAGCACGGCTGGGGCGGCGACGGCATCTTCAATTTCGAAGGCGGCTGCTACGCCAAATGCATCAAGCTCTCGCAAGAAGCCGAGCCCGAGATCTATGCCGCCAGCAAGCGTTTCGGCGCGGTGCTGGAAAACGTGGTGCTCGACCCGAATAGCCGTGAACCGGATTTCGACGATGGCGCGAAAACCGAAAACACCCGTTCGGCCTATCCGCTCGAATTCATCCCCAATGCCTCGCGTACTGGCCGCGCCGGTCATCCGAAAAATCTGGTGATGCTGGCGGCCGATGCGTTCGGCGTGATGCCGCCGATCGCCAAGCTGACGCCGGCGCAGGCGATGTATCACTTCCTGTCCGGCTACACCGCGAAGGTGGCGGGTACCGAGCGCGGGCTCGGCAAGGAGCCGCAGCCGGAATTCTCGACCTGCTTCGGCTCGCCGTTCCTGCCGCGGGATCCGTCGGTGTACGGCAATCTGCTGCGCGACCTGATCGCCAAGCACGATGTCGATTGCTGGCTGGTCAACACCGGCTGGACCGGCGGCAAATATGGCACCGGCCGCCGCATGCCGATCAAGGTGACGCGGGCGCTGTTGACCGCGGCGCTGAACGGCTCGCTGCGCAATGCCGATTTCCGCACCGACAAATATTTCGGCTTCGCGGTGCCGACCTCGCTGCCGGGCGTCGAGCCGCACATTCTTGACCCGGTCAAGACCTGGGCCGACAAGCTCGAGTTCGACAAGACCGCGCGCGCGCTGGTCGGCATGTTCCAGAAGAATTTTGCCAAATTCGAAGCCCAGGTCGACGCCGAGGTCCGCGCCGCCGCGCCGGAAGTGAAGCTCGCGGCGGAGTGAGAGCGGGACGATCGATGATGTGATTCAAAAAGGCGGCCGAAAGGCCGCTTTTTTATTATGCCGCCACCTTCGACAGGAACCGGTCAACGGACGCGCGCAGGTCAGCGGTCTGACAGGACAGGTCGTGCGCAGAGCTGAGCACCAGGTCCGCCGATCGGTTCGTATTCTCACTCGCCGCGGCAGTTCCCGCTATGCCTCGTGCGACGTCTTCGGTTCCGGCGGCAGCCTGACGGATATTTTCGGTTATTTCAGCGGTCGCGGTGTTCTGCTGATTCACCGCGGTGGCGATCGTCGCAGTGAACCTGTCGATCTCTCCCATGACGGCTGTGATGGCCCCAACATTGTCGACAGCCCGCTTGGTTGCCGACTGCACCTCTGCGATCTGAGAGGAGATATCCTCGGTGGCCTTTGCGGTTTGGGTGGCGAGCGCCTTCACTTCCGAAGCGACCACGGCGAAGCCGCGTCCGGCCTCGCCGGCCCGCGCAGCCTCGATGGTGGCGTTGAGAGCCAGCAGATTCGTTTGGCCAGCGATGTTTCGGATGAATCCCACCACTTCATCAATACGTTGGGCAGCAGTGGCGAGCGCCCCCATTGTTTCGTTTGCGTCGTTAGCCATGCTTGAGGCGCGCCGCACGATGCTGGTGGCTTCGTGGAGTTGCCCCTCGATGGCCTGTACGGATACTCCAAGCTGGCCTGCGGCGGTCGAGACGGTCTGGACGTTGGCGGATGTCTCTTCAGCGCTCGATGCCGTCTCGATCGATTGTTGGCCGGCCGCCTGCGCAATTGACGACAGAGTTCGCGCGGTCTCGGTCAATTCGCTCGTCATTGCATCTGCATTGGAAAGGACGGAGGTGACGGTGGAACGGAAAGTCTCGATTTCCGCCTCCATGCGCCTTCGTCGATTGACCTGCTCCGAATTCGCCTGATCCTTTGACGACATCAGGACGGAATCCTCCTCGGCGCGGGCACTCAGGCCGGCCTGCATCACGGCGAGCGATTTCAGAAGACGACCAAGCTCATCGCGCCGCCGCGGCTCGATCCGGTCGGTGAAGTTGCCGGCAGCCACATGTTCCGCAATCTGCATGGCGGCGAAGATCGGTTTGCTCATGGAATGCGCGAAAGCGACCGCGAGGGTCAGCCCGATCAGGGTCGTCGCAATCGCAAGCGCGAGCATGGTGGTGTGGGCGGCGGCGACCGCCGCCTCGGCTTCGGTGCGGTAGTCGAACCCATAGGCAGCGACCATTTCCACCAGATCGTCCACGGCCGCAACGGCGGCATCCCCTTTATTGGCCACTGAGAAAGGCATGGGAAGCGTGGTAAGCCCGCCGGCTTGCGGCTTGAGGATCTTCAGCCCCATTTCCGACCAGCCGCGAAGCTCCGTTTCGGTCCGCTCCAAAGCCGCGGTGACATCCTTGGTTCTTACCCGATCCCGAACGACTTTCAGGTCGTCAGCGACCCCGGCGACCAGTTTTTCGATTTTCGCGACCGTTTCCTTCGGCGCCCCCTCACGGAGGCCAGCCTGCATGAGAAGGCGCGCCGCGTTCAATGCGGCATGCGCCGAACGCGCGTGGTTGATTCCCATCAGCGGCCCGTCATAGAGGCGCACAACAAGATCGCCGGAGGTGGAGATGCTGCGCATGCCATAAAACGCAAGCCCGCAGGCAAGGGCGATGACAACACTAAAGGCGAAAAAAAACTTGTAGCGAATCGACATGGGAATTTCTCCGGCGAACTTCCAGGAAATTAGTCCGTGATCTTCACGGTCATCTTCATTCGCGGATGAATTGCGCAGATTACTTGCGCCTCGCCTGTTTCTTTGAAAGTTACGTCCGTTGCTGCGCCCGGCGGCTGTGATCCGAGGTTGAACTCGTTACCCTTGCTGGCCGAAACGATGTTGTGGGGCACGGTATCGTCATTGGCGAATGTCACCGATTCGCCCTTCTTGATGGTGATGCTCTCGGACGAGAACAGGCGGCCCTTCTGGGTGATCGTCAGGTTGGCGGCCAGGGCGCCAGCCGACAGGCCAACCAGAACGACAACAGCGAGAGACGTTAGCATGCGCATTGGATATTCCTGCGGGTTGGTTGTTTCGTTCAGCGGGGGAGAATCGGCACGGTGGTCGGATCGAGATGGCTGGTCAAAGTTTTCATGAAGGCGACCAGTTCGGACTTC